>ERZ802821.675-NODE-675-length-18917-cov-15.3686_pt1 | contig 18917 bp, 21 predicted proteins | sample MGYA00345648_ERZ802821 | MGnify/ENA primary metagenome ERZ802821 (study PRJEB30503, sample SAMEA104212357) | marine metagenome | biome: Westerlies Biome; feature: [SRF] surface water layer (ENVO:00010504) within the epipelagic zone...; material: water... | reverse complement strand
GGTGGCGGCGGCGAGGGTGGTGGCGTCGGAGGCGGAGAAGGCGGAACGGCCGGAGCGCTGGGCGGGCCCGGAGGGCGACGCGCGGCTGGCCAAACTCAAGAAGGCGGTGGACGAGGCATCGGAGCGCTTTCAAGAAGCGAACAGTGCGTGGATTGGGAGCATGGATGAGGTAGACCGGACGGAGGAGATTGCCAAGGAGGCGACGAGAATCCGGGATGCGGCGGCGGCGGCGGCGGCGGCGGCGGATGATGAGCCGGAAGATGCGGAGGAGAATGCGGATCAGGCGGTGTATCTAGCGGAGGCGGATGCGCAGGAGGAGGCAGATGCGCAGGAGGCGGAGGCGGCGACGGTGCTAGACGACAAATTGCAACTAAACGAGCAACTAAACGAGCAACAAAACCAGTTTATAGAGGAGTACAATAAATTTCGAGATAAGAATCCGGTCCAAACATGTAAATTATTACACGAAGATTTAAAAACATATAAATATCTTCACGATGACCTAAAAAATTTTAACCCAGAAACAAAGGAACGCTTTTTAAAAGAAAAAAAATTGTCGCGGGAAAATATACATAAATTCAAGGCTGTGGTTGCAAATGATGGTAAATATAAGTGTCGCGAAGGGCACCCTTTCCCTGCAACTTTAAAAACAAGATTTCTAGGTAGAGCTTTTCGATCAAGTGAAAAGCATAGATCAACCGGTGGCAAAAAAAGAAAATCTCGAAAACAGCGCAAATCCAAAAAAAGAAAATCTCGAAAACAGCGCAAATCTAAAAAAAGAAAATCTAAAAGAAGAAAATCGGTAAAAAGAAAATCCAACAATCGTAAACACAAACGCCGATACACAAAAAGACACTAAATAATTTTCTATTTTTCTATTTTTCTATTTTTCTTAATTTTCTAGTAGAATTTTCAGATTCAGATCGAGATTTTTTATTTGATTCATACATAGTACTAATAAGCTCTGCTTCTTTTGCAAGTAACTCTTTTAAAATAGGAATATAGTGTGGTCTAAACTTATGTAAATCACGAGCAATCTCTCTAGTAGTAAACCACTTAATCTTGTTTTTTTCAAATAATCCTGTATGTTTTTTATATGCTTCTTCATTAACTAAATCTGGCAAATGACTTTCAATAAAAGCATTATTATTGTTAAAATAAAAGGGTAGTTTATTATCATATTTAATTTTGAATAAATAACTAATATATTTATCGCGACTATTTGTGAAAGATTTAATAAACGAATCATTTACTGCACTATGTAAAACCCCACCACTTCCTAAAAACCCATTTAATTCTTCTTTGCCTTCTCTTAACGCTGTTTCATAATCTGTTTCACCTCGATCACTTCTTCCGCCAAAATCACACCATAATTCTTGATATCGTTCTTGCCCTAATAAAACTAATAAAGTTCCCCTGTTTAATGCAATCGGTAATAATCCGGCACCCATTACTTTTATTTTTTATATGTATAAAAAATAAAAATCAATTTTTTTATTTACAATTTAATTTTTAACAATAGGGAATATGCTAACTATAGTAAATCTATATATTAATTACTTTAGCGCCTGCTTTCCATTCTGCAATTATATCAGCATTATTTGGATCATTCATCCATTTATCCGCGGACCCCTCAGGTATCATATAGCCGACATCAACATCAGTTGAAAACTGAGCCAAATCAGGATTGGTCCAATTAAAATTTTTCAATATTTTATGTGGTACAGGAAACTTATTTTCAAGTTTGTAATATATCTGATAAAACCCACAGAAAATAATTCTATCATTATTTATATAGCTTACTTACTATTTATATAAATTAAATATTTTTATATAAATAAAATAAAAAAATTATTTTATATATTTTGACATGTCTTTACAGTTATTAGATTTTTCCATCTGTAATAATTGAATACGTATGTGCTTATTATTATATTTCCCTTTTTGATCAAAACCACCATTTTTTTTATCATGTTTTCGCTCTCTTCCCGATTGAGATTTATCTTTTTGGGGCATATATAATATAATAATATATTTTTAAATCCATATAAAATTATTTCAATCCTTAATCAATCCCAAATTTCAATTATCAGAATTAGCCATTATGGCTTCGGTTGTAGTAGTCTGGTTATTGCTGGGAAAATCTGGATACCACGCCAGAGTCAGATTATTACATGTATGGTTGGTATTATAATTTCGTTTTTTGTTATTTGTATTGAGTGAAACAAATTCCCCATCGTCATCAGTTTTTTGTCTTTTAATTTGTGCTGATACTACAGTAAGAGGTTTTGCTGGATTAGCGGGATTTACCTCTGGTGTCGAAAGATTTGTTTTTCTTAAAATATAACAAATATTTGCATCATGAACCTTACTCATAAAGGTCAAATTATCTAAATCCTTTCTGATAATATCAATCCGATCCTCTAGTTCATATGCACTATTGGCTTTACGCTCGGGACTATATTTTTCAATAGGATTCTTATTAATAAGTAGAGGCCAAAACTCTTTGCCTTTATAAACAAAACGAGTTTGCGTTTGATCATTCAATAAATCTGCTTTAAGTAGATTAGCTTCATCTGAAGTAAACCATTCTGAAAAATGAACAAATGCTTCGCGTCTAAATTTACGTTTATTTAAAACAAAATCCACGCGTGTCACAACACCAATCTTTTTTTCTAAGAAACTTTTTTCAATAAACGCATTAGTAATTTTATCACCAATAATAGGGATATAGACTGAAAAGACAAACGAAGCAGGTGAGGCAAGCGAAGCAGATGATGTCATACTTATAACTATACTAAAATATATATTTTTAAATATATTTCAATTTTATTAAAATGTATTTAAAAATATTTTTTATAAATATATATATGGCAAGTTATCATAAGATTAGATCAAATAAAAGAAAAATAAATGAAATAATTGATATTAATAATATTAATCATATATCTGAATCGCATTTACCTAGACAAGATAAATCTGAAAAAATTAGTTGTGTAGATAATCATATATATTTTTATTCAGATGTAAATAGTGAAACTATATTAGAATTAAATAAAACAATTTTACGATTAAATAAGGATTTATTATATTTTAAAAATAATGTTAAATGTGAATATGATGTGGATATCGAAGATTTAAAGATATATTTGCATATAAATAGTATGGGCGGTTATGTTACAGATGCCTTTAGCGGTGTAGATTGTATATTAAATTCACAAATACCAATAATTTCTATAATTGAAGGATATGCAGCCAGTGCCGCAACATTCTTAAGTGTTGTTTGTCATCAGAGATGCATGACGAAACATTCCAGTATTCTAATCCATCAATTAAGCGGTGGTTCATGGGGGACATATGAACAAATGACTGATGAATTTCAAAATAGTACATATTTACAAAAAAAAATAAAAAATTTATATTTGGATCATTGTCGAAAGAAGATGACAAAAGAAAAATTAGATAAATTTTTAAAGAGGGATTTAATGTTTAATTTTAAAAAATCAAGAAAATTAGGATTAGTAGATGAATTAATTTAATTAAAAATAATATATTAAGATTTTATATATGTCTTTTAGAATATTTAATTCTCAAAAAAATGATACTATAAGTGATTATATCAATAAACAATGTACTAAAGAAAATATGAATATTCAAAAAATATTATATAAATTATCTGATGACGATAACCCGGTAGAAGATTATGATGATACTTGTTATAAAATAGGATTGTGTTCAGCATCAGAATCTATAAAAGATTATAATATTTTACAAAAATACAATACTTTTTATAATAATAATGAATTAGATAGTTCAAAAAATAAAATAGTTTATTTTAATGGAAAAATTAATCAAAGTAATTATTTAAAATGTGATTTAAGTGGGATGTGTTTAGTGCAACAATTAAAAGATCCGAATGAATTGTCGTATAATAATATTCACCCTTATGATTCCGCCAGCACAACAAATAATTTATTATTAATAGATATGTCGGGAGTAGTATTTTATCCAGACCCAGATTGTATAAATTTATTTAATAAAAATAATGAGAATGTTAAATATCAAATTGATGAGTGCAATAATATAGTTACTGATATAGATAGTGAATTGAATTTATGTATTAATGAAATAGTTAAAGATATACCAGATACTCATGGGTGGACAGTATTTAACATTTAACTTTTATCATACATTAAAATTTACTATTTTATTATAATATTATTAACTATAATAATATTATAATGCCTGAAAAATTTATAAAATTTAATAAAGATTCATGTTTTAAAGAAACTATACCAGAGACAAGTACTATCCTTGCGTATAAAATAAATGAAACGAAAATATGCGATGAGGCTTTTAAAGGTCTCACATTACCAAATTTTAATACTTATGATGCCACAAGTATTGGAGAAAATGCATATAAAGATTCCAAAGGTTTCGATAAAATTTTTATATCAAAAGCCATAACATATATCGGACCGAATGCTTTTTCTGGAACAGATATAAATGAAATAATATTTGAACCAGAAGTAACTATTGTAGATTTTGCTAGCACTGCTTTTAGTGGATTATCCGGTCCATTAAACGTATTTTATGATTCAACCAAATTAAATGAAGAAGATATAAGAAGTAGAATACTTTCAGATATAGATAGGTATTATGCTATTAATGAATTTTGTTTTGCAAAAACTATAGATAATCAAAATTGGATAATAATAGATAATAGTAATAATAAATCACAAATAACCACATACGATATTAGTGCTACTTTGATAAATAATAGCTTAGAAAAAAAAGATTTAAAAGATATAATATTTAGTACTCAAATAATAGAAATATCAAATAATAGTTTTAAAGATTGTTCTAATCTAAAAATTTTAGAGTTTGATGTTGATATTAATCTTACAACCATTGGAGATGGTGCATTTCAAAACGACATAAGTTTAGTAAAAGTTTTATTTCCAAGATCAATTACAACCATAGAAAAAAATGCATTCAAGGGATGCAGTAATTTAGAATTTCTATATTTTCCATTTGGCACATCTCCGGATATTAGTTGTGGATTAGAGAGTTTTTATGATATATCTAAAAATTTAACAGTTAATTTTAATTGTACAGGCGGAACAGATGATCATAAAAAAATACGTGCTACATTTGATGTGGCATGTGATTTAACAAATACATCAATTAATTATGTATTTACAGATACTGCAGTGCAACCGGATTTTTAATCATACAAACACTCAAATGTCAATACTAATGACCAATCCATGTTATTTAAATCTATTATTCGCCCATACTCATCATATAGACTTATAGTTAAACGATGAATATCTGTTGGTCCAAAATATTCTCTAGTTCTATTTAGAGGATAACCAAAATCATCATCTTGACCACTTTTATAAATAGTTTGACTTTCAGCAATACAGCCTATATTTATTCGACCAATAATATTAGGTGCTAATATAGATTCATTATATGTAGCAGTGAAATAATTATGTGCGCTATTTTGATAATCATTAATTGCTAAAAATAAATATTTTGGACCTGTTATATAACAAATTCCTTCAGATGCAATAGATTCTCCGATATATTCTGCCGCGCGGAACCCCAATAACCAGCCCAATTTAAATGCTATAGGTGTATTATTTTTTCCAGTATTAAAATTAACTTTAAATTTTGAAACATTGGCCGGCTTAGTAGATTGTAATGCAAAAACGGATCTACCACTAATTTTATCTACAATGAAACCAATACTATTTGAAATATCCGGATTACCAGAATTACCAGAATTTTGTAATTGATAATTTATAGTTGTTTCAATATCTGCGGCATGCAAAGATTTGGAAAATTGACTCTCATAATTTCCAGCAGGTAATTTTATCGTAGTAATTGTATTTGGTATAAGATTACCACTAGTATCATATAATTCAATTTCAAAAGAATCATTATCAAGAGCGGGAGAAATAGCATAATATGTCAATGGTAATTGAATGCTAGATACTTGCATCGAAACTATCTTATTAATACGTTCAGGAAGATTGATTGTATAATTACTACTTTTTGAAGTATAATAATCTGTTCGAAATAAAGAATCTATATTTATAGCTTTTTTTATAGTTTTAATATTTATTGGATTTAAATAACCAGGTGGATAATTATTAGAATCTACTAATTTACCTTTATTTGTATCGAAATTTATATTTTTATCATAAACAGTATTTTTAAATGTATTTTGAATCACGTTTTGATTCATTAAATTATCAAATACTTTCTGATGAATATTATCTAAAAACATCAATATTTTTTCTCGTTTTAAAGTATCGATAGATTGCATATTAGTGATTTTGTTTTTTAAATCATTTCGTTTAGTATTAATGCCATCTACTGTATATGGTGCATTTAAATTTAATAAATTTTCTAATTCGGTTAATGTATATGTTGATATATCTAAATCAAAATTATTCATATTATAATAAATAATTATTTTATTATAATATTTTTTACTTTATTAAATAAAAATAAAATTTTAAGAAAATTAATAATATCATTTATTTTGATAAATGAAAATATAATAATATAAAAACGAGAGATAATGATATAAAATAAGTTGTAAAAAAATTATATTTGTATCATTACATTTAATTAACATTTTTATTTACATTTTTATAATTGTACTATCATTATTGGTATAATAAATTGATTTAAGTTTATAGTTTTTCTTATAAAGAGTAAAGTTAATAGTTCTCAAGCAATTCTCACATGGTTTTGACATAAATAAATTATTTCCACAATTATTTGTTCTAAATACAACTAAATTAATATTTGTTATTTTTTCCATTTTTTTAAGACGATTCACACAATCAACTTCAGCATGCAAAGAATCACATATAGAATCTGATGCATTATTATTTATATTATACTGATTAACTCCAAACGCATAAAACATACTGATGTTTTAATTTTGGAGAGAACGCGACACATCCCAATTTCATTTTACCATTATGATTATTTTCAATATCACATCGCAAACCCGCATATTCATCAACGATAGTAGACACTAGTTTATTCATATTTTTCAGATATATAAAGTAACTATAATATAAAATTAAATCAATTTTATTTTATAAATTTATTTTTGAGCTTTTGGTACTTAAGTTTTTGGTACTTGAGTTTTTGGTACTTGAGTTTTTGGTACTTGAGTTTTTGGTACTTGAGTTTTTGGTACTTGTGGATTGTTAAGTTGTGTTTTATTTGCATGTACAATAGCTCTAGTTTTTTTTGCAACTGCATCAGCGGCCGCTAATGTTGCTTGATGGGTTGTTATTTCTTGCTGTAATTTTTGAACGTTTTGTTTTTCTTTCACCATTTTATTGTTTAGTTTACCTAATTTTTCTTTTATTGATTTAACTTTATTTTCTGCCGCTTCAGCTTTATCAATATTATCATGCATAACATTGCCCATTTTTTGTAATTTTTTTATCAACCTGTGATTTCCGAATGCGTTGCTACCTTTATTTAATAACAATTTACTGCGGTCGAATCCTTGATTCATAAAGTTAATAACGGGGTTTCCTCCTTTATATTTTTTATGAGTTTTTTTATGATGCCGACGATATTTACGTATTTTTTTTGATCTAAATTTATGATGTTTGGATTTATTATGTTTATTGTGTTTATATTTTCGAGTAGACATATATAATATATTAATATAATAATTTAAAATTGATAATTATTATTTAAATATAAAATTAATAATTATGGATATATAATATAATATTTTGAATGTGTACCAAAAAACGTATTATTAGAGAATTGACTAAAACGTATCCAGATTTACAAGAAAAATATAATATAAATTATTCTTTAATACTTTTAAATTATGATGAAAAAATAAATCAAATAGGTTTAATTTATAATAATAATATTTCAAATAATAATATTTCAAATAATAATAATCTGAAATTAACATTTACTCATTTAAATTCTTATCCGTTTAAACCTCCCCACATACAGTTGAAAAATGCTACATATACTAGGTGGTCGACAAATATTACAAAGAATAAATCAAACGATGATATATTTTTAGCTTACATATTTACTGTAATTAATATACCAATAACATATAAATATTTTAAAACTATTCCAAATAATAAGGATTGTTTATGTTGTGATTCTTTAACGTGTGGTAATAACTGGGGACCCGGCTATAATTTATTTGATTTGACAATTGAATATTTAAGTAGAAAAAAACTAGAGCTATTTTTAAAACCACTAATGCTAAAATATATATCTACTATATTTTATAATGATAACTGGAAATTGGACGATAATGTAATACTACATATTATCAGTTTTATTATCTAATGTTGATTTATGTGTAAAAAAAATTTATTATATTAACTTTATTTTCATGTTTTTTTATTCTTTTCATGTTTTTTTATTCTTTTCATGTTTTTTTATTCTTTTCATGTTTTTTTATTCTTTTCATGTTTTTTTATTCTTTTCATGTTTTTTTATTCTTTTCATGTTTTTTTATTCTTTTCATGTTTTTTTATTCTTTTCATGTTTTCCATGTCTTTAATGCGCCACAATGGTTGCGCGTCCATAGGCTGATCGTAACAATTTTCTCATCATTTGTGGAGATTTATCTCTTGAGGTATTAATATGTCTATCTGGATAATCCACCATGTTATATGTAATCTTTGTTACAATAGAATTATTGCGAGCGCGAGTAATACAATCATCATAAACTGTAATATGTCCAATATCCCAACCTGGCATTTTGCGCAAATCATCAATAACACGCCGTGTACCATAATAGGAATGATCTAGAATACCTTTCTTAAAATGATGACCTAGAGTAACACACGGAACATTATTAATAAACGCTACATGATTATTATCAAGAACCAATGAAATAACAGATTCACATGATTGCATAATAGGTTCCTTAATATTATTTGGAAATTCCCAACCAGAATCAGTCTTAATTGGATGCCAGGGAGTAATAATTAGTCCATCAAATAAATTAACTAAATTTGTCTTTCCTGAACGAATGCGTGTTTCAAGAATACATACAATTGTAGATGTTGTTTCGCGATCATTATCATTAATATCAATACTCTTAATAATATCGCCCTTATTTAAATGTTTCAACTGTGTATTATTACCATCAGCCATAGAAATTAAACAATTATTATCAAAGCATGGAGTACTTTGATTATTATATGCAGCTAAAGTGGCTACTCGGTGGGGTAGTATCGGTGGTAGTTGACTACCCAGAGACCTATAAGATGATTGGCTTTGTTGATTAATGTTGCTAGGTTCTGGGGGAGGAAGATTATCAAATATATCACTTGCATTGTCTACAATACTCTCAAATACATCGCCACCAAAATCACATGCTTTATCCTTAAAATTTGGCTTAATTTGTTGATTAAGTGATCGCGACCATTGATCTATATAAAATTCCCCCCAGCGTTTATAGTATGTGTCATTGGTAACTGCTAACTTAATCTGATCTGTAATATTCTTGAATATACCGGAATCTTGCATATTTCGAGAAGTAAAATATTGTTCAAGTTGAGTGTATAGAGAATTAGCAGTATCTATCTCTCCGGTGGTTTTTAAATTTATAATTTGTCTCATCATTTCAACAGCAGTAAATCTAGCAATATTAGTATTAATCTGAGAATTTGTTTCAAGTAATGAAATTTCAACTTCAGTAGGATCAATTTTATATACTTGACCACCAATTTTATAGGTATAGTGATAAGTAAAATTAGAATTTAAATGCGAAGTATTAATAATAATATTTCTCATTTGACCTATTTGAACTGTTCCAATATCAATAATAACATATTGATTATTATCATTATCAACTGTATATGCAAAATCACCCATGATTGGAGAAATTTGAGTAAAATTTACTTGTTCGCTATAATTAATATGAAGTTGTAGATTTACAACTACTGTTGACATAATTGTTCCCAGAAAATTACAAAATACTGTTGCGACCATTCCACCATCTGGAATATGACCATTACCACCATTTCCATATTTGGCAAGATCATAAAGCAAACCTCTCTGAAGGTTGTATCCAAATCCAAATGTATAAATTGGAGATGTAAAATTAAGGGATTTTCTTAGTCGCTTAAGAGTTTCTACTTCTCCTCGGGCAGGAGAAATGTTGGGAGAACCATCAGTTAACATCAGAATATTTCCATTACGACTTTTATCATCTCGATCATTTAACATTTTAATTCCAACTTCAATAGCATGCCAAATATTTGTTTGACCTCTTGGTTTAATTGTATTAATTTGTGCAATAGCTCGCGCACAATTAATTTCAGTCATTAGCAAAAGTTCAAATAGAATAGTAATATTATTATCAAAAATAATTACTCCCAATCGACTATTTTTATCAAGAGATTTAGCAACAGTTTTTGCCGCATGATTAACAATATCTTGAACTGATAGACCATTTTCTAGATTATTACCATCGACATCCTTAGCTTCAACTGATGCCTGCATTGACCCAGAATGATCAATAATAATAATTACATCTTGAGACAAATGCCCATTAACCAATTCACATGGTATCGATTCTTTATTAATATTAAATGTTAGCATAGTTTGATTTTCACTATTTTTTGAAATTGTGTGATCTAATTTAATCGAATCCGTTGAAATCTTTGGAGGAGTATTGGGTCTATTATTAATTTGTCCAAATGCACCAGAATGATATTTATCACAAAGAAAACGAATAGACGCATTTACCTTAAGATCAGATGTAGTCATCGGTTCACGTGTAAGCGGAGATTCATTTTTAATAGACAGGGCTTGCAAAATAGCGCTTCGTTCATAAGTATGTCCATCCTTTCCCTGTACAGGATCGGTCATAATGTCGGCGGTAATAGGACAAGTGATAGCATCTATAATAGCAGACATATCCATAGTAGTCATATCGGTAATATTGGTGGTATCGGTCATAAACTATAATTTCTAGTATATTATATTTTAAAAAAATCAATTTTTTTTTTATAAATTTAAAAATATATTTTAAATATGATGATTTAAAATATTATTTATTGCAAAGGAACATATAAAAAAACAAAAAAGGTATAAAATCGGAATAAAAAATAATTTATATTAAGTATCGTTTGAACTTTAAAATATATTTTAATAAATTGAAATATAAATTCTAATATAAATTGTAATAAGAAGCATAAAATGAATAAATTAGAGCAAACTATGGTAAAAGATGTATATGAAAAAATAGCACATCATTATAATAATACAAGAGTATTTACATGGGATTGGATAACTGATTTTATAAATAGTTTACCAAAAAACAGTTTAATATATGATGTCGGATGTGGTAATGGTAGAAATATGTTATTTCCAAATCATAATTTTATAGGAATAGATAATTGTCATAAATTTTTAGAGATATGTAAATCTAAAAATTTAAATGTTATAGAAGCAAATATTACAAAAATTCCTTTAAAATCAAATTCTGCCAATGCCATAATTTGTATAGCAACATTTCATCATTTATCAAATAAAATAAATTGCGTAAACTGTTTATTGGAATTAAAACGATTGATAAATCAAGATGGAAAAATATTATTATCTGTATGGTCTAAAACTCAACCAGCAAAAACTAATAGACATTTTAAAAATTATGGCCATACTATAGTTACTTGGAATAAATATGGAGAAATTTATGAGAGATATTATTATATTTTTAACTTAGATGAATTATATCAATTATTTAAAATTGCAGGATTATATGTAAAATCTTATCAATATAATTGTGGCAATGAAATATTTATTTTAATTAAAATATAAAAATTCGAAAAAAAAAATTTGAAAAATTATATTTGAAAAATTATATTTGAAAAATTATAACTTAAATAAAGAATTTACATAAAATCATTGTATGCCAATTTCTAGCTCATTATTATCTAGCTTCTGTAATTTTTTAGATCTATTACTAATAGATTCCCAACAAGAGAGTCCCATCAAAAAAAAACAATGTATAAAAGATAATGATGAATCAATAAAAATAACATCTATAATATGTCGTAAATTACCAGATAGCACAATACGAAACTATATTTATAATTTAATAAATTTTATTGAAGATAATGAAAAAGTCGATGGTGTATTAATACACACAATATTTATTTTGAATCGTTTATTATATCGAGGTGTATATATAAATTCATATAATGTACATAGATTATTATTAACATGCATAATGATATCTTCAAAAATAATTGAAGATGAACATTATTTTAATAATGTTTGGGCAAAATTTGGCGGAGTAACATTAGAGTCTATAAATACAATGGAAAAAGACATATTGCTATTATTGGACTTTAAGTTGTTTGTTTCGCATGAAAATATGTTAAACATAGTAAAAAGTATAAAATAGAAAAAGAAAGGTGTTATATTATTCCAATTATAATATGATTTATAAACCATAGTTCCATTCATTATATATTAAAATAATTCATTAAATAACAGCATAAATAAAAAAGTGAAAAATATTCGTTTTATATATTTGTAAAAATTTTCAGATTTGGACATTTTATTTTGTCCATTTTTAAATATTTGACCTATTATAGAAAGTCTAAAATTACACGTTTTTGATTTTAAAGCATAATCGTGTAATTTACAAAATATATAAAAATTTTCGTGATGATAACTTTTTTATACATTTTGTGAAAATCTATTTAAGGAAAAAATATTGTAATTATATATACTAACAAATGCTAATTAAAAAAGAGCCAAAAGTAGCAAGTTTTTTTATATGTGAATTATGTGACTATAAAACATGCAAAAAAAATAATTATGTAAAACATTTATTAACACAAAAACATATAAATCGGGAAAATACTAAAAATACTAACAAAAAAGAGCAAAAAGTAGCAACATTCGATTGTTTATGCGGTAGAAAATATAAATACCAATCATCGTTATGTTATCATAAAAGGACATGTTATTATAAAGAAGAAACAGATATAATACCAGAAGAAAGTTTGACGGATGAATTAGACAATTTAGATAATAAAACAATGTTTATGATGATAATAAATGAGAATAAAGAATTGCGAAAAACAGTATCTGATCAACAGAAACAAATAGGAGAATTAATTCCGAAAGTAGGAAATAATAATCATACAAATAATAATATTAAAAATCGTTTTAATATTAATGTGTTTTTGAATGAACAATGTAAAGATGCGTTATCGATAGATGAATTTATAAATAAAATCGAAGTATCTATGAAAAATTTATTAACAACAAAAGATAAAGGGTTGGCGGAGGGATTAACAAATATAATAATAGAAAACATGAATAAATTAAGTATTTATGAGAGACCACTACATTGTACAGACAAAAAAAGAGAGACATTATATATAAAAAATGATGAATGGGTTAAAGATATAAATAATGATCAACTTAAAGAAGCATTGAAAAAAATAAGCAATAAACAATTTCGTAAAATTAAACAATGGATAGATGATAATCCAAATTATGCGGAAGATGATAAATTACAAGATGAATATATTAAATTAGTAACAAAATGTACAAGTTCATTAAATGAAAATGAGAGAAAACTAATAAAAAATGTATGTGATAATGTATATTTAGAAAAATAATTATCTAAAAAATAATTATCCAAAAAATAATTATCTAAACAAATATTATATGGATTTCTCTAATATAATGGCACCGCTGAATAAACCTTATTGTGATTATTATTATTATTTAGGTATTATAGGTTATGTATTATTGATATATTCAATTATAGTATGTGTATTTGATATTTTTACTGTAAAAGATAAATCTACAGTAATAAAATATTGTTTCGTAAATATAGTATGTGCATTTTTTATGTATTTTATTAATAGATTGCTATATTCTATGTGTGTAAATTCATTAGTATAAAAGTACCTTGTATAAGCTTTATCTTTTCTAGTAATTGTCTTATATGTGAAGACAAAGTTTACCAGTAGAGAAAAAAATTAGAATTATTCCTAAATAAAATAGCTGAATTTAATCTTCATGGTAAATATTTCCAGGACAAAAATCTTTATTTATATAATTATAAATACAACCGTCAAATAATCCATCTATTTTAATATGGGAGCAAATATAATCATCTTTAATTATATTCCATAAATTTCGCAATCTAATTTTATCACTATATTTTTTATCTAATGTTATAAGACAACCATGTTCAATATTACTATCAACAACTGAAGTAGTGTCAATGATTCTACAATTAATTCCAGAATCGAAAAGTTTTTTAATTATAGAATTACAATTTTTTTGTTTATCGTTAGAAACACTTATATTAACACTCATAATACATATGTTATATATAATATATAACATTCGGTTGTATTTTCCAACTACTATATAATTCTGCTTTAGATGTTGGTTTATTACTAAAAATTATATTTTTTATTATGTAAAATGGTAAGAAATAATTTTAAATTAAATTTTGAGAGAAATATAACAAAAAAAACATTTAAAAATAATTTTATAAATAATATAATGACTACTTGTAGTATATGTTATAATGATTTTAATGATGGCGATGATGAAGAAACAGCAGGTTCAAATTTAGATATAACTATTTCATTAAAATGTGAAACGCAAAAATGTGATTCTTTAATATGTCATGGATGTCAAATAGAATTATATAAACAAATAGGTATAAATAATGTATTAAAATGTCCTTTTTGTAGACAATTACAATTTAAAAATCATTTTAAATATAATGTTTTAGATAATGATTTATATTTATGGAGAGAAAAACAAAAACGAAAATTAGAGTTTGGTATATATTGTAAAGAAGAATTGATAAATGGAGTAAAAAAAATGATTGAAATAACAAATACACAATTAGAAGAATTAAAAGAATTTCCATCAATGGTTGAAGCAACACAAAAATCATTACACCTATTTACTGAACAAATGGATGAATTACAAAAGGAAATGGATGAAAAAATAGAAAAATTAGCAATTTATGATTAAAATTCGCATTCTAAAAATTTAATAAATATTTAGAATACGATTTAGAGAGAAAATGGCAAATTAATGTAAAAATGGTAATAAATATAACAAATAAGCAAATTCTCTCATTTTTTGAGCAACATCCTACTTTAAATCCTGAAATAACAATATTAAAATTTATAAATATAATGGAGTCTTTGCAAGAAAATATGAATAAAACATTAAATAATAGTACAGTTTTAGAAATTTTAGATTCTATAAATTCATTAAAGAGAGATAATGAATCAAATCTTTCAAAATATATGTTAGAAATTAAGCGTGGATTAAATGAAGATATAAGAATGATAATGTCTAATAGTATAAATGAGAGATTAGAGCCAAGTTTACGGGAAAAACTCAAAGAACAGCAAATTCAATTGGTACATAATGTATCGGGACGCTTAGAACAATTGTTAGAAAATAAAATTTCAGGAATTAAAGAATCAACTTCAGCAAGTAGAGAGATTCTCTCAACACAACATAATACATTGAATGATTTATTAAAAAGATTTGAGAATTCAAGTAAAAAAGGAAAAATATCTGAAAACATTTTATTTAATATTTTGTCAAATATTTATCCTTGTGGAGAGATTAGTGATGTTGGAAAGACTAAGGAAACCGGTGATATTATGTTGCTAAGAAAAAATAAACCAACAATTTTGATAGAAAATAAGGATTGGACAAGACCAATTGTAAATGCTGAAGTTCAAAAGTTTGTGCGTGATGTGGAGATTCAGAAATGTCATGGGCTTTTTCTCTCTCAAAATGTTGGAATATGTTCAAAAGATAATTATGAAATTAATATTTTGGAAGGAAATCTAGTTACTGTATATATTCATAATGTAAATTATGATCAAGAAAAAATAAGTGTTGGAGTAGACATTATTGATAACATAAGTGAAATTTTGAAGGAAATTGATGTGTTAGAAATAAATCAAAGCAGTGAATACAGTATTTCAAAAGAATTAACACAATTTATTAATGCAGAATATCAAAATTATTTGGCACATAAAGAGAGAACAATCAAAATGGCGAAAGATTTTGTGGCAAATCTAATAAAACATGAAGAAGAATTTAATTTTTCAAGTTTGGAAAAGTTTTTAGAATCAAAATGTAATATTCAAAATAATAAAAATGTGTGTAAATATTGTGGATTTATTGGTAAAAAAGCTCAGTCATTATCAGCTCATATGCGTGGTTGTGCAAAATATAAGGCAACTTTGAAGAAAGATAAAAATGAAAGTATGGAAATTTGTATAGATACGGAGTAAAAATATTTAAGTCATGGCTTTGCCATTAGCCACTTTAGTGGCGACTTAAATATTTTTAATTAAAAAAAGAAAAGAAAAAAAATTTTACAATTGTATAGAAATCAGAATTGAAATCAGAATTGAAATCAGAATTGAAATTAATATTGAAATAAAATATTTAGGTATATTATAAATAATGATTGCAAGATTCTTACCTTCGATGGCGCCCCGGCGTGTCGATAAGCACGATGTTAGGCGCAACGCGCCAGCGAAAAGCAGCGGCGTCGCGGATGTAGCGGACCAATATGAAAGAGATATAAATATTTTTTCTGATCATTTACTAAAAGTTGTTGGAACAAGGGTGAATGATGTAAAAATCATCAAAAAGCAATACGACGATATGGTTGAACAAGCGAAACAAGAAGCAACAAAGAATGGAATACACTATTCTAATTGGTATGTATGGGCGAGTAAAAATAAAGTTGAACTAACAGAAGCACTAACAGAAGCAAAGGAAAGATTGGAAGAAACGAAACACCAGGATCTGGCTATAGATAAAAAATTATTTGATAAGGCATTGGAAAGCGCGGGTAATTTGAAGACAAATAAGACAAATAGTGAAGAATATGAAATATTCAAAAAAATAAAAGAAGAATCATCTGACTATTATAATAGCGGTTATAGGGCACATAATGTGGATGGTAATGCATATGTAGGTTTTGTATATTATAAAGCGAGGGACTTATTAAACCAAATTTTAAATGTAGGAAGTAAAGAAGAAGAACGGGAGAAAAGAAACATAAGTGGTGGAAGTAAAAAAATAAAAACAAAAAGAAGAAGAAATACAAAAAGAAGACCAACAAAAAGAAGAAGACCAACAAAAAGAAGACCAACAAAAAGAAGAAGATAAATAGTTTCTTTAATTTTATTTAGATTATTAGTTAAATAAAATTAAAACAAGAAATAATTATAGCGTATGGTGTAAAATATTTAAGTCGCCACTATGTGGCTAATGGCAAAGCCATGACTTAAATATTTTTAATTAAAAAAAGAAAAGAAAAAAAATTTTATAATGGTTGGAAATCAGAATTTAATTTAAAATTAAAAAGAGAATTTTAATAATATTTTTATTTATATTATAAAATATTTAGTTATATTATAAATGTCTGGATATCGAGTATGGATAGACGATAGCTTGGATTTTAATAGTATAACCAATTATAGTGAGTTTGCTGATAAAATGAACGCTCTCGAGCTGCGGATTAGGCCTAGCGATAGAAATTTCTTCGGGTTGGTCAGCTATGCTTTTCCTAAAAATATATCTGGAACAAACAAATTTTTTCAAATTAATTGGTACCTGAGCGATATGGGGGGTCGATTGCCGATAGAGCGATCGATAGAGCATACAATAACATTAATAAATTTATCGCACATAGCACGTGACAGCGACGATCACATCACCGCCCATCTCGACCTGCTTATTGGCTCCAACACCGTACAACGACGAGAGTTCATGAAGTACGTTAATACGGAAGAGTCAATAATAGCCGTTAGATCGAACATAAACAAATTCGAAGGTCTCACCCAGGATTGGATGTCACAGTCGTTTTCAAACACTTCTGAGCTGTGGGAGGGTTCGAAAACTGCAATAAAAATAATAAACATGCTGGGTTTGGATGAAGATTTATATGCCACCACGCATGTGGCCGAACCGCCGGTAGAGGCGGAGAAGAGTGAGAGTGAGAGTGAGCGTAAGATTTGTCATAGAAAATTTGAGTTATGCAAGGACCCAATCATAAGGCCCCCCGATGCCGTTCCCAAAGTTGGCCGCGACGGCAGAGAGCATCTGGAGTGGGCCGCCTATTTCCGCAAGATGAAACCATGCGAAGACGAGTTAACAGCTTGCGTACGGAGGGCCAAAGGTGGAGGTAAAAAAAAATATAAAAAAAGAAGAAAATCTAAAAAAAAATCTAAAAAATCTAAAAAAAGAAGAAGACATACAAAAAGAAGCAGAGCGGGAAAATCGTCCCGCGCGCGATAAAAATAATTTCTTTAATTTTATTTTGATTATTACATAAATAAAATTAAAACAATAAATAATTTTAAAATATTTGAGAGAAAAATCTAACTATGTTCAATATATTCTCAAAATATTATAAATAAATATAAGTTTTCAATAACTTATCTCAAGTCTAAAATCAATTTGGAGTGCTGACGCGCGAAATTAGTGACACCATAAATAAAATTATATAAAATATTTGTTATGATATAAGATAATAAACATTTTTAAAGTATAAAAAATAATTATATATAAATTTTGTTAAATATTTTTACTATAAATAATATTTTTAGTATGTAAAATGGTAAGAAATAATTTTAAATTAATTTTTGAGAGAAATATTTTATGGTAAGGTAATTATTTTAACATAAAATAAAATTTCTTATGATAAATGGTAAGAAAAAATATTTATAAAGTTATTATAACTTTTCGCATTCTGCGATTTTAATGCGAATTTAAATTGCGATTGATTTTTGCCACGGCAGCGATCTGACTGGCAATCGCCGAGGCCGCCAGAGGCGCTGTGCCAA
>ERZ802821.674-NODE-674-length-18921-cov-20.0813_pt1 | contig 18921 bp, 18 predicted proteins | sample MGYA00345648_ERZ802821 | MGnify/ENA primary metagenome ERZ802821 (study PRJEB30503, sample SAMEA104212357) | marine metagenome | biome: Westerlies Biome; feature: [SRF] surface water layer (ENVO:00010504) within the epipelagic zone...; material: water... | reverse complement strand
TTTTTTCATCATCAATGGAGCCTTGCCTGCGGCCTTATAAAATTCTCCAGCCCAGGCAACTGCCTCGGGCGCAGTCCTCTTTCCACCTACAATTTCAACCAGGGGCAAAAGGTAGGGCGGGTTGAAGGGGTGACCAATTACTGTGCGTTCTGGAGTTGAGCAAGCAGATTGAATATCACTCATCATTAATCCAGAAGTTGAAGATCCAATAATGATGGATGGAGGTAAGATTTTTCCTATTTCTGAATATAATTCTTGCTTGACCTCAAGCCGCTCTGGCCCGCTCTCCTGTACGAAATCAGCGCCCTCAAGAGCTTCTTCCAAGTCAGTCACAATGCGCAACCTGTCCATCGATGCGCTGGGCGCAAGTCCCAACTCCCCAAGGCTAACCCAAGCTGTTTTTAAAATAGCCATAAATGAATTAGTTTCACTCTTTTCATGTAAATACGCAGTAACATCATACCCGCGAGCTAGAAAATGCGCAGTCCAACCTCCACCAATTGGCCCTGCCCCAAGACTTGAAATACGCTTTACAGAATTGGGATCGGAATACATCACTCACCTTTAAAATTTGGGTTACGTTTTTCTACAAATGCTGCAACGCCTTCTTTGGCATCGGACGACTTGAGCATCTTTCGATATGTTGGCATTGGATCAGTACGCATTTTGTGAAATGCTTTTTCCAAAGGCACACATTCAATTTCACGTTGCACTTCCTTAACAGACTGCATTGCTAACGGCGCTGACCAAGCGATTGATGCTGCCCATTCACGCGCTGCGTCCATGAGCTGTTCTTTGGGAACAACCTTGTTAACCAAACCATAATGCGCAGCCTCTGTAGCTGACATACGACGCCCCAATAAAAACATTTCCATAGCTATGTTGTGAGGGATACGACGTGGTAGGCGCTGAAGAGCTCCTGCATCAGGTACAATGCCCAAGGGCATTTCAGGAAGTCCAAATTCCACGTGATTTGAGGCAATTATTAAATCACATCCCATGGCCATCTCAAACCCACCGCCTATTGCGAGGCCATTAACAGCCGCAATGACGGGCTTATTCAATACCCAATTTTCGGTTAGTCCGGTAAAACCACCAAATCCATACTCATCAGCTTCCCACCAGTTATCGAGCTGCATTTCGCCATCATTTAAAGCCTTAAGGTCCCAGCCAGCAGAAAAAATCTTTTCCCCGCCACCCGTGAGTATTGCACAACGTAAATCCTTGTCCTCGTGGAGTTGTTTGAAAGCTGCTGCTAGCGCCTGGGATGTTGGCACGTCAATGGCGTTAACCTTCCCTCGCTCTAATGTAACCTCCAATATATGCCCATCACGACAGGTTGTTACTCCATCCGGCATTAAAGGCCTCCTTTTTGAAATTCGGGAATGACTTCGTCGCAAAATAATTTAAGCGAACGCTTCTGTGCGGCGTGACTTCGACCCATCGAAGCATAGTAAATAAATTCATCAACACCAAGCTTTTCGTAGATCTTAATTTTGTCGATTACAGTTTCAGGAGACCCAAACATAAGGTTCTGTTCTAACATTGACGGCTCATATTGCTCCCGCCCCTCAAGCTCCTGCAATGGGATTTCTTTTGGAAAGCCATTTTTCACGTCATCCAAGTTACGGTATAAATTTTCGAATTGCCCCAAAACACGAGTAATGGAATTTATGGCTTCATCGCGATCTGCTTGATTATCATAAACAGCGGTATGACGCATTAATGCAAAAATTGGATCCGCGCTACCGCCATGTTTTGCAATAGCTTCATCTAACTGGCGCTTGTAAAGCTCAGCTTCAGCATGAGGACGCGTGAACGGCCAGCACATTATATTAGCGTTATTGGCTACTGCGTAATCATATGTGACAGGTGATCTAGCGGCCACCCAAATGCGTGGGTCAGTCTGAATTGGCTTTGGCACTGAGGTAGAAGTTGGAAACTTCCAGTATTCTCCATCATGGGCATAATCGCCCTTCCACAAAGCCAGGACAGCTGGCAACATTTCTTGCATGTACTTATAGCCATCTGTCTGCAGTAAACCCGGATGCATTCGATCAAACTCACGTTGATAAGCGCCAGACCCAAGACCAAACTCCAAGCGGCCACCGCTAATCAAGTCAAGGAACGCCGCCTCTCCAGCCAGCCTTATGGGATGCCAATAGGCAGCATTTACAACAGCTGTTCCAAGACGAATCTTACTTGTCTCACTGGCCCACCAAGTAAGTATCTGGAAAGGATTAGGCGCAATCGTCATTTCTAACGCATGATGTTCGGCAGCCCATACTATATTGAAACCTCCATTCTCCGCCATTTGTACCATCTCGAGCGTATGGCGGGCAACGTCATCCATAGCGAGACTGTCGTCCAAACGTTCAAGATTTACAGCTAGTTGAAATTTCATATTAGTTTCCTCTTTTTGACTCTATTACAGCCTCATTATCCAACTATAGATTTAGGCTAAATCTCATTTACTATCGCATTACAAAAGGGTTCGCCATTGGGTCATCTGACGTATTCATCCATATGGTCTTTGGCCTGGTATAGTCATATATCGCTTGGAACCCACTTTCGCGACCATAGCCAGATCCTTTTACGCCTCCGAACTCTGCTATAGGTGAGACAACCCGATAAGTATTAACCCATACAATGCCAGCTCTAACGGCGCCAGCCATACGCAAAGAACGCGCTGAGTTTTGAGTGAATATTCCTGCAGCTAGTCCATGTTCCGTATCATTGGCTAGAGAGAGAACTTGATCCTCTGTTTTAAAACGCTGAACGCATAAAACAGGTCCAAAGAGTTCCTTATCTACAATTCGCAAGCCTTGGTTTGGGCACTCAATAATTGTAGGCTCATAGAATAGACCTGATTTACCCTCTGGTTGCTTGCCTCCCACCAATATCTTGGCGCCCTCCTGTATGGCATTTTCCACCTCGACCTCAATATTTTCTAATTGTCCCAGCGTGCAAAGTGGACCCATTTGGGTATCTTCAGCTAAGGGGTCGCCAATTATAATTTGACGGGTCAAGCCAATCATCTTTTCAAGAAACTCATCCGCAATATCTTGATGCAAGTACAGGCGTGAACCGGCGACGCAGCTTTGTCCAGTTGCTCCAAAAATACCAGCAATCGAGGCATTAACAGCACTCTCAATATTTGCATCATCAAAAACGATAAAGGGCGATTTACCACCCAATTCAAGAGACACTTCTGCAAAATTACGTTTGACGTTTTCTAATACGTGGCGCGCGGCGTTTGGGCCGCCAGTAAAAGAAACACGGGCAACATGTGGATGCGACGTTAGAACTCGACCACAAGGCTCTCCATGGCCCGTAACAATATTTACAACACCTGGTGGGATGCCTGCTTGCTCAATTAACTTGCCAAATTCTAACATCGCAGCACTGGCATGCTCGGAAGCTTTGAGCACTACAGTGTTACCAGCGGCTAAAGCAGGGCCAATTTTGACTGCCACTAAGAATAATTGGGAGTTCCATGGCACCACAGCGGCAACAACACCAAGTGGTTCCCGCTTGGTGAAAACAAACATGTCAGGCTTATCAATAGGTAATGTTTCGCCGCTCACCTTATCAGCACAGCCGGCAAAAAAATGGAAGAACTCTGCAATATACTTCGCTTGCCAGCGTGTTTCTTTCAGCATTTTACCAGTATCAATCGTTTCAATGCGGCCCAAATTTTCAGAATGGTCAGCGAGTAAGTCTCCGAGCTTTCGAAGGCACTTTCCACGCTCTGTTGGCGTAAACTTTGACCATGGGCCTTCGTTGAATGCATTGTGAGCAGAAGAAACGGCTCGATTAACGTCCGCTTCAGTTGCCTCCGGGACCCGGCTCCAAACATCATCTGTGCTTGGATTTACACTATCGAAAACACCTCCGTCCGATGCATCCACCCAATCACCATTGATTAGCATTTGATAATTTTTAATGTCCCCCATCTCGGAAATCCTTCTTTGGCTGATTCTTATTCAAAGGCTCTTTGGATACTCCTGCTCAGGATAAAACGACGTATCGTGGCGAAAAATCCGCAATTCACGAATTACTATCGGGGCACGATGCTTGAAAAGGAAGCATGACAATGGCACAAAAAAAAGAAGTCATCGGTGGTTCACTTGAAATCGACGGACGCGTCCTGTCGTTGTCTCGGGCCATCCGTGCAGGTGATTTTGTTTTTTTGACTGGACAGATCCCAATGCGAGACGGAGCTCCAATGACAGATGGCTCAATCCAGGAGCAAACGCGCGCTATTCTGGACGATATTACTGAAACGTTGGCGACGGCAGATTGTACGCGTGAAGATGTAGTCAAGGCGATGGTATGGTTGCGCAATCGTGCAGATTTTCCAGGGTTTAACGAAATATATGGTGAATATTTTCCAATTGCCCCTCCAACACGTTCGGCGATTGTGAGTGACCTACTAGTGGACGTAAAAGTGGAGGTTGAAGTAGTGGCGTATCGTCCGTTGGGAGATAGTGCGTGACGACACTCGCACCAGACGGTACAAATTTTATGCTTACGGGCCCGAACACTGCGCCAGTTGTCGTACTAATTCATGGGCTCGGATTGAACAAAGACTGCTGGCAGTGGATGATACCAGATCTTACAGATTCTTATCGTGTGCTTAGTTACGATTTATACGGCCACGGTGGCTCTAATGATCCAGCCACAGAACCCTGTCTATCACTTTTTTCAAAGCAACTGAGAGATCTACTTGATTACTGCAAAACTCAAAAAGCTGTAATAATTGGTTTTTCACTAGGAGGTATGATCGCTCGCCGCTTTGTCCAAGACGCCCCACAAAAGTCACAGGGAATGGTCATTCTTCATTCGCCACACAGACGAAGCAAAGCTGCACAAGCGGCAATTCTCAAACGTGTCGATCAAGCTCGCACTATGGGACCTCAATCAACGGTGGAGGCGGCTCTGGAGCGTTGGTTTACAGATCCCTTTCGTAAAGCCAACCCAAACCTAATGAATAAAATCAGACGGTGGGTGATGGCCAACCGCAAAGAAGTCTATCATACCATTTATAAAGTGCTAGCAACTGGTATCGACGAAATTGTCACCCCGAGCCCTGCTTTAATTTGTCCAAGTCTGGTCATTACAGGTGATCAAGATTTTGGCAATGGCCCAGAAATGGCCTTTGCAATTGCTGCCGAGATATCGGGCGCCAAAGCCTTAGTATTGCCCACTCTTCGACACATGGCATTGGCTGAATCTCCCAAAGCAGTAAACAAACCAGTGAGAGACTTTCTGGATAGTTTAGATCTATTCAAATGAGTGCTTAAACGCTTAATTGGGCAAGTATTGAATTAATAAGTAAATACAGGTAATCATTGCATCCGATATGGGGTGATGACTTCAGAAATGATCTCGAAACTGCCTATAAAGACAGGCATTAATGTACAATTTAATTGGAGAACTGCCGTGCTTCCTGAATTACGAAAAGTTGTAACTTTTGATGAGGATATTTATATTGAAGGTGGGCGTGCATCCGATCCTCCACTGCGCATGATTGGCGTAGCTGCAGTTGTAAAAAACCCCTGGTTTGGCCAGGGATTTGTTGAAGACCTATCACCCGAGATCAAGCGCATGGCACCATATTTGGGACAGTTAATAACTGACAAGCTGATTTTTTTAGCAGGTTCTGGTGATGCCATAGAGGCTTATGGAAAAGCCTGCATAGCGGGCACTAGTTGCGAGGTCGAACACGCGTCTGCTTTGATACACACTCTACAATTTGGCAATTTCTACAGAGAGGCTGTCGGAGCGAAAAGTTATTTGGGTTTTACAAACACACGCGGTCCAGCAAATACTCAAATTCAAATTCCATTAATGGATAAGCATGACACTGGACGCCGCTCTCATTATCTTACAGTTCAGTTTTCGATTTATGATGCCCCGGCAGTCGATGAATTGGTTGTCGCACTAGGTGCTGCAACTCGTGGTCGTCCGCATCACCGTATTGGAGATCGTTATTCGGACCTAGCAGCTATGGGGCGCGACGTAGAAAATCCCGCGGGCGTACAGGATTAGAAGTAATAGCTAAATTTTCTATACTCAAAATTTCTCAGCGGCTTTAATTTCAAAGATTAGCTTCAGTTTTTCTTTTTACATTTTCAGCAATCATAGAAATCATTTCAAACATAATTGAAGTTGCTGTCAGCGCCGTAATCTGATTAGGAGCATCTTTCGTCGGCATCATACAAACAACATCACCACCAACAATATTCATTCCTCTAACCGCCTGAAGCAAACCCACAGCCTCATCAATATCGAAGCCCTTTGCACCAGCTTCTATATTCGCCACACCTGGCGCTATGGTAGGATCAAGACAATCGAGATCAAAGGTTATATATATTGGGCGTCCTGCAAGAACATTTTTTATTTGATCCGCCACATCTGCCAACCCGCGTTTGCGGAACTCTTTCATAGTGACAACATTATATCCATATTGATAGGACGGCTCGAGCCAATCCAAGGTCCGGGCATGACCTCGCAACCCTATCTGCATGGAATGTTTAGGGTCAACCTTCCCTTGATCGACAAGATATGCACCCCAATGGGCAGCTGATTTTTTTGCGCCCAGGAAATGATCCACTTTAGTAAATACATCGGTGTGGGCATCCAAGTGCAAGAAGCAAACTGGGGCACCCCCAGTAATTTTACCACATCCGAGGGCCTGCACAATTCCGCCAGTAATGGAATGATCACCACCAACAGAAACGGGCCTTGCTCCAGTTTCGTCTATTTCTGTAAAAAACCGTGTAATTTGTTCAATGCAATCCTCATTATCATTAGCGCGCGGAAATGGGACATCACCCACATCCACAATTTTGGCAGCTTCCCACGGATTAAGTTGGAAATCGCCATGCATTCGTCGGCCCACAGAAGAAACATTCCGAAGAGCCCTTGGACCTAAATGCTGGTCTCGCTCCGTTGTTCCGTTGCCCGTGGAGTGCGGAACACCTACTAAAGCTATATCTTGGTGAGTTGCTTCTTGATGGGGACATCTAAACATTGTTGGAATACCCCACCAATATAAATTTTCCATCATTGAATTTAAGTGTGCGTCTGCCATCAACTAATCCTTCATTGGTTAGGAACAAGATTTCGTTCACGCCAGGACATCTATAACGTAGCCTTAATCTGCCTGTAAAGCTCTGAAGATTGATACTAAAATTCTCAAGACAGAATATCTCATTTATGGAATGCGAGGTAATCCTGATAACACTCGAAACTGCGGCACATAGCATTTTTTAAGACAAATTACATTTATGTATTTGTATGAATCAGAAAATCAGTGTTAAAATCATACGTGAGCGTTACGCTTAGTAAATTAGGGAGTTATTATGAAACTAAAAAATCTTACAGGAATCTCGATTGCGTCTGCTATGACGATTTTCGGTTCTTCTGCTTTCGCCGAGTGCGGTGATATCACTATGGCAGATATGAACTGGCCGTCAGCAACGCTTATGGCTAATGTAGACAAAATCATTCTTGAGGCTGGGTATGGTTGCTCAGTGGAAATGGTAGTGGGAGCGACAACGACAACATTCGCGTCTATGAATGAAAAAGGTGAACCTGATGTTGCTGGTGAGCTTTGGATTAATGCCGTCCGCGAGCCTTTGAATGCCGCGATGGACGAAGGTCGTTTGCACTCAGCTTTAAATGGACCAATCACTGATTTGGGTGAGGGCTGGTGGATACCGCCATATACTGCTGCAAAGCATCCAGAATTGAAGACAGTTCTTGATATCCTAGACAACCCTCAGCTTTTCCCAGACAAAGAAGACCCATCAAAAGGCGCCTTTATCGGATGTCCTGCAGGCTGGGGCTGCCAATTGTCAAACATCAACTTGTTCCGCGCCTTTGAAATGGAGAAAAAAGGCTGGGTATTAATTGATCCAGGTTCACAAGCTGGGCTTGACGGTTCGTTGATCAAAGCCAATGAACGAGAGGAAAACTGGTTTGGCTACTATTGGTCGCCAACATCGATCATAGGTAAATACGGCATGAAACTGGTGCCATTTGGCGTTCCCTTTGCTGGGGCAGAAAACTGGGACGGGTGTATTGCGAAAGCCGAGCAGGATTGTGCGGATCCAAAGCCTTCCGCGTGGACTGAATCCGAAGTACACACTGTTGTAACAGACAACTTTAAAAACAAAGCTGGTCCCGCAATGGATTACTTTGCAAATCGGGTTTACCCAGGTTCAGTAATGGGCTCTATGCTGGTCTTCATGGAAGAAGAGCAAGCTGACGGCGTCGATGCTGCCGCTGAATTCATGTCTCGTCATGAAGATCTATGGATGAAATGGGTTCCTGCTGATGTTGCAGCTAAAGTAAAAGCATCACTTTAAACTAAATTAAATTAGAAAGCCTGTTGGCCATTGAGCTAGCAGGCTTTTTTACTGGACATAACGGGGTTGCAGTATGGATTTTCTTACCAAGTTTCCAGCAATGGAACGCGCAGATTTAAGAGACTTGAAAAAAGGAATAGACTCTTCATTTAAAGAATTTTCAAGGTCTTGGGGAGAAAGCATCGAAGTTTTTTTTGACCCACTTTTCTATTTTTTGGTTAGGTTCGAAAAACTTCTTTTAGCAACGCCATGGCCAATCATTATCTTGATTGTGGCTGCGTTAAGTTATCTCGGTTCCCGCAGCTGGAAACTATCTCTAGGGGCTGCAGTTTCATTTTTGCTAATCGGTTACCTCGGCATGTGGAATAATACCATGTCAACAGTTGCCCTGATTTCAGTCGCAACCATAATATGCATTGCACTTGGTATTCCAATCGGCATTGCAATGTCTAAATCTGATAGGCTTCAGGCGATGATTACACCTGTGTTGGACATCATGCAGACCATTCCCATTTTTGTGTATCTATTGCCTGTTGTAATGTTGCTTGGCATTGGGAAAGTGCCCGGTCTTATCGCAGTATGTGTGTATGCTATGCCTCCAATCGTACGTCTAACTAATTTGGGCTTACGTCTGGTGGATAAAGAGATCCTTGAGGCGGCAGACGCTTTTGGATCAAATTATCGACAGCGGCTTTTTAGTGTACAACTTCCATTAGCGTTACCTAATATTTTCGCCGGGGTAAACCAGACGATTATGATGGCTCTAGCTATGGTGGTCATTGCATCAATGATCGGTGTAAAAGGTCTTGGAGTTCCAGTGCTTCAATCCATTCAAAACCAATATCTGGCTCTTGGCTTGATGAATGGTCTCGCAATTGTTGCCCTTGCAATTATTTTTGATCGGGTTTCTCAGCAGTATGGAAAACGCTTACAGCGTCACCGGGAAGGTGGAAACGATGTCTGATTACAAAATCGAGATAAAAAACCTCTATAAAATCTTTGGTCCAAACGATAAAAGCATGGTTGACCGGGTGGCTAATGGAATGGGCAAACAGGAACTTTTGGACCACCACAAACATGTTTTAGGTCTTAGAGATGTCAACATTGGCATTTCCGCAAACTCAATCAACGTGATAATGGGGCTTTCTGGCTCTGGAAAATCAACTTTGATCCGCCACATCAACAGACTGATCGAGCCAACCGTTGGCGAAATTATCGTTGATGGTGATGACGTACTTGCAATGAACCCAGAAAGGATTCGAGATTTTCGACGTTTTGGCGCGTCAATGGTCTTTCAAAAATTTGGTTTGATGCCACATCGTACAGTTTTGGAAAATTGCATGTACGGTCTCAACATTCAGGGTGTTGAAACCGGTGAGGCAGAAAAACGAGCTAATCATTGGCTAGATCGCGTTGGTTTGTCAGGCTTTGAGAATCGTTACCCCGCACAACTTTCAGGCGGGATGCAGCAGCGTGTTGGCCTGGCGCGTGCACTTGCGACAGATGCTGATATTTTACTTATGGACGAGGCCTTTTCAGCCCTCGATCCATTAATCCGAGCCGATATGCAGGGTATTTTGCTTGATCTACAGAATGAATTGCATAAGACAATTGTGTTTATCACACATGATTTGGACGAAGCTCTGCGGATAGGCGATGATATTGCAATCTTGCGTGACGGAGAATTGATCCAGAAAGGTAATCCTCAAAGCATCGTTTTAAAACCAGCGAACGATTACGTTGCTGATTTTACAAAAGATGTGAACAGGGCGAGAGTTTTGACCCTTAATACTCTATCCCATGAGTCAGGTACGGAAGAAGGTTTACCTTTAAATAGTGATCTTTCAATTGAGGAAGCCATGCAAGAGATGATAGTATCAGACCATAACTTGGTTACAGTTATGAAAGAAGGTAAGTCTATTGGGCAAGTCTCGCTCAACGATATGGTCGCAGCAATTGCTAAGCCCAAAACATCACAGACTGGCGCATCTAACGCGTATCGTTAAACGTGTAATGGACTTTTTGTATCAGTAATCTGGGCAACACTCTCTCCAACCTAATACAAAGGAAAAGCTAATTGTGAAGCTTTTAGCTAACCGGTCAGTTTACAAATAAACGGCCACTATTTTGTGTTTGATCACTAATTCCAGCCAATCGGAGCATATGCCATGCTAGTACTTGATTACTAGATATAACTGGCTTTCTGATCGCTGCTTCAGCTTCTGGGATGATTTTTAATGCTCGTAAACTTGTGCAGGACACGAATACCCCATCACATTCACTGTTAGTCCCGATCTGCTTGATCGCCTCAAATATGCTATCAGAGGTAATGCGGCCCACCGTGAAATCGTCTGATTGTCCAAAAGTTCCTACAGCAATGATTGCGAAGCCAGCTGCTTCCAAATTGGCCTGCATCTTTATTGTAACGTCTACCGGATAAGGGGTCAACAAAGCGATCCTCTTTAAGCCGAGCGCGGACAGGGCTGCTTTAGTTGCCGTGATCGGATTTGTTGTGGCAACTTCAGGATGAATATCCCGAATTAATTTATCAACTTTTTCCTCCCCGATCAGTGTTGCACCAGAGGTACAGCCATACCCCACAACATCGAACCCAAATTGCGACGGTAAAAGCTCCGCGGTACGCGGTAAATCTATTGCCATCTGGCGAAGAGTTTTGGACGATACTTCCATGGCATTTGGAATACGGGCTACATAAAGCGAAACATCGTTCTTATCGCAAAAAATACTCGAAAAATCATGCTCGATCGTCTGATCAGTTTGAAGAACAATCAAACCTAGGCGAGCACGCGCACCGAGACCATGATCAATTTCAAACTTAAGTATTTCGACAGATTGTGCCACAGTCTTTCCTCTTAACTATACTGGTAAACAGAAAGGCGTTATCCCGCAAGCTCGCCCTCTTGCTGAGAAAAGAAAGATGTCCCTTCTGGAAGTGCAGGCAAGGCCATTTCGTAGGGTGAACAACGCACTCTGCCACTTACCTCACCACGAACTAACTCATGTGTTAAAGTGCTAGGTAAGTGGTTCGGGCTCAATTCTATCGCATCCTCTGCATAATAGGTAGTTATATAAAGCGTACGAGAACTATCGGATAAATTTGGAGCGGAACCATGCAGCAGCTTTGCATGCATCAAACAAACTGATCCCGCTTTTCCAGTACACTTTACAATTTTGTCACGTTGCGCTTCAATGATTGCATGATCTACGGAACCCGTGAATAGACCTTTGTGCCAGTGAGAATGGATAGGGCCCTTATGCGTGCCAGGCAGTACTTCGAGCGGTCCATTTTCCAACGTTACGTCATCGACGAACAAAAGTGCCGTAATCATATCGTCATTGGTCATGGGCTCAAATGGAAAGTCTTGATGCCATTTCACCTGAGTTGCTGTGCCAGGAAGCTTTGAATTAACCTTACCATGGTGAAAACGGATGCTTGGTCCAATTAGCTCAGCGCAAAAATCAACTGTAGCGGCATTACGCATAGTGTTTGCAAATAAATTAGAGACTTCCTCTGGAGATTGGATGCGTCGAAGACCAGGTTTATCTGAGCTATGGCCCGGTTGCAGATCAAACCGAGGGCGACCATCAAGCGTTTCTCCATAATCAGCTCCATACTCACGGCTTTCCTCTACCCAACAGGAGAATTCGTTACGTAAGCCTTCTAATTCCTCCATAGTTACAGCGTCCTCCATCACGAGAAATCCAGTCTGCCAAAAATTATCCTTCTGCTCTTGCGTCAAAAAACTCATTTTTTAATCCTTTAATCTGCTACAAATGAGATGTAAAAAATATGTGAAGATTTTGACGACTGTCAAGAAAAACTGGAGCAATCTTGCGTATACCAAATCAGATACATAATAAGCCTATGCTGAACTTCACGATCAGTTAACAGCCAAGTGTGGCCGGAAAAATATTAAAATTTTCAGCCTAGATCGTTGTGACAAAAGAATAAGGATCAAATATACTATGCCATTAAGCACCAATGCGCCGCCAAAAGGGTTTTCGGATACAGAATTCATTGATCGTACTGCTAAAGCTCAAGCGCTAATGGCCAAGGACGACCTTGCCGGATTATTATTGATGAGCGAAGAGGACATCCGCTATTTTACTGGGTTTCACACTCTATTTTGGCAGAGCCCCACGCGACCATGGTTTTTGTTTGTTCCTGCGGACGGCAAGCCAATTGCGGTGATCCCTGAAATCGGAGCCGACTTAATGCGTCGAAGCTGGATTGAAGATATTCGTACATGGAGTGCTCCAGAACCCTCTGACGATGGAATTAGCTTATTAATAGATTTGCTTTCCCCTCTCGCAAAAGAAACCGCAAGGATCGGGGTGATGAAAGGGCACGAAACAAAATTACAGATGCCGCTTGGAGATTGGGAAAACCTTACCGCGTATCTTTCGGGACTTAAAATCTTAGATTGCACCCCACTAGTCCAAAGCCTCCGTATGGTTAAATCACCTGCTGAGATAGAAAAACTTGAATATATTTGTGCAATTGGTTCAGCCACTTTCGCGGATATGCCAAGTATAATCCGCAAAGGTATGCCGCTAGAGGATGTTTTTCGTGAATTTCGATTAAGGGCGATCAGTCTTGGCGCAGATGATGCGCCCTATGTGGTAGGTGCAGCTGATCAGGGTGGCTATTCAGATGTGATTTCTCCACCATCGCGACGCACTTTAAAAGATGGTGACATTTTAATGCTAGACACTGGATGTACGTGGGACGGTTATTTTTGCGATTTTAATAGGAATTGGGCGATCGGTCACGCTGATGATAATTCTAAACGAGCACATCATGTTCTTTGGCGCGCAACGCAAGCCGGAATAGAAACTGCTCAACCTGGAAAAACATGTAGAGACTTATTTTTAAGTATGTCGGAAATATTAGCAGAAATGGATCAGTCCGATGGTAATATCGGGCGGCTTGGGCACGGACTAGGCATGCAACTGACCGAACAGCCCTCGCACGCAGCGTTTGATAGTACGTTACTTAAAGAAAATATGGTTATCACTATAGAACCGTCCCTGAACTATGGCTCAGGTATGATGATGGTTCACGAAGAAAATATTGTGGTGCGAAGAGATGGTGCACAACTGCTTTCATCACGGGCGTCATTCGATTTGCCAATAGTAAATTGAGAATGTAACGTTACATGATGGATGCTGAAGACAAACGGTGCGGATCAGTTTTGATTGGTTTTTTATGACAGAAATAAGGTCACTTCTTTATAAATAGGAAAATTGTGAAAGAGGAATAACCTCCTGGACATCTATCTGCACGCTAATTTCTGTCTACCAAACAAAGTTTAGGAGGTTAATATGAACTGGCGCACAAGACTTTTGGACCCAGCTCCACGAGCAAGACGCGATTTCGCTTCGCTTACAACACCAGTTTACCGAGGTTCCACAGTATTATTTGATGATCAGACGGCTGTTAAGGATGATTGGCGGCAGGCTCAAAATGGTTATTCTTATGGTCTTTATGGTACACCGACAGCATTAGAGCTAGCCCATCGCATTGCTGATTTAGAGGGCGCACGCGAAACCTTGATAGTACCTGGTGGCCAAGCTGCCATAGCACTAATTTACCTATCTTACTGTACTGCAGGCAGTCATGCTTTGGTACCTTATTCAGCTTATGGCCCTAACAAAGCTATTGCTGAGGGTTTGATGCGCGGCCTTAACGTTGAGGTTGAGGCTTATGATCCTATGATTGGCGCAAGCATTGCTGATTTGATCCGCGATAATACATGCCTTATTTGGTGTGAAAGCCCTGGATCCGTCACTATGGAAATTCAGGATGTCCCAGCCATTGTTGAACAGGCACACGCCAAAGACGTCGCGGTCGCTTTAGATAACACCTATTCTGCTGGCGTTATGTTTGATGCCTTTGCCTATGGTGTTGATGTAAGTATGCAGGCGTTAACAAAATATATCGGTGGTCATAGTGATCTACTGCTTGGAGCCGTATCTGCCCGGAATGCTGCCGCTCTAACAAAGCTAGGTTCCATTTACCAGCAGCTTGGATTGGCAGTCTCGCCAGACGATTGTAGTCTTGCATTGCGAGGGCTTCAGACGTTAGCGGTGCGCCTTGATGCACTAGAAAGTGCAACCTTGGAAATTGCAAACTGGCTCGCGAGACACCCGCACGTCGGTGATGTTTTCCATCCAGCGCTTCCCTCCTGCCCAGGCCACAAAATTTGGAAGCGAGATTTTACTGGATCAACCAGTATATTTTCCTTCATGTTTAAGGACAACATCTCAGAAGACCAAGTCATTACTTTTATAAACTCTCTCAAGGTATTCAAAATAGGAATGAGTTGGGGCGGCGTGAACAGTCTTGCCATTATTTACCCAGATTTACAGCGACCAGATAAAGAGTTTAGTGGATGCATCGTACGCCTTAACATAGGCCTCGAACAGCCAAATGACCTTATAGATGATCTAAGCCAGGCAATAGAGCATTCAACTCAATGAGAGTGACAGCCTCTGAATGTTCAATAGAAATTATGTTTGAAAACCTAAGCTACCCAGTCCAGCAAGCTCATGCTCTATCCCCTCCCAATCATCACATTGGACTAAGTTGCAACGTGAATTCACGTTCTCAAGCCAAACAAAGACCGAGATGAATGGCTGCTCATAAACTCGGGTAGCGTGGGGAGCGCCTGATGGGTTCCAAATAAGTGACCCAGCTGGATAATCTTTCCAGTCACGTGTACCAAACCGCCATCCAGATTTTTCGGACAGGTTTACATAAAGCTCTGGCGCTGCGTGGTTATGGTCACGGTAAAGCGTACTCGGCCCGAGCATGAAAATGCCAAGGCTAAAATCAGGATGGTAATGCCCGCATGCGTCCGATCCGATTAGTAGAGTATGCAGATTGCATTTCGTGTACCCGTTTCCCAAATCAGCACCTTGCTGATAAAATTGACCGTTATCTTCGCGCCAGACCAAATCATCTTTGGCAGCTTTCAGACAAATGGCGATCTCAGCCAATTCGGGAGCAATAATCCCGGCGATCGCGTCCCTTAGAACCTCATCATGTCGGGTACTTTGGGATGGTATATCAATAAGCCTCGCATCAGACAGGTTCATGCCTGCCAACTTGTCCAACGTACTATCGACGCCTGACAGACAACCTCTGTGAGCCTTCAAGTAGGTGACGACAGAACAAATAAGCGCCTGAATACGATTTTGTTTGTCTGTCATAGTTTTTAGCCCGCATCCTTAAACGATTAAGAGTAACAGCTATTATTTTCTATACTCAAAGTTTACCTAGACAAAAATATACTATATTAAAACGAAACTTTTATAATTATATACGCTCGTTATCCGACATTTGCTCCAAAGCATTCCCTGCAGCCTCAATCGAAGTGTCAATATCAGCCTGAGTATGCTCGGTGCAGCTCAGATTATGAAGAATTTTATTACCGGAAAAGAAAACACCTTGATCCCTCATTTTTTGCGAAAAATCCGCATACTTTGCCAAATTTACCGTCTGGCAAAAGTCACGGTAGTTAGTAATTGCATCAAGATCCGTAAAGACTGGGTGAAACATTGAGCCAATATTTTGAACCCGCATATTCTGTCCTGTATCAGCAGCTGCTTGGTTTAAACGCTTAGCCATTTGATCTCCAATTTCAGAGATCTTTTTATAGCCAGCGTAATTACCACGGCTCATTTCCTCAAGCATGGTTTTCGTTGCAAAGAGGCCCAAACGCGGAGCATTGTGGCTTCCATAATGAAGTACTTTACCATATTCGATGCTTTCCATGATATGATTGGGACCTGCGATAGCAGCAATCGGAAAACCTTGACCCAGGGCTTTGCCGTAAGTGACTATATCAGGCTTTAATCCGTATAGTTCAGCCACGCCACCTGGAGCCACCCGAAATCCAGTGACTGTTTCATCGAGGTAAAACAAGACTTCGAACTCTCTGCAAAGAGCCTCTACCGCTTTCAAGTAGCCCGGGTTAGGTGGTATGACCCCCATATTTGACATCACACCTTCCATAACAACACAGGCAATTTCATGTCCATGAGAGCGCAGCACTCGTTCCAAGGCCTCCACATCATTCCAAACACAGACCAAAGTATCTTCCCAGGAGCCTGGTGTTAATCCAGAACTGTCAGGAATGCGCACGGGATCATTTGGATGCCCGAGCGACGTCACATACTGCGGATTAGAGCTTACCAACAGGCCATCATACCATCCATGATAATGGCCCTCAAACTTTAGGATTTTCCGCTTACCAGTGATGCCACGTGCCATTCTAACTCCCGTCATACAGGCTTCTGTACCTGTATTTGCAAAGCGCACTTTATCCACGTGGGGCAGCATACTCACCATCAACTCAGCAGTCTCCACTTCAACCTCAAGAGCTGTTGCGAAATGGGTACCCCCTGCAACTTCTCGTTGAATAACATCTACAATTTTTGGATGAGCATGGCCCATAGGAAGACAGCCAAACGATAACTGCCAATCAATGTACTCATTTCCATCTACATCCCAGACCCGGGATCCCCGACCTTCGCGAATATAGGGCGGAAATGGTTTGTAATTCATAGGCCCACGTGACGCAGAACTGCAACCTTCCACCAAAACGTCCATTGCGCGTCCAAATAAAACTTCAGATTGTTTGTGCTGCATATCTTATCCAATCAAATTTTAGCTTAGCTCAAAACATACAAAAGATCGTTTGCCTGGTCTTGGGCAGTTTCCGCCGAAAGGGTCTCAATATTTTTTCCAAGAAGTTCACGCAATGCTTTTTGTGTCTCAACCGTAAATACAATAGTCCCATCATCTGTCACCTCGTCAATACCATCCCACTTTAAAGATGCTTCATTAACCGCGATTGCCTCTTCCAAAGACCATTCATCCGGAAGATCAATTTTGATACCCGATTTACCAACACGTACAGGATACCCTCCAACAAGAGCCCCAATACCCGGCAAATGTATTGCTCGTTCCGTTTCCCCCGTAACAGCATGCAGTGCAACAAGGGCCGATGATGCTGTAACACGGTTAAAATGCAAATCATACGGAAACGGAAAAACCTCGCGAAGCACATCTTCGGCGATCTGCGTAACATCTTTATCCGACACGGTAGCCTTGAGCAAATAAGGGGGTAACTTAACTGGTTTGCGATCATTTAGAACAAAATACTCAAACGCATGTTGTGCTACCAACTTCACTTCAACATCCTTCGGTGAACAGTTGAGTGCGCGACCGACGCCCATTTGAATTTTTGCAATTGGTTCTTGAACATTTCCAATACCGTAGTCTGGACCAAATCCTGTTCGGTTCAGCATGGCGTTTATAACGTCTGGAAAAGAAGCCCCAATCCAGATAGATTTAACGCTGGACTCTGCAATGCGGTTTCTGAATTTCTGCATAAGTGATAGGTGAAGCGCAGTATAACCAGCAAACGGCATGTTAATCCCATCGGGCGCTAATTTCCACCACGGTAATAGCGAAGGAGCCGAAAAAATAAAATCCGGCTTTATCTCTCTTAGTCGTGTGGAAAAATCATTGCTGTGAATATCTAACTTTTCCGCAATTATACGCGGGAAAAAACCCTCAATCCCCGCACCCAATACTGCATTGTTGGTTCTTTTTTTAGCCTTTTCGAGATTTCTGCTGGCAACTACAATAGTACCGAATATTTCCGTCCTAGCAACGGCCTCTAGAAGGTGGGTTGCAAGTTCGCCCATCGATATGAAAAGTAAAGTTGGCTTATTCATTATATGCAACTGAAAAAATACTTCCTGCGTTTCAGAGATTTATACACACCGGTTTCTACGCTGTATACTTATTTAGGAAATGCACCCATTTTCCTTATCCCATAGGATGCAATGTAAGCCATTAAAGTCTCATTTTATCAAAAATTAAGCAAGATTCCGTTTTGAAAAAGCGGTCCAGTCTGAGTATAATAAACATTTTTTGGTTAAGCCGGTTTTATGATTTTTAAAGTAAATTTACTCAGGCTGATTGGTCTCAGAAGTTCCTAGAAAAGGACGGAGACTTTTCAATTTCTCATCTGAGTATCCCAACTCATTGGCTACATCTTCGTTATGCTCCCCAATCTGCGGCAAATCACGATGAAGTCCAGGCCGAAATCCATCATATTCAACGGGAAGTGCCGGAACCTTTGCTCGCATACCGTTACTTAGAGTTATCTCAACCGTAGCACCGGGATGGTTGACATGAGGGTCGTCAAAAAGCTGGTCCGGCCTCAGGATCGGTGCGAAGGGAACCCCTATGCGTTCGCATATCGTTATGACTTGTGACAGCTCTTTGCCTAAGAACACTTGACGCAGGCGTGGTATAAACACATCTCGGCAAAGAACTCGCTCAGCGTTAGTCTGAAATTCTCTATTTTTAAGGAGATCGCTCAGGCCAAAGGCATTACAGAATTGTGACCACTGCTTGTCGCTGACCACGCCAACAAAAATCTTTTTATTATCAGACGTATCAAATACGTCGTAGACTGCCCAGGCAGATATTCGCTCAGGC
>ERZ802821.657-NODE-657-length-19123-cov-19.3185_pt1 | contig 19123 bp, 17 predicted proteins | sample MGYA00345648_ERZ802821 | MGnify/ENA primary metagenome ERZ802821 (study PRJEB30503, sample SAMEA104212357) | marine metagenome | biome: Westerlies Biome; feature: [SRF] surface water layer (ENVO:00010504) within the epipelagic zone...; material: water... | reverse complement strand
TAATAGATAGTTGCCCTGAAAGAGTTGCCATGAGACATTTTCTTGATTTTGAAAAGCCAATCGCCAGCCTTGAGGGCAAGGTTGAAGAATTGCGCCATATGAGCACCGATGGCAGCATCAATATCGCTGATGAGATCGGCAAGTTGCAAACCCGCATCGAACGCGAGTTGAAACAAACTTATGAAAAGCTGGGGGCTTGGGAAAAAGTACAGGTCGCGCGGCACCCTGACCGGCCAAAGGTAAGCGCTATTTTTGATCGGCTATTGACCGATTTTACCCCGCTGTCGGGCGACCGCAACTATGCCGAAGACCATGCGGTGATTGCCGGTATGGCGCGGTTTCGTGGCCAGCCAGTGATGGTCATGGGGACGGAAAAAGGCAGCAGCACCGAAGAACGTGTGAAACGCAACTTTGGCATGGCCCGGCCCGAAGGCTATCGCAAAGCCAGCAGATTGATGGATCTGGCCGGACGATTTGGCCTGCCGGTGCTTAGCTTTGTCGATACCGCCGGTGCCTATCCCGGGCGCGGCGCCGAAGAACGTGGTCAGGCTGAAGCCATTGCCAGTGCCATTCGTGGTTGTTTGAATCTGCCAACGCCAATGGTCGCCGCCATTATCGGCGAGGGCGGCTCGGGTGGTGCCATTGCGCTGGCCACCGGTAACCGCGTGGTGATGTTTGAACATGCTGTCTATTGTGTGATTTCACCCGAAGGATGCGCGTCGATTTTATGGCGCAGTGCCGAACATGCACAAGCCGCGGCCGAGGCCGGTCGGATCACCTCTGACTGGATGAAAAAACTGGGTGTTGTTGATGCTGTCGTTACTGAACCGCTTGGCGGTGCGCACCGTGATCCGAATGCCGCGATAGATGCGCTTGGCGACAGTTTTGAAGCACAGCTTCAGTCAATGGCTGGCATGGATGCCGCCGCGCTGATTGCGGATCGGCATAATAAATATCTGACCATTGGTGATAGCGGTCTGGCCTGATTGCCAGATGCTGCCGTTTCCCGGTTAACCGCTGGCCGATCTGGTGGCGCCGATAATGGCGTTGCTATTCAGCGACGGAATGGCGCGGCGCGCGGCGGTAATTTTCGCTATATCAAGCTGTGCCGTGATCACCGCATCGCCGTCATCGGCCTCGCACAGAATCTCGCCCCAGGGGCTGATAATCATCGCATGACCATAAGTTTGGCGGCCATCGCTATGCGTGCCGCATTGGGCTGGCGCAATCACATAACAGCCGGTTTCAATGGCGCGTGCCCGCAGCAATATATGCCAGTGCGCCGCGCCGCTGACCTTGGTAAAGGCCGCTGGCACAGCCAAAATTTGCGCGCCATCCAGCGCCAATTGCCGATACAGATGCGGAAAGCGCAGATCATAGCAGATGCTCATGCCAAGCTGCAGACCCTCAATCGCGGCAATCACCGGTGTTGTGCCAGCGGCAAAGCTGTCAGACTCGCAATAGGTCTGTCCATCACCGACATTGGCATCAAACATGTGGATTTTATCATAGCTGGCGGTGATTTGCCCGGCCGGGTTAAACAGCAGGCTGCGATTGACCAGCTGATTGTCGCTGCGCCGACGCAGGAACAATGATCCGGCAAGCAACCAGACAGCATGCTGCCGCGCCAGATCTGCCAGCTTTTGCTGACTGTGGCTGTCATCTTCCCATTCGGCACGCGCCTGCAACTGGCTGCGGCTTGCCGCCAGAAAACTGGCGGCCTCGGGAAGACATATCAGCTTTGCGGTTTTTGCCGCTTTGCTGATCAGCGGTTCGATATGGGCGAGCGTGGCGGCGGCATCATCGCTGGCACAATATTGCAGGGCGGCAACTGTCAGGCTCATATCAATTCTGCCCCCGCAAAAGAGCGTCAAGATGGCCGGCCGATTCGAGCGCCATCAGTTCGTCACAACCGCCGATATGTTCATCATCAATAAAAATCTGCGGCACTGATGTACGGCCAGCTGCGCGGCTCCGCATGGCCTGTCGCAAATCACTGCTCATCGATACATCAATCTGCTCAAAGACAATATTTTTGGCCCGCAACAGCGCCAGCGCGCGGCTGCAATAGGGACACATAATAGAGGTATAAATCTCGACTTTGGCCATAATTTCCTTCGGGCGATTTGCTGTGGGGTGACGATATGTAAGCAAGGCCGCCCGGCATCGACAGGCGCTGTGTTCAGTCTTACCAAACTGTTTGCCTGCGGACAATCATCCCAGCATAGAATTATCCCCGCATAGAATTATTTAAGCGGCTACAAAACACGCGCCACCACAAGACCCTTGACCGGGCCGCTTCCCGCTGCCAGCAGACAACGCGCGGCGGCTGCCAATGTGGCACCGCTTGCCATGACATCATCAACCAGAATCACCGGTCTGCCGGATAATATGTCGCGGTATTTATGCGGCACACTGAAAATGCCAGCGACATTCTTTTTGCGCTGTGCGCGGCTTAGCCCGGCCTGACTTTTATTATGGTGGCGGCGTTGCAGCATATTTGGCGCGAATGTGTCTGCCGGTGCCAGCCAGCGTGCCAGCTCGGCAGATTGATTATATCGGCGCAGCAGATAGCGGCGGCGATGCAAGGGGATCGGAATAACCAGACTGCCGGGGTCATTCATGGCGTTAAAATGACGTGTGACAAACCGCCCCAAAACCGGCGTCAGATGCAACGCATCACCATGTTTGAATGGTAAAATCAGCGCACGGGAAAAATCATTATAGACAAAGCCAGCCCGAATTGCCGCAAGCGGCGGTGGTGCCAGCCAGCACTGTCCGCATAAATGATCGGGCAAGGCATGCGCCAATGGCCGGCCACAGCGGTGACATAACGGGGCGCTGATTGGCCAGGCGCCATCCCAGCAGGAGGCGCAGACACCCCGGTCAAAGCAAAATCTGCCGCATAACAGACATTGATGTGGCAACAGTTGATCCGTTGCCAGCCCGATGAAATAGCGCATTGTGCCGGCAAGTGACATGAGCAAAATTTCCGCTGGCGGCTATAATTCCCGACCGCACTCTAACCCGCTGGCGGTAAATAAATGGTAAAATGCCCGGAAATAAAAAAATGCCATTAAGTAGAGAAATGTTTGGCAGGTCACGTCTTGCGGGTATTTTTTCGCTTGCGGTTTTGTCTGTCTGCTTTACATGATGACCGGCATGACAGTTCCGCTTTTATTTGATCAGCAGTTAATCCGCCAGCATCGCCAGCGGGCCAGTCGCGATTATGCCGATTTTGCCTTTCTCAAAGATGCGGCGGCGGCGCGTTTGGCAGATCGGCTGGAACTGATCCGCCGCGATTTCGATTTATGTCTGGATCTTGGTGCGCATGATGGGCGTTTGGCCCAACATTTTGCCCAAGACTCTGGCCAAGATTTGTCTGGCTCGGTTAAAATCGGTCATATGATACAGGCAGATCCGGCGGTTGGATTTGCGCTCGCCGCTGCCAATTATGGGTCGGGTATTGTACATGCGCTTGATCAGTTGCCCTATAAGGCAGAAAGTTTTGATGCGGTATTTTCCTGTCTGTCACTGCATTGGGTAGATGATTTGCCCGGGCTGATGATGCAGGCGCGTCGCCTGCTGAAACCAGATGGGCTGTTGTTGATGAGCCTGCTTGGCGGCAACAGTCTGATCGAGCTGCGACAGGTGCTGGCGGAAGCCGAACAGGACATAACCGGCGGGCTGAGTCCGCGTTGTGCGCCAATGGCTGATATTCGTGATATTGGCGGGCTATTAGGCCGCGCCGGGCTGGCTTTGCCGGTGGCGGATAGTGACCGGCTGACGGTGCATTATCCACATATGTTCAAACTGATGGCAGATTTGCGCGGTATGGGGGAACAAAACGCCCTGCTGGCGCGCCTCAAAACACCGACAAGGCGAGATGTTTTTTATCGCGCTGCCGAAATTTATCAACAGCGCTTTGGTCAGGCTGATGGACAGATTCCGGCCAGTTTTGAGATTGTCACTGTGACCGGATGGGCGCCGCATGAAAGCCAGCAAAAACCGCTGCGCCCGGGATCTGCCGCGCAGCGGCTGGCAACAGTTCTTGAGAGTGATGAAAAAGACCCGGAAACCGGGGTTTAGCTCACAGTAAATCCTGCAACGCGGCGATCAGCGGGATGTCGGCAGCCGGCATCGGATAATCGCGCAGCTGTTGTGGACGCACCCATTTTAGCTGGCCGCCTTCAATTGGCTGCGGGCGACCCTGCCAGCGCCGGCAAACATAAAGCATCATCACAAGGTGAAATGCCGGGTGCGTCTTGGTGGCGGCATAGCTGTGGCTGGCAAAGCTGAGCGGGGCGAGACAGGATGCGGCTGTGTCAATCCCCAATTCTTCATGCAGCTCGCGGATCAGCGCCGCTTCGGGCGTTTCGCCGGATTCAATTTTGCCGCCCGGAAATTCCCATAGCCCGGCCATGGCTTTGCCTTCCGGACGCTGCGCCAGCAATACCCGGCCATCGCGGTCGATGAGGGCAACAGCGCTGACCAGAACCATCTTTGTCACCGGCAGGCCGGTATCTGTTGCGTCTGTCATCGGCTTAGCTGCGATAGTCGGCATTGATCGAGATATAGCCATGCGTCAGATCACATGTATAAACGCGTGCGGTGCCGAGCCCCTGCCCAACAGCAACCGCGATATCGATCGATGCTGTTTGCATATGCGCGGCAATCGGGGCTTCATCATAATCGGCAACACGCATACCATCAGCGGCAACCGCAAAGCCGCCAATCTCTATGCGAATGGCGTTTTGATCAATATTGAAACCAGATTTGCCGATGGCCATGACGATGCGGCCCCAATTTGCATCTTCGCCGGCGATGGCTGTTTTCACCAGCGGTGAATTGGCAATCGCCAGACCGATCTGACGCGCCGCATGATCTGTTGCCGCGCCAGTGACGGTAATGGTGATGAATTTGCTGGCGCCTTCGCCGTCACGCACAATCTGCGTTGCCAGATCCACCATCAATTGCGCCAGCGCGTCACGAAAACCAGCCAGTCGTGGATCATCCGGGCTGGTCACTGGACGATGTTTGGCGCGGCCAGTGGCGATCAGAAACACGCTGTCATTTGTTGATGTATCGCTGTCAACGGTGATGGCGTTAAAGCTCTGATCGGCGCTGCTGGACAATATCTGCTGTAACAGTGCCGCCGGCAGTGCCGCATCAGTGGCGACATAGGCCAGCATCGTCGCCATGTTCGGGGCGACCATGCCAGATCCTTTGGCGATGCCACAAATGGTCACCGGAATACCGTCAATGTCACATTGGGCATGCGCACCTTTGGCAAAGGTGTCGGTTGTCAAAATGGCCGCGGCGGCCTGTTCCCAACTGGCCGTATCATTGGCAGCAAGCTGCGGGAAATGCGGCGTTAATATCGTCGTATCAAGCGGCTCGCCAATCACCCCGGTTGACGCCAGCAAGATGTCCTCAGCGGCACAATCAAGCACCGCGCCCAGTGCCGTGGCCGTCTGTGATACGCTGTTCTGTCCATGCTGGCCGGTAAAGGCATTGGCATTGCCAGCATTCGTCAAAATCGCCCTGGCGGTGCCGGAAATAATGCGATCACGGCACCATTGAACAGGCGCGGCGGCGGTGTCAGACCGGGTGAACACACCGGCCACCGTTGCCGATGAACAGAGCGTCATCAGCAATAAATCATCACGCCCTTTATATTTTGCCCCACTCGCCGCCACCGCCAGACCGAGGCCGTCAATCGCAGGCAAGTGCGGGAAACTATCGGGCGCCAAAGGAGAGCGTTTATGCATAACAACCCCGCTACGACAAAAATTTACTGGGCAGCGTTCATGGCGTCAGTGCGTATCTCGGCAAAGCTACGCAACTGGATGTCCTGACGGGCGCGTAATTCTTCAAGAATGCGGCTCAGTGTCTGCGTTGACAGATTATTCGCCAATTGTGCGCGCATGTCCTGCAGATCAGGCGCCGGCGCAATTTCCTTGCTCTCGACCTTGATCACATGCCAGCCAAACTGTGTTTGTACCGGGGTATCTGAAACAGATCCGGCCGCCAAATTAAAGGCGGCTGTTTCAAACGCCGGCACCATCTGCCCACGCCCGAATGTGCCGAGCGCACCGCCATTAGGCCCGCTTGGGCCGGTTGATTTTTCTTTTGCCAGTTCCGCAAAATCAGCCCCCTGTTGCAGCGCCGTGATGAGCGCTGTGGCTTCAGTTTCGGTTTCTACCAAAATATGTGATGCGGTGACCTGTTCGCGCGATGCTGTGTCGGCGACAAATTTATCATAGGCGTTCTGGATTGCCGTTTCGGTGATTTCACTGCGCACTTTTTCGGCAAGCCAGCTTTCTGCCAGCACCCGGTTTGCTGCCATTGCCATCGCCTCGGCGATTTCCGGCTTTTGATCATAAGCATCTTTGCGTGCGGCTGTCGCGGCGAGCTTGGAATCGATGATATCGGCAACCAGTTGGGAAAAATAATTTTCCAGTGGTGCCTGCTGAAATTCTTCTGGCAGACGTTCAGCAGCGCGCAATACATCATCAAGCCAGATATCTTCTCCATTGACCGTGCCAACAGATATCTGGTCATTCGCCGCGGCCACCCCACTGCCCAGACAAAACGCCAGTAACGCGCCGCAGCCAATGCGCCGCAGGGCGGGTCTGTAACGATGCTTCACAGTCGAACCAAAACAGCAAATCGTGGCGATCATCATGATGTCCTCTGCCCGATAGATCAGGCGTAAAAATTATACCAGCCGGCGCCGCGCCAGCGTGAAGAGTCGCGGCACATGCAGGTGCCGTTTGACGTCTGTTATATAACCCGAACCTGTCGGTTTGATCCAGTTTAAAGCGGCTTTACCGGGATGATCTTCATAGCTTTTCTGAATAAACCGTCTATTTTGATGAATTAGACGCCAATCAATTGACAAAAATAGCTTCTATACCTATGTCAAATTGGTGTCAAAATGGGCGCGGTAGGCGGATGTCAGGCCACATTGCCGCCATAACAATCGCTGTCGGCCCCGGGGAGAGTTTATGTTTGAGTCATTAGCCAAATCTTTGTTTGGCAGTTCGAATGATCGGGCTGTAAAGAACCTGCATCCGGTGATCACCAAAATCAATGATCTAGAGGATGGGCTGAGCCGCCTTGATGATGAGGCGTTGCGCGCCATGACCGGTCAGCTGCGTGACCGTTTGGCACAGGGCGAAACAAAAGATGATCTGCTGGCTGAAGCATTTGCATTGGTCCGCGAAGCCGCGAAGCGGACACTTGGTCAGCGCCATTTTGATGTGCAGTTGATGGGCGGCATCGCCCTGCATAAAGGTCAGATCGCCGAAATGAAAACCGGTGAAGGCAAAACTCTGGTGGCAACGCTGGCGGTGTTTTTGAATGCGCTGGACCAGCGCGGTGTGCATGTGGTCACGGTGAATGACTATCTGGCGCAGCGGGATGCTGAATGGATGGGTCAGGTCTATGAATTTTTGGGGCTGAGCGTTGGCTGCATTGTCGCCAATCTGGATGATGAGGCGCGCCGCGCTGCCTATGGCTGTGACGTGACCTATGGCACCAATAACGAGTTTGGTTTTGACTATCTGCGGGATAATTTGAAATTCCGCCTCGAAGACATGGTGCAGCGTGATTTTAACTTTGCCATTGTTGACGAGGTTGACTCAATTCTGGTTGATGAGGCCCGTACGCCGTTGATTATTTCCGGCCCGGCAGAGAGTAATTCGGCGCTCTATCTTGTCGCCAATGCGGTGATCCCGCAATTACAGCCGGATGATTATGATCTGGATGAAAAAGCCAACAGCGTGACATTGACCGAAAACGGCATCGAGCATGCGGAAGATTTGCTGCGTCAGGCCGGCGCGATCGAGACTGGTACTTTATACGATATTGATAACGTCAGTTTGCTGCATCATATCAACCAGTCATTAAAAGCGCATCATTTGTTCAAGCGCGACACCAATTACATGCTGAAAGACGGACAGGTTCTCATCATCGATGAATTCACCGGTCGGGCGATGCAGGGGCGGCGTTTTTCAGATGGTCTGCATCAGGCCATCGAAGCCAAAGAAAATGTCGATATTCAGGCTGAAAACCAAACCTTGGCGTCGGTGACCTTCCAGAATTATTTTCGGATGTATGACAAGCTGGCCGGCATGACCGGCACCGCGATGACCGAAGCCGGCGAATTTTCTGAAATTTATGGGCTCGAAGTCATGGCGATTCCAACCAACCGGGATGTGGCGCGGGTGGATCATGATGACGAGGTATATCGCACCAGTGCCGAGCGTGACGAAGCGGTGATCGCGCTTGTTGCTGATTGCCAGAAACGTCAGCAACCGGTTTTGGTCGGCACGGTCAGCATCGAGAAATCTGAAAATTTATCAGCGCAACTCAGCAAACGCAAAATTGCACACAAGGTTTTGAACGCCCGGGTGCATGATGAAGAAGCCAAAATCATTGCCGATGCCGGGGTGCCGGGCGCCGTCACAATCGCGACCAATATGGCCGGTCGTGGTACCGATATTCAATTGGGCGGCAATCTTGACATGCGTCTGGCAGAGGCGGCGCAGAAAAAACCGCTTAGCGATGCGGCGCGCGATAAAATCACCGCCGAAATTGCCACCGCAAAACAGGTGGCGCTTGATGCTGGCGGGCTGTATGTGATCGGCACCGAGCGTCATGAATCGCGGCGTATCGATAATCAGTTGCGTGGCCGGACTGGCCGTCAGGGTGATCCGGGGGGATCCAAATTCTTCCTATCGCTGGAAGATGATCTGATGCGTATTTTTGGCTCGGAAAAGCTGGACGGTATGCTGGTCAAGCTGGGGCTTGAAAAAGGCGAGGCGATCATCCATCCCTGGATCAATAAAGCTGTTGAAAAAGCCCAAACCAAGGTTGAAGCGCGCAATTTTGAAATTCGCAAACAGCTGCTGAAATATGACGATGTGATGAATGACCAGCGGCGGGTGATTTTTGACCAGCGCAAGGATATCATGCGGTCGGAAAATGTGCATGACACGGTTGTCGATATGCGGCATGAAGCGGCATCCCTGATTGTTGAGCGCGCCATCCCGCAAAACAGTTATCATGACCAATGGCTGGCCGAGCAATTGCACAATGACGCGCAGCGCGTGTTGGGTGTTGATGTGCCGATTGCCGAATGGTTTGCAGAAGATGGCATCGCCGAAACGGAAATCGAAGAACGGCTGATTGAGGCGTCTGACCGTCGTATGGCTGAAAAGGCCGTGCGGCTTGGCCCGGATATCATGCGGATGGCAGAAAAATCATTATTGCTGCAGGTTCTTGACCAGCAATGGAAAGAACATCTGCTGGGGCTGGATCAGCTGCGTCAGGGTATTTCGTTGCGGGCTTATGCACAAAAAGACCCGTTGAATGAATATAAACGCGAAGCCTTTTTAATGTTTGAATCGATGCTGGCAAGCCTGCGGGAAACAACCAGTATGGTGCTGGCGCATGTAGAGTTGCGCACCGAAACCGCTGATGACAGCAATGCGGCGGTGGCCAAACCGGCGGCTGCGGCGCCACCGCAAAAGGTCACCCGCAACGCGCCCTGCCCCTGTGGTTCGGGCAAAAAATACAAACATTGTCATGGCGCGATCACAGCATAATCTGCTGGTTGGGTAGATGCGATGATCAAATATCAGTTAATTTGTGATCAAAACCATGAATTTGAAGGCTGGTTCCAGGCCAGCGCGGCGTTTGACGCGCAGGCCGAAAGCGGCTTGCTGCGTTGCCCGCTATGTGACAGTGATCAGGTAAAGCGCGCCCTGATGACGCCAAATCTGCCCAGCCCGACGCGGCGCAAAGCAATAGAATCGCCGCGGGCCGATCCCGCGCCAAAGCTGGCAAATCCAACGCCGGCGCAACAGTCAGCCCCGCCAACAAAGAGCGAACAGGTACAGGCGTTTGGCGCGGCGCTTGCCGAATTGCGCCAGCTGCAACAAAAAATCACCAAAGACTGCCGTGACGTTGGCGATAATTTCGCCGAAGAGGCCCGCAAAATCCATTATGGTGAGGCCGAGGCCGAAGGCATTTACGGGCGGACCACGCATGAAGAACGTGAGGCGCTGGAAGATGAGGGCATTGATGTGCTTGATATGCCCTGGCTTCCCCCTGATCATTAGGCCGCCCGATCACTACATTATCAGTCAGCTAATATGGCATGCTGCCCGGCTTAGGCAAATCCGCCGCTTGCCGCGTAATTGATCGCCAGACTGCCGGTTTGGCGGAATCCGCCGCTGGCCCGTGGGGCAAGCCCGGTGATGTCGTCAAGCATGATGCCGGCGGCGGCAAATTCGGCGCGCAATTCAGCCGGGCGCACAAATTTCCGTGGATCATGTGTGCCTGCCGGCACCAGACGGACAATATATTCCAGCGCAAATTTTGCCAATAACAAGGCGGGAAGGCTGCGGTTGATTGTGGTGATGATCACCACGCCCTGAGACTGCAGCATGCGTGCAATGGCCTCGATAAAAAGCGCCCGATCGGCCACATGCTCGATCACTTCAGAGGCATAAATGACGTCAAAACGCGCGCCGCTGCTGGCCAGTGTCTCGGCAGTGCAGCATTGATAATCAATATCCAGCCCATTCTGGCTGGCATGCAGGGCGGCGGCTGTGATCGCCGCCTCGGTTACATCGGTGCCGGTCACGCTGCCACCAAGTCGCGCCATCGGTTCGGCAAGCAGACCGCCACCACATCCAATATCCAGAATGCGCAGCCCGGTTAGCGGCTGTGCGCGGCTGGCCTCAGCCCGGGCGGCGACGGGCCAAAACCGTTCAATATTGGCCAGAATATAATCGATCCTGATCGGTGTGAAGGCGTGTAGGGGTGCCATTGGCCCGGCTGGATCCCACCACTGGTCTGACAATGCGGCAAAATTATCGATTTCTCTTTGATCTGCTGTAGTCACCATAGAACTTGCCCCGGCGCGTTGTTATCGCTATTACGTGCGTGGAATTGACTTAGTGGATGTAACATACAACAAATGGCAAGAATTGTTCAAAAATTTGGCGGCACGTCAGTTGCTGATCTTGATCGCATACGCAATGTCGCGCAGCGCGTCAAAGCCGAGGTCGATAACGGCCATCAGGTAGCGGTGGTGGTCTCGGCGATGTCTGGCACCACGAATAAGCTGGTCGAGTGGGCAACCCATATCGGCGCTGTTCATGATGCACGGGAATATGACACTATTGTGGCGACGGGCGAGCAGGTGACGGTTGGCTTGCTGGCGATTGCGTTGCAAAATCTTGGTGTCGATGCGCGGTCGTGGCTGGGGTGGCAGGTGCCGATCCATACCGATGACGTGCATGGCGCTGCCCGCATTGAGCATATCGAGGCTGACCGGCTTGACCAGCGTCTCAGTCAGGGTCAGGTGGCGGTGCTTGCCGGGTTTCAGGGCATTGGCCCCGATGGCCGCATTACAACGCTGGGCCGGGGTGGATCGGATACGTCGGCGGTCGCTATTGCGGCGGCGCTGCAGGCTGATCGTTGTGATATCTATACAGACGTCGACGGTGTCTACACGACAGACCCCCGAATTGCGCCAAAAGCCCGCAAGCTTGACCGAATCACCTTTGAAGAAATGCTGGAAATGGCATCATCAGGTGCCAAAGTGTTGCAAACGCGGTCAGTCGCCATGGCCATGCGGCATAATGTAAACCTTCAGGTGCGGTCGAGTTTTAGCGATGCGCCTGGTACTTTCGTTGTGAATGAGGATGCAATCATGGAACAGGAAACAATCAGCGGTATTGCGTACAGCCCGGACGAGGCCAAGATCACGATTGTTGGTTTGCCTGACCGGCCGGGTGTTGCCGCTGCCGTTTTTGGCCAGCTGGCCGATCAGCATGTCAATGTCGATATGATTGTGCAGACCGCATCAAGCACGACGAGATCAACCGATATCAGCTTTTCTGTTGGCCGCCTCGATGTGGAAAAAGCCGTTGTAATTATTGAGGAAAAGCAAAAAGACCTCGAATTTGAAACGGTCATTGCTGACCCTAATGTTTCGAAGATTTCAGTCGTTGGTACAGCGATGCGATCACAGCCCGGTGTGGCGAAAACAATGTTTGAAACTTTGGCGGCAAAAGGCGTGAATATTCAGGTCATCTCGACATCTGAGATCAAAATATCAGTTTTAATTGATGCCGAATATACCGAGCTTGCGGTACGCAGCTTGCATACGGCATTCGGATTGGACGACGAATAATGAAACCTTGGGCTGGTGATCTGTTTGATGCGGCATGCTGCAAATCCGCAACCGATTGCCGACCTTATATACAGCTTGATATACAGCTTGACAAAATGACTAAATAAATTCAACCTATTGGCTAGTGTACTACAACTTTATGCTGATCCGATCGTGTCGCACACCGGGGGTTAGGCGGTTGACAGATAAACATTCAACAGAGTTTGACGAAAACCAGATGACACTTGACAGCTATAAGCGCATTGGAACGCAGTTGAAAACGGCCCGCCGTGAACACGGGTTCCGTCTATCGGACGTGGCGCGCGAATTGCGAATCTCTGGTGATTATCTGAAGCTGTTAGAGTCTGGTGAATTTGATCAATTGCCAGCGCCAACATATGTATCCGGCTTTTTGCGCAGCTACGGCAAATTCGTCGGGCTGGATGGGGCTGAACTGGCCAGCCGTTTTTACGCATTGCAGGATCATGCATCATCTAAAATGGATTATAAATTGCCGGCGACGGCCGCCCCGCCGCAACGTTCGGCACCGGCAGTGGCATCACTGTGTGTGGTGCTGGCTATTGGCGTTTATGGTGGCTGGTATTGGTTCAGTGGCCCGAAAACGCTGGATGCGACTGTTGAAAGTGAACTGGCGGCTGTTGAGCTGGATAGCTCACGTCCGGGCATGATGGAAAAAAACGCCACCAATGAGGCGTTTGAGAGCAATTCTGCAACAACCGCCGGGATGCAGCCAGATGAAGGCGAAACGGGGCTGGCACCATCAATTGATACCGCGCCTGCTGCGGCTGATAGGCCATTAGCGGCTGATACGACCGCGCAAAGCGTATCACCAGCGGCTGAAACTGTTGCTGAAACCGCAACCGCAACTGTCAGCGCAACGGTTACAGCGACTGTGACACAGCCGGATAGCAGTGCGGCGGATGATACAGTGCAGACCGGGGCAGTTGATACCGCGTCGGTGGCGACTAAACCAGCAGTTGCAGCCGATACGGCAACCGCGGCAGTCAGTGAGCGCCCGGCAGATGCACCGCAAACCACCGAAATGGCCAGCCGTGGCACATCTGCCAGCGCCATATCTGACGGCGCGATTTCTTCTAGCAGTGTTGCGTCTGACCGGAGTGTTATGAGTGATGACACGCTGACGGCGGGACGCGGCGCGGCGGTGGCGACCATGCGCGAGCCGGCGCAGGAAATAACCATTCGTGCAATTGCCTCGAGCTGGGTTGAAGTTGTGCGCGGCGATGGCACGACAGTTCTGAAAAAATTGATGAGAGCTGGCGACATCTATATTGTTGATGACAGCAGTGGCCTGTATCTGAGCACCGGTAACGCTGGCGGTATTGAAATCCTGTCCGGCGAAAATGAGATCATTACGATTGGATCTGTTGGTGAGATTGTGCGCGATCTGCCGCTTGCCAAAAACCGGCTGCGTGACCGTTTCTAGCCACAACATCCTGAGCTGATCATTTTGACCGCCGATGCCAGCGATGTCTGGTGCCTCTGCGGGTGCGACAGGCGTTCACCGCCAACTGGCTTTTATCCCGAAAAATTGTCATACTGGGTGGCGCTTGTGCAGCGAACAGGGTATATCAGGCGGTGACCTGACGATATGGGCGCGCCCATCAGCTGATGCGGATGGGCTGCCGGGAATATCGGCGCATCTGTGAGCACGAAATTGAGGTGGTATTTTGTCAAACGCCTATCGGTCTTATCGGACAATTGAGCGACGCCATTGCCGTCAGATTATGGTCGGTTCAGTGCCGGTCGGGGGCGATGCGCCGATTTCTGTGCAAACCATGACCAACAGCCTGACAAGTGATGTGCCGGCAACCCTGGCGCAAATCAACGCGGCGGCTGATGCCGGGGCTGATATTGTGCGGGTGTCATGCCCGGATGAGGACAGCACCAAGGCGCTGAAAACCATTTGTGCCAATAGCCCGGTGCCAATCGTTGCCGATATTCATTTTCATTACCGGCGGGCGATCGAAGCCGCCGCGGCTGGTGCTGCCTGTTTGCGTATTAACCCCGGCAATATTGGCAATGCATCGCGCGTGCGTGAGGTGGTGCAGGCGGCGCGTGATCATGGATGTTCAATGCGTATTGGGGTCAATGCCGGGTCGCTGGAAAAACATCTTCTGGAAAAATATGCCGAACCCTGCCCCGAAGCGCTTGTTGAATCAGCCCTCGAACATGCGCGGGTGTTGCAGGATAATGATTTTCATGAATTTAAAATTTCGGTAAAGGCGTCTGACATATTTCTGGCGGTCGCTGCCTATCAGCAGTTGGCCGATGCCATTGACTGTCCGCTTCATATTGGCATCACCGAAGCTGGCGGCTTGCGCTCGGGTACGATTAAATCTGCCATTGGGCTTGGCAATCTGCTCTGGGCCGGGATTGGTGATACCATTCGGGTATCGCTGTCTGCAGATCCGGTCGAAGAAGTCAAAGCTGGCTATGAAATGCTGAAATCGCTTGGTTTGCGCCGCCGCGGGGTGACGGTGATTTCCTGTCCGTCCTGTGCGCGCCAGCAATTTGATGTGATCAAAACTGTGCAGATTATTGAGGATCGCCTCGAACATATTGATGTGCCGATCACCGTTTCGATCATTGGCTGTGTTGTGAATGGCCCGGGCGAAGCACGCGAGACTGATATTGGTTTGACCGGTGGCGGCAAAGGCACGCATCAGATTTACCTGTCAGGCATGGCCAATCATCGTTTGTCGAATGGTGATATTGTTGAACATGTTGTCGGGCTTGTCGAAACACGGGTGGCCGAAATAAAGGCGGCCGAAGCCGCCGCCGATGTTTGTGAAAAGGCGTCGTAAATTATGTCCAAACTACAGCCTGTTCGGGGCACTGCCGATCTTCTGCCTGATGTCATGGCGCAGCACCGTCTGGTGATTGATACAGCCCGCCGCACAACAGCGCGTTATGGCTTTCAGGAAATGGCCACGCCGATTTTTGAATTTTCTGAGGTATTTTCCCGTCCGCTTGGCGAAAGCAGCGATATTGTCACCAAAGAAAATTACAGTTTTGCTGATCGCGGCGGCGAGATGCTGACGTTACGTCCGGAGAACACCGCTGGTGTGGTGCGGGCGATGATTTCTGGCGGATTGACGCAAAGCCTGCCGCTGAAATATTTCTACGCCGGCCCGATGTTTCGCTATGAACGCCCGCAAAAAGGCCGGATGCGGCAGTTTCATCAAATTGGCATTGAATATCTTGGCCCAACAGACGCGCTGGCGGACGCCGAAGTGATCAGCGCGGGTGCGCGGCTGTTAGCACAGCTCGGGGTGTTAGACCAATGTGTGCTGCATTTAAACTCGCTTGGTGATGCAGCTAGCCGGGCCGCTTATCGGGCGGCGTTGGTGGCGTTTTTGCAGGCGGATGAGAGCCGTTTGTCAGATGACAGCAAACGGCGTCTGGCGATGAATCCGCTGCGTATTCTGGACTCAAAAGATCCGGGTGATCGCGACATTCTGCAATCCGCACCCCAGCTTCAGGACTATCTGAATGCCGAATCAAAAGCGCATTTTAGCGCCCTTACCACAGCGCTTGATACCGCCGGTGTGGCCTGGATGTTTGACCCTTTGCTGGTGCGGGGCCTTGATTATTACTGTCATACCGCTTTTGAATTTGTGACCGATGCGCTTGGCACGCAAGGCACGGTGCTGGGTGGTGGCCGCTATGACGGGCTGGCCGAAATGCTGGGTGGGCCGGCGGTGGCTGGTGTTGGATGGGCCGCCGGTATTGAACGGCTGGCGATGCTGGCCGGCGCGAAAACGCCGACAGCGCCGACAGCGCCGAAAGTGGCGGTGTTATCAACGGATGCAGATGCCGATATCGCGGCGTTCCGGCTGGCTGAAATGCTGCGTGACGCGGGCATAGATATTGATTTTCCAACAACGGGTTCGATTGGTAAAAAGCTGAAAAAAGCCGCCCGTGCCGATATCAAACTGGCCATTATTCTGGGCGGTGACGAGCTGGCCAAAAACAATGTGCAATTGCGCAATCTTGCCGATGGGACGCAAAGCGAGGTTATGATGGATGATCTTGCTGATGTGGTGGCCGCGGCATTATTGGCACCATAGCGCGCGCATCACATTACCCCATTCCGTTTCATTCAACCTAAAGGGAGTCCCGGCATGAGCATCGACTCATCAATGGACAAAATGCTGCAACGTCGACAGGAAGTCGAAGCGCAGCTATCACGATCTGCAGATTTGTCAAACAAGCAACTTGCGGATTTTTCGCGTGAATTATCCGAATTGCGACCAGTTTGCGATCAAATTGATCTGGTACGTCATCTGGAAGGTGAATTAGAAGAAGCGATGACAATGGTGGCTGAAGCTGCTGGTGATGTTGAAATACAGGCCATGGCCGAGGCCGAAGTCACGCTGTTAAAAGATAAAATACCTGCTGAAAAGGAACAGCTGCAGCTATTGTTGCTGCCCAAAGACAAGGATGATTCACGTAACGCTATTCTTGAGGTGCGGGCCGGTACTGGCGGTGATGAGGCCGCATTGTTTGGGGCTAATCTATTCGGCATGTATCAGCGTTTTGCAGCGAAAAATGGCTGGCGGTTTGAGGTGATGGAGGTGTCTGAGACCGGCATTGGCGGATATAAAGAAGCCACCGCCACCATTTCCGGCACCGATGTGTTTGCGCGGCTGAAATTTGAATCGGGTGTGCATCGTGTACAGCGCGTTCCGGAAACCGAAGCTGGCGGGCGGATTCATACATCGGCGGCGACCGTAGCGGTGCTTCCCGAAGCCGAGGATGTGGATATCGAAATTGATGAAAGCGACCTGCGGATCGATGTGTTCAGAGCGTCCGGCCCGGGGGGGCAATCGGTCAACACAACTGACTCGGCAGTCCGAATCACGCATGTGCCGACCGGTATTGTGGTCAGCCAGCAGGACGAAAAATCGCAACATAAAAACCGCGCCAAAGCGATGAAGATTCTGCGTGCGCGGCTGTATGACGCCGAACGGGCGCGGGTTGAGTCAGAACGCGCCGCGGCACGAAAAGGCCAGGTCGGATCGGGTGACCGGTCAGAGCGCATTCGCACCTATAATTTTCCGCAAGGCCGTGTGACCGATCACCGGATCAATTTTACCCTGTATAAACTCGACCGGGTGATGGCTGGTGAGGCGCTTGACGAAGTGATTGATGCGCTGGTTTCGGAAGATCAGGCGCAGCGCTTGGCCGAAGGCACCTGACCGCCTGTGTCAGCAGCACAAGTAAGTGAGTGATCACCGATAATGCAGCTTGATCCAGATAGCATCTATGAACAGCTCGAGGCGCGCCATATTCTGCACCCGTTATCGGCAGCCTTGCGGCAGGCAGGCATTGCCAGCGCCATCAGTGACGCGCGCTGCATGTTGGGGATTGTGCTGGGGCGCGATGATGCGGTTCTGCCGCATGAGATGATTGCCCGCTGGCAGCCCGAGCAAAGCCGTGCATTAGAGGCGTTGCGACAGCGCCGGCAGACCGGTGAACCAATCAGCCGGATGCGCGGCTGGCGCGAATTTTGGTCGATGCAGTTCAGGCTTTCGCCAGCGACACTTGACCCGCGTCCGGATTCGGAAACCGTCATCGCGGCAGCGCTTGGCTGGGCGCGTGATCAGGCGCCGGCGGCGCGGATTCTTGATCTTGGCACCGGCAGTGGCTGTTTGTTGCTGACCTGTCTGGCCGAATTGCCACAGGCATCAGGCGTCGGTATCGATATCAGCGCCGAGGCGCTGGAGATGGCGGCGATGAATGCCAGCCAGCATGGTCTGGCGGCTCGCACGATGTTTTATCAGCAGGATTTTGCCACAGATCTGACGGCGCATGGCCAATTTGATCTGATCCTGTCAAATCCGCCCTATATTCCATCAGCCGATATTGAAATGCTGGATGCGGATGTGCGACATTTCGACCCATTAGCTGCCTTAGATGGAGGCGCCGACGGGCTGGCATGCTGGCGCGTCTTGTGCCCGCAGATCGCAACAGCACTGTCAGATGGGGGGATGGCATTTGTTGAAATTGGTGCTGGACAAGGAAAATCGGTGGGTATGCTTGGTCGTGCCAGCGGATTAAGGCTGCTTGGATCCTTTGCCGATCTGTCCGGGCATGAAAGATGTTTACAGTTTCAAAAAGAATTATGAATCGGGTGTATATTTTACTTGAAATTGTCCGGTACAGGTGGGATTGTTGCGCTGTTCGTCGGCGCAGTGACGCGATTCACCGATACGCCGATGGTTTTTCCGAAAGACAGACGAACGCATGCAGGGCGGTGAAGACACCGTCATTATGTTTGTAAACACCGGGAAGCGACACGCTATTTTTTGTAACGCAATCGTTCAACCAACCATGTGGTACCAAACCTTATGAGACAGCCTCAAAACGCTAAGCGCGGTCGTGGTCGCGGTCGTCGCGGTAACGGTAATAATAATCACCATAATCATGTGCCGAACCGGAATACATCCTATGAATCGAATGGGCCGGATGTGAAATTGCGCGGCAATGCGCAACAGCTCCATGAGAAATATATGGGGCTTGCGCATGATGCGGCATCGGCTGGTGAGCGCATTTCCGCCGAAGCTTATACCCAATTTGCCGATCATTATTTCCGGCTGCATCAGGCGGCTGTTGGTTTTGCTGAAACCAAACGTCAGCAGGATCAGGCCGCCGCCGCCGTTGCGGCAAGCGATCAGGCATTCGATGGGGCAACATCCGGGGCGGCGTCTGATGAGACATCGTCCGCCACCAATGATGCCGCTGATACCGCTGATGCCGCCGATGCCAAGGCTGGTGCCTCGACTGATGCTGAGGCTGATGCAAAACCTGCCCGTGGTCGTGGTCGTTCAAATGGCAAATCTGCTGCCAGCCCCGATGAAGCGAGCGATAATGCGGGCGATGATG
>ERZ802821.655-NODE-655-length-19127-cov-12.7355_pt1 | contig 19127 bp, 20 predicted proteins | sample MGYA00345648_ERZ802821 | MGnify/ENA primary metagenome ERZ802821 (study PRJEB30503, sample SAMEA104212357) | marine metagenome | biome: Westerlies Biome; feature: [SRF] surface water layer (ENVO:00010504) within the epipelagic zone...; material: water... | reverse complement strand
ATTATTCATTTAGATATTATCTAGAATCTTAATATATATAAAATTCTTTAAATTAACTCGATAATATATAAATTATACTAAAAGCCAAATGCATTCAAAAGTTCTCATAATAGGTTCAGGGCCTGCAGGGTACACAGCTGCCATTTACGCTGCGCGAGCTATGTTGGAACCTACACTTGTACAGGGAATTCAGCCAGGAGGTCAATTAACAATTACTACTGATGTAGAAAATTACCCTGGTTACGGGGATGTAATACAAGGACCTTGGCTAATGGAGCAAATGGAGGCTCAAGCAAAAAATGTTGGGACAAAAATAATCAGCGATATTATTGATAGTGTAGATTTTAAATCAACACCTTTTAAAGCCATGAGTGAGTCTGGCAAAACTTATACCGCCGACTCAGTAATCATTTCGACGGGTGCGCAAGCAAGATGGTTAGGCCTAGACTCTGAAAAGAAATTTCAAGGTTACGGAGTTTCTGCCTGTGCTACATGTGATGGCTTTTTCTTTAAAGAAAAAAAAGTTGCTGTTATTGGTGGTGGCAATTCAGCTGTTGAAGAGGCTTTGTATTTAACTAATTTTGCATCAACAGTTTATTTAATACACAGAAGAGATGAGTTGAGAGCTGAAAAAATACTTCAAGATAGATTATTTAATAATGAAAAAGTTAAATGTATCTGGGACCATCAATTGCAAGATATTCTAGGAGACGAAGATCCTCTCAATGTGAAAGGTATCAAAGTCAAAAATGTTAAAACAAACGAGATACAAGATATCGAATTAGACGGAGTGTTTATTGCAATAGGACATGATCCTGCTACGCAGATTTTTAAAAATCAAGTTGAGATGGATAATGAAGGATATATTATCACAAAACCTGACTCAACCTTAACAAATGTTAACGGTGTTTATGCTGCTGGAGATGTAAAGGATAAAACATATCGTCAAGCTGTGACTGCAGCTGGCATGGGATGTATGGCTGCGCTTGAAGCAGAAAAGTTTCTAGCAGAAAAATCCTAAATTATTTCAAATTTTCTAAATAAACCCGCATGCGAGAACATGCTTCTTCTAAATTTTCATCTGAAGTAGCATAAGAAATTCTAAAATATCCCTCAAGTCCAAACGCAGACCCTTGCACTACAGCAACTCCTGCTTGCTCTAGTAACGAAGTTGTAAATTCTTGATCGTTACTAATTATTTTACCAGAATCATCAGTCTTACCAATAACACCCTGGCATGAAGGAAATACATAAAAGGCACCTTCAGGTTTTCTGCATGAAATTCCATTCATGCTGTTCAATTCAGAGATTAGGTTGTCTCTTCTTTTCTTAAATACCTGTGATCTCTCAGCTATAAAAGAATTATCGCCATTTAAGGCCTCCACTGCAGCTGCCTGACTTATTGAAGTGGGGTTACTGGTTGACTGGGATTGTAATTTGCCCATTGCTTTAATCAAATCCTGATTTCCTCCAGCATAACCTATTCTCCATCCCGTCATGGCATAAGCCTTGCTCACGCCATTTAGAGTTAGAGTACGATCCTTTAGAAAAGGGGCAACACTTACAAGAGTATGAAACTGAACATCATCATAGATTAGATGTTCGTATAAATCGTCAGTCATAATATTAACGTGGGGATGATTCTCGAGAACTTTCGATAAGGCGATAAGCTCATCTTCTGTATAACATGAACCCGTTGGATTAGAAGGTGAATTCAAAATAAACCACTTTGTTGATTTATTAATTGCTTTTTCAAGTTGATCAGGAGTAATTTTAAAGCCTGTTTCTTCGCCGCATATAATGATTATTGGCTTTGCATCAAAATAATTTACTACATCAGGATAGGTTACCCAATAAGGCGCAGGAATTATAACTTCATCTAATGAATCTAGAGTCACCGCCATTGCATTAAAAATAATTTGCTTACCTCCTGTTCCCACAGAAATTTCATTTAGTCCGTAGTCCAAATTATTTTCTCTTTTGAATTTTGACTGAATAGCTTCTTTTAGTGCAGGTGTTCCATCAACTGCTGTATATTTTGTATCGCCCTCTTTGATTGCATCAATAGCCGCTTTCTTAATGTTATCAGGAGTATCGAAATCAGGTTCTCCTGCTCCTAAACCAATTATATTTTTGCCTTGAGCCTTTAACTCCCGGGCTTTCTGAGTAACTGCCATAGTAGCTGAAGGCTTTATTCGTTTGATGCTTTTAGACAGAGTTACCAATGTTTTTTCTCCAATAATTGTTATTTGATTAATCAGCAATTATATTACAAATTAAGTATACTCAACTAAAATTGAAAAAATAGAAAATAAATGCCTAATACTGAGCTACTAAAAGTCACATCTGAATATAGTCCTGCGGGAGACCAGCCTCAGGCCATTGAAGAAATTGTTAAAAGCATTAATGGCAATGAAATGGAGCAAGTATTACTGGGAGTAACAGGATCAGGTAAAACATTCACCATGGCAAAAATTATAGAAAGAGTACAAAGACCAACATTGATTCTTGCTCCAAACAAAACTTTAGCCGCTCAACTGTATGGTGAAATGAAATCATTTTTTCCAAATAATGCTGTTGAGTATTTTGTCTCGTATTATGATTATTATATTCCCGAAGCTTACGTTCCAAGATCAAACACTTATATAGAAAAGGAAGCGTCAATTAATGAACAAATTGATCGCATGCGACACTCAGCTACACAGTCATTACTTGAGAGAAAAGATGTCATTATTGTTGCAAGTGTATCATGTATTTATGGAATTGGTTCAGTTGAAACATACCGGTCTATGACTATAAGGCTTGAAAAAAATCAAAAAATTGGACGCAATGAAATAATACAAAAACTAATCACTCTTCAATACACACGTAATGATACAGATTTCCATAGAGGCACTTTCAGAGTTAGAGGAGACCTTATAGAAATTTTTCCCTCTCATTATGAAGACAGGGCATGGAAATTATCACTTTTTGGTGATGAGCTTGAGACAATTAATGAATTTGATCCCTTAACTGGAAAGAAAACTGATGAACTAGAAACGATTAAAATATATGCGAATAGTCACTATGTTACTCCAAGGCCTACATTACAAACTGCAATTAAACAAATCAGAAAAGATTTAGAGCTCAGAGTTCCAGAATTTAAAAAAGAAAATAAATTAATTGAAGCTCAACGCATAGAGGAAAGAACACGTTTTGATTTAGAAATGATTGAAGCAACGGGAAGTTGCCCGGGGATTGAAAATTACTCTAGATACCTGTCTGGCAGGAATCCAGGTGAAGCGCCACCAACACTATTTGAGTACTTGCCAGAAAATTCATTATTATTTGTAGATGAAAGCCATGTAACAATCCCACAACTTGAGGGCATGTATAAAGGCGATAGAAGCAGAAAAACGACACTTTCAGAATATGGATTTAGACTTCCTTCGTGCCTTGATAACAGGCCATTAAAATTTGAAGAATGGGAAATGATGAGACCTCAAAGTCTTTTTATTTCTGCCACACCAGGGCCTTGGGAAATGCAAAAAACTCAAGGTGTATTCACTGAACAAATTATTAGGCCAACTGGACTTATAGATCCAGATATTGAGATACGACCTGCAAAAACACAAGTTGAAGACCTGATCTCTGAATGTAAAAAAATCATTGATATGAAGTATAGAGTCTTAGTTACAACTTTGACTAAACGAATGTCTGAAGATTTATCAGAGTACATGCACGAGAATGGAATTAAAGTAAAGTATATGCACTCAGACATCGATACTTTAGAAAGAATTGAAATAATTAGAGATTTAAGAAAAGGTATGTTCGATGTTCTGGTTGGGATAAATTTACTTAGAGAAGGACTAGATATACCTGAGTGCGCATTAGTGGCTATTCTTGATGCTGACAAAGAAGGGTTCTTAAGGTCTGAAAGATCGCTTGTTCAAACTATTGGAAGAGCAGCTCGTAATGTCGATGGCAGGGTGATTCTTTATGCTGATAAAGAAACAGAAAGTATTAAAAAAGCAATAAAAGAGACTGATAGAAGAAGAGAGATTCAAAAAAGATTCAATCTTGAAAACAAGATCACTCCTGAGTCTATTAAAAGAGATATCAGTGATATTTTAGAGAGTATATATGAAAATGATAGGGTTAGCGTTGAATTAGATGGTGAGAATAATAATCTTGTAGGAGATAATTTGCAAAAGCATATCAAAGGGCTTAAAAAGAACATGATTGATTTAGCCGATGACTTAAATTTTGAGGAAGCTGCTAAGTTAAGAGATGAAATAAAAAGGCTAGAGAATAATCAATTAGAATTACCATCTAATAATCTTGGGCAGTATAAAAAGAATAGAAGAAGCAAAAGAAAGTATTTCACATAGATGTTTGTCGATATTTTAATTTTATTGATTGGACTTGCACTATTGCTTTACAGCGCTGACATGATGATAGGTTCCTCTGATTTAATTGCAAAAAAATTTCAACTATCACCTATTCTTATAGGACTAACAATTGTTGCATTCGGTACATCAGCTCCCGAACTAGTTATTACCTTATTCGCAGCTTTTAAAGAAATTCCAGCAACAGACGCGATAATTGGTAACATTATTGGCTCAAACATTGCTAATATTTTACTTATTTTAGGCACTGCCTCACTTTTTTTTAAAATAGATTTGAGCAATATTGGACTTAAAAATATTAGTTTTTTGCTAATACTGACATCCTATTTTGTAGCAATGTTCTATATTGCAAGCTCTCTAAGCATTACAATTATTATTGGATTAATAGTTTTTGTAATACTCTTTTTGAACCTACTTAAAAATTATGGGTCTGATAATGAAGACGTAAAATTCAAAGAATTTAGTAATAGAGCCTATGTAATTCTTTTATTTTCATTTATTGGCATCTTTATTGGTGGAAAAATATTTTTAGACAGTTCACTTAGTATATTTACAACTTTTGGATTAGAAGAGACAATAATAGGAATATCTATTTTAGCAATTGGCACCTCACTTCCTGAGCTAGCTACTGTAGTAATTTCTTACATAAGAAAAAAAGGTTCTATTGGCATCGGTAACATTATTGGAAGCAATATAATGAATATTCTTTTTGTTTTCTTGCCAGGTGCAATAATAATTAAATCAAGAAACTTAGATTTTTCATTAGAAAATACAGATTTAATACATCTTAACGTGTTGGTATTGGTGACATTAATCATTACAGCAATGTCATTATTAAAAATGAAATTGAATAAAATATTTGCTTTGGGTTTTCTAGTGTCATATGTGGTATATATAACTTATTCAGTATCATGAAAAAACAAACTATTTTAATTACTGGAGGTGCTCAAAGAATTGGTAAAGCCATTGCTTTAAGTTTGAGGAATAATAATCTAAATTTTGTTATTCATTATAATAGCTCTATTAAAGAGGCTAAAGATTTAAAAAATAGTCTCATAAAATCTGGAAATCAATGTGAAATAATTAAGTGTGATTTAAATAAACCAGGTCAAGTTTCAAAAATAATATTAAAATCAAAAAAAATTTTTGGATCAGTCGATTTTCTTGTTAATAATGCTTCTCTATTTTTAAATGACAATATTGAAACACTCAATGATGGCTTGTGGTACGATCATATGAATATAAATTTGTATGCGCCTTTGATATTATCCAAAGAATTCAAAAAGCACTTACCAAAAAACTCCAACGGGCATATCATAAATATTTTAGATCAAAATGTAGTCAACGCTGATACTTCATTTCTTTCTTACTCAATTGCAAAGGCTGCTCTTTATGCAGCAACGCCAATATTAGCTAAATCTTTTGCTCCAAATATTAGAGTTAATTCAATTGGTCCCGGACCAACTTTAAAAAATATTCATCAATCAAAGAAACACTTTGATAAGTCATTAAAAAATACAATTTTAAAGATTGGTTCACCTCCGGAAGAAATAGCAAAATCAGTTAAATTTCTGCTTGAATCAAAGTCAATTACAGGTCAATTTATAGCCGTTGACGGGGGGGAGCATTTATCATGAATCATAAAAATGTACTAAAAATTAGCGATTTAAAATCAAATACGGATTTAGTAGATCCGTTGTCAGGGTATGATTTGATATTTTTAAATGATTTTATGATTGACGCAAACATTGGTGTCTACAAACATGAAAAGTTGAAACGACAGCCACTTAGAATAAATGTTATTGCTAAAGTTAAAAACCCTAAAACAATTAATGACAGCAGATTACAAAGTGTTGTTTGCTATAATCAAATATCAAAAAAAATTAAAAAAATTATAGGTGCTGGACATACAATTCTTCTTGAGAAGTTAGCTGAAAAGATATTTCAAGAATGTTTCAAAAATAAAAGAATTGAGACAATGAAAATTAGGCTAGAAAAATTAGACGCAATAAAAGAGGCTGCGAGTGCTGGTATTGAAATTGAGCGCTCACGCGCTTAAAAATGAATAGTACAGAAAATCTAAAAGAAATTATAAATCAATCCCCTACTTCTGCAGGCATTTATAAAATGCTGAATGAAAAAGATGAAATACTTTATGTAGGCAAAGCCAAGAATATTCAAAATCGCCTTAAAAGTTACCTGAATGGTAATAATTTATCAAACCGCATAAAAAGAATGGTCAGTAAAATATCAACTATTGACGTTGTAATTACACAAACTGAAAAAGAAGCATTGCTTTTAGAGGCAAATTTAATCAAGAAACTAAAGCCACCATTTAATATACTTCTTCGTGACGACAAATCATTTCCTTATATCTTTATTAACCATGAACAGGAATATCCACAAATTACAAAACATAGAGGTAAGCAAAAATTTAAAGGAAAGTATTTTGGGCCATTTGCAACAATTAACTCTCTTAATTATACATTAAAAATATTACAGAAAGTTTTCTTACTGCGTTCATGTGATGACACAATATTTGAAAATAGATCAAAACCCTGCCTTCTTTATCAAATTGAACGATGCAGCGGTCCTTGTGTAAATGATACAATTAATAAAAAAGACTACAATTCAACAGTTAAAAATGCTGAGAATTTTCTTTCAGGCCATCACAGTACTCTACAGGCAGAGCTTTCAAAGAAGATGGAAAGAGAAAGTGAAATTTTGAATTATGAAAAGGCTGCAAGTTATAGAGATAAAATTGAAGCTTTAACTCAAATACAAAGTCAACAGAATATAAACTTGCATGACATTAAAAATACTGACGTGATATCTATTTCAAGAAAAGGAAACAAATCTTGCGTGCAAGTATTCATATACAGATCAGGCCAGAATTGGGGGAATAGATCATACTTTCCAAAACATGGAGAAGAAGTTGAAACTTATGAAATATTGGAGAGGTTTATAGTTGATTTTTACACAAAGTACTCACCTCCAAAAAATGTACTCATAAATACTCCCATTAATAATTCTAAACTCATTAAAAACTCTCTAAAATCGATTTATTCTTATCAAACAAATTTTTCAATCCCGAAACAAGGTAAAAAATTAGAAATCATTAATTATGCAATAAGGAATTCTGAATTATCACTAAAAAATCATATTACCCAGTCGTTCTCTGATAAAGAAAATTTAAAAGCCTTAAAAAAAGATTTAGGAATTACCCATGATATTAATCGAATAGAAGCTTTTGATAACAGTCACTTATTTGGCAAAAATGCTGTTGGAGCCATGATTGTATTTTCAAACGAAGGTTTTGATAAAAAATCTTATAGAAAATTTAATATTGATTCAAACAAGGTTAAACCTGGGGACGACTATGGCATGATGCGGCATGTTCTAGAGAGAAGATTTTCTTCTGAAGCAATAAAAAATCAAAAAAAATATCAAAATTTACCTGAGCTTCTCATAATAGATGGTGGCAAAGGCCATTATGATTTGGCTAAAAAAATATTAGATGAGAAAAATTTAAATAAAATTAAATTAGCGTCAATTTTTAAGGGCGAAGGAAGAAAGGAGAGCCTAGATCAGATTATTTTCAATGATAAGAAAAATTATATAAAGAAAGATACACCTTCATTTTTCTTTATGCAAAGGCTCAGAGATGAATCACATAGATATGCTATTGGTGCTCACAGAGACAAAAGAAAAAAAGAAATGCACACATCAGAATTAGAGCCAATTGAAGGCCTGGGACGAGTAAGAAAAAAGCTACTACTGAATCATTTTGGATCAATTAAAAATATTAAAACTGCATCATCTCAAGATATTATGAAGGTTAAGGGAATAAGCAGGTTGCTATCAGAAAAAATATATGCTTACTTTAATGATTGATGTCCAAGTTACCAAACATATTAACAATTTCAAGAATAGTACTGCTTCCAGTGCTAATAATATTGATTTTTTCTGATTCAAATTTAACAAATTTTTTATCAATCGTTTTATTTATTATGATGTCGATTACTGATTATCTTGATGGATTAATTGCCAGAAAGACGAAAAATACATCAAACTTTGGAAAAATGCTTGATCCCATCGCTGATAAACTCTTTGTAGTTCTTATCTTGATTACTTTTATTTCAGATAGCATGTTGTTAGGAATACATCTGATACCTGCATATCTAATTATAGCTAGAGAAATATTTATTTCTGGCTTGAGAGAATATGCATCAAGTGATGATAACAAAAAAGAAATACCTGTATCAAATTTAGGTAAATATAAAACTGCAGCTCAAATGAGCGGCTTATTTTTGATACTCTTGGCTGATGTGTACAGTAGTTTATTATTAATTAACAATTTTGGCATAGCGCTTTTGTGGATTGCCATGATAGCGTCGTTATATAGTGGTTATCAATACTATAGAAAGATTTTTTAACTAAGATCTTACTAGATCGTGATAATCTTGCATGAACTGAAAATTTTGACTTTCATCGCCAGTCTTAAATTGAATACTATCAATTGATTGTATTGGAGTAATTTCAGCGGCTGTCCCAGTTAAAAAAGCCTCTTCATAGTTAGCCATTTCATCCGGCATTATATGTTTTTCCTCAACTGAGAATCCTTTTTTTGTCACCATCTCAATAACTGTTTGCCTAGTTATGCCATTTAGGAAACAATCTGGTATAGGTGTATGTATTGTTTTATTTTTTATGAAAAATATGTTCGCCCCTGTTCCTTCCGCTACGTAACCTCTGTAATCCAGCATTAAAGCATCATTGTAACCTTTACTCTCTGCATATTCCTTTGACATTGTACAAATAACATAAGGTCCTGATGCTTTAGCCTCACATGGAGCAGTATCAGGTGCTGGTCGTTTCCAAGGTGATGTAATCAACCTTAGGCCTGCTTTTCTATCTTCAATTTTGAAATATGATGCCCAATCATCCCAGACGGCAATGGCAACATTTATATCAGCATTAGATGTCGATAATCCCATCTGCTGACTTCCACGCCAGGCAATTGGACGAACATAACAATCTTGATAACCCATCTTACTGATTAAATCATCTTTAGCCTGGTTAATTTCATCCTGAGTATAGGGAATTTTTATGCCAACTGTTTCAGCTGACTTAAATAGTCTTTTTGTATGTTCATCAGATTTAAATATTTTTCCTTTATAGGCCCTCTCACCTTCAAAAACAGAACTTGCATAATGAAGTCCTTGGGTGATGACATGACATTTAGCATCGTTCCATGGAATAAATTTGCCATTCATCCATATAAAGCCATCTCTGTTATCAAATGGTGGTATTTCCATATATTTTTTATTTAATTTAAGAATAGATTACATAACAGAAAAACTCCTTGATTAATATATATTTTTATCGTAACTATGTCATAGTGGCTGACTTAAATACATCCAATAGCAAAGCATCTTCTTTGCTCTATCTTCGTGAAGACCGTATCAAAATTTCATTAAATAATTTTTTTGAAGCTAATAGAATATTTGAAAAAGAAATATTTAATAATTTAGATGATGAACAGCTTGGCATGGCTGATATTAGATGTCTTTTAATAATAAACTTAAATCCTGGGATAATATTTAATGAACTGTTAAATATTCTTGATATCAGAAAACAAAGTTTGAATAGAGTTTTAAGAAGTTTATTAAAGGAAAAATTTATTATTCAAAAAATTAATGCTGATGATGGCAGAAAAAAGAATTTATATCTCACCGATACTGCTAAAGACAAATTAAATAATGTTATTAAACCTTTAATAGATAGACTCTCAAAATCTTATGTTAAATCTGGGGCTAACGCTGTTCAGGGATTTAATATGGTAGTAAACAGTTTAATAGAAAAAAATAATGAATAACAATCTACAACACTTACTTATTGTTGACGATGATGACAAAATTAGAAACCTTTTAAAATCATATTTAATAGAACATAGCTTTCTTATTTCTACTGCTGCTAATGCAGAAGAGGCCAAAGAGTTACTTAAGTATATAGTTTTTGATCTACTAATCGTAGATATCATGATGCCAGGACAAGATGGCTACGAGCTCACAAAGGATATAAGGCAGTCATCTCTCACGCCCATAATCCATCTAACGGCTATGAATGAGTCGGAGAATAGAGTTCATGGACTCGAAATTGGTGCTGATGATTATTTAAGTAAACCTTTTGAACCAAAGGAATTACTACTAAGAATAAGAAATATAATTAATAAAACATCGACTAAAAATATTAAAAATAAGATCCAATTAGATAATATAGTAATAGATTTATCAAGTGGGTCCATAAAAGGAAGAACAGCAGACTTATCGCTTAATCAAAATGAGTTAAAAATTTTGCAACTCCTCTCCGCTAACCCAGGCAAGTCATTTTCTAGAGATCAATTAATAACAGAGTTAAATTTTTCGCAGGAACGTACATTAGATGTATGTATTAATAGGTTGAGAAAGAAAATTGAAAAGAATCCCAAAATACCTAGATTTTTGCGAACAAAAAGAGGTTCAGGATATGAACTGTGGATTGATTAGATAATGTTTAGAAATTTACTTCCTACAAGCTTACTAGGCCGAACAATTTTAATAGTTTTGTTTCCTATAGTTATGTTTCAATTAATTATTTTATCCTACTACTATAATAGTTTGTGGGAGCGTACCCTCAATAGGCTTTCAAGGTCAGTTGCAATGGAAATACAAATGGTTGCTAGACAATATGATGAAGGCCAAGGTTCTTTAATTAATATAAAAGATGTACAAGAAATATTTTTATTTGACGTAAATACTTATGACCAGGTAGAATTTTTTGATGAGACAGAAAATTATAATACGCAAATTCTTAATAGTTTTAGTCAAGAACTAGCCACAAGAATTGAAAATCCTTTTTCAATCAAAGAGACGCTTAATGATACAATTGAAGTGATTATACAATTTGATTCCTCATTTATAATGCTTACTTTTCCAAAAGATAGGATAACTACCGCTCGAAATCATATTTTTCTCGGTTGGCAGATTATATCCGCACTTATATTAGTTCTCATTTCTTATTTATTTCTTAAAAATCAAGTAAAACCAATTAGTAATTTGGCAAAAGCAGCAGAACAATTTGGCAAAGGGCAAGAGTTAGATAACTTTAAAATATCTGGAGCTCTTGAAGTTAGACAGGCTGGTAAAGAATTTATAAAAATGAAGAATCGAATATTAAAACAAATTGATCAACGCTCTCTAATGCTTGCTGGGGTAAGTCATGATTTAAAGACACCATTAACCAGAATGAAACTAATAATAGAAACACTAGATAATAAGGATATAAAACAAGATATTAATGATGAAATTAATCATATGAATGAAATGCTAATTGAATACCTTGATTTCGCAGCCTCTGATGATTCAAAAGATAGGTCTGTGATTAACCCTATAGAAGCTATCATTAAAATTAAAAATGATGTTCATTTTAGAAACCACAAAATTGAACTAGAGGTACTCAACGATGAGGCTGCAACGGTAAATGAAAATGTATTTGTACGGTCAATTACAAATATTTTGAATAATGCGATTGATAAAGCAGGCAGAATTATCATCAAAGCTGAGGTGAATAGCAAAATGATTAAAATCAATATTCACGACAACGGTCCAGGTATTGATGATGAAGAAAAAGCAAATGTATTCAAGCCCTTCTATAGGATTGACAAAAGTAGAAATCAAAACAAGACAAATTCAGGTTTAGGTCTGGCAACTACTAAATCACTACTAGGCTCAATAAACGGAAAAATAAGTTTGCATGATAGTTATTTAGGTGGCTTGGAAGTAGCTATAGTAATACAAAATTAATTAGCCTTACTGAGCTCCCTGGACCTTTTCTTTGCTTTATCTATGGCTTTAGAAATTAGAGTACTAAGGCCATTTTTGTTTTCTAATATTTTTAGCGCAGCTTCAGTTGTTCCTCCCTTACTAGTAACACTCTTTTTTAAATGTATTGGACTATCTTTTTCATTTAAAAGAAGCAAAAGAGACCCAAGAAAAGTTTGAAGAACCATATTTTTTGAATTTTTGAACCCAGACTTATCAGCTATTTTAATAAGCGTTTCAATGAAAAGAAATATATAGGCAGGGCCACTACCAAAGATTGCTGTAAAATCGTCAATAACTTTCTCATTTTTAGTTTCATTTATTTGCCCTAGTAATGATAGGAAATTTCTAACTATTTTCTTTTGATCACTTTTAATTGTTTTATCAAAACAAACGAGAGTTGTACCCATATTGACTGATGCTGGGGTATTTGTCATAGCTCTCACAATACCTTTATTTAGAGTAAATATATTTTTTAAATCAGAAATCTTCTTTCCTGCTACGATCGACACAATAAGAGAATTAGACAAAAATTTTTCTAAAGAACTGTCAACTGCAGCGTTTAATTGATTTGGCTTTACAGAAATTAATGAAATAGATGGTACAAATTTATATTTAAGCAACCGAACATTTTTGACAATTTTAAGATTATGTTTTGACTTTAACTTTTTTAATTTTGGTGTGATTTTTTTTTCAATAATTAAGATGTTTTTTGATGATATCTTATTTTCAATCAATGAATTGAGTACTGCGTAGCCCATATTTCCAGCGCCAATAATAAGAAATTTTTGTTTTTTAAGATTTATCATTTGACTTTTGAGCTGATGTATTTTTTCTATCTTCTTTAAATTTATTCATTGTTTTGATCTCATCTTTAAAAGATAAAGAGATCTCATATAAACTTATACAGATGTCTGTAACTTTATTTAATATTTTATTTCTACTATACATAAATGGTGTTAGGTTATTCTTATATCAAATTTAAAATAGCGTGATTTATCTTAGTTTTCCATCTATTAGTCCAATTTTTTTCTCAATAGGTCCACTTGAAATTAGATGGTACTCATTAGCGTACATCGTGGGTTTTATATTTGCTTGGCGATACATCAAATACTTGTCTTCTAACAAAAAAATATATGACGTTAAAGCTAATATAAATGAAAAATTAGTTGATGACTTAGTATTCTATTCAATTTTAGGTCTCATAATTGGAGCTAGAATTGGATACGTATTATTTTATAATTTTGCATACTATAGTGATAACGTTGTAGAAATATTCTACCTATGGCAAGGAGGACTGTCATTTCATGGTGGATTGATAGGCATCATAATTGCAGCTTTGCTTGTTTCAAGAAACTTTAAGTGCTCTTTTTTTGAAGTTAGTGACTTAATATGTGTTTCTGCTCCTGTTGGCATATTCTTTGGGAGAATAGCAAATTTTATTAATGGTGAACTTTATGGACGGCCAGCAAATTTCTTGTTTGGCATGATCTTTCCAAATGCAGATGACCAATTTAGACATCCCAGTCAGCTCTATGAAGCATTCTTGGAAGGCCTATTGCTGTTCATCATCTTAAATATTCTAATTTTTAGGTATTATAAACTCAAGTCTCCCGGGTTTGTTTCTGGAGCCTTTCTCTTGTTATATGGAGTATTTAGATATTCTGTAGAGTTCACCCGTGAGCCCGATGTACAAGTTGGGTATATTGCTAACTTTTTTACCATGGGAATGTTGCTTTCAATACCAATGATTATAGCTGGATTGAGCATCTTACTTTTAGCAAATAAAAAATGATTAAAGAAAAGTTGCTAAAATATCTTAACGAAAACCCATACATATATTTAGATGAGTTTATTAAACTAGTGCATGGTGATAAAGATCATGGATATTATGTCTCTGAAGAGATTATTGGTAAAAAAGGTGATTTTATAACTGCTCCTGAGATATCGCAAATGTTTGGCGAAGCAATAGCAATCAAGATTCTTCAGGTTATAAATAAAAATAATATCAAACACTTTAATTTAATAGAATTAGGCCCTGGAAGGGGAACTCTCATTAATGATATTTTAAGGGTATTAAATAAACATTTATCTCCTGAAATAAATATTTCACTTCACTTCAATGAAATTAATAAAAATTTTATCAAAAATCTAAAATTACAATTTCCAAAATGTAAAATTCATTCAGTAATTGGTGATTATCCTGATCGATATTCTTTTTTTATCGCAAATGAATTTGTAGATGCGCTTCCCTTAAGACAGTTAAAAAAAAGTGGCAACACATATTACGAGACAGTCGTAAAAAAATCATTGGATGGAGACTTTGAATTTGATATTGAAATTGCAAGAAGTGAAAGTGAAATATATGCAAAATCTAGATGTGATTTAAAAAATAATCAAATCTTTGAATACTCTCCACAAACAATTGAGGTATTTAGTAAAATCATCAACTTTTTAGAAAAAAATAAAGGACATCTTCTATTAATTGACTACGGCTACGTAAAACATCCTTTAAAAAGCACTATCCAGTCAATTAAAAATCATAAAAAAACTGATGTATTAAATGATATTGGAAAACAAGACATTACTTACCTTGTGAATTTTGATTGCTTGATAAGTATCTTAAAAAATAAAAAGATTTTAGAGTATAAATTTGTCACTCAATCAGCTTTTTTGAAATTGAACGGCATTGAGGAAAGAGCAAATCAATTGTGTGAACAAAACCCAGCTAAAGCTGAGGAAATAAAAATACAGTTAAATCGATTAATTAATGATGAACATATGGGAAGTCTTTTCAAAGTATTGGAAGTGGAAATTTAAATGTTTTTTTCAAAAAATTTAAGCGACGTTGATCACTGTTTTTTTTCAAGAATTGGTGGCTTTAGTAAAAAAAAATATTCATCACTAAATTGTGGTAAAGGATCAAATGATAATCCTCTATTGGTAGAAGATAACTTAAAGATAATTCATAAGTATTTCAATCTTCCAAGGTCTAAGTTGATTACAATGCACCAAACACATTCAAGCATATGCAAAATAATTGAGCCTAAATTGCAGCAAACAGAATATAAGTGTGACGGTATAGTAACGAAACATCAGAATATAATATTGTCAGTTCTGACAGCCGATTGTGCTCCGATCTTATTTTTTGACCAAAAAAAATCAATTATTGGAGCTTGTCATGCAGGTTGGAGAGGAGCCCTGAACGGTATTATTGAAAATACTCTATCAAGTATGAAGCTCCTTGGTGCAAACATTAACAATATAAATTGTTCAATTGGGCCATGTATTGGACAAAACTCATATGAAGTGAAATCAGACTTTTTCAAAATATTTGTAGACAAGTCGATAAGAAATAGACAATTTTTTATCGAAATCAATAAGGATAAATATCAGTTTTCCCTAAAAAAATTCATTAGATTAAAGCTTGAAGAGCAAGGCGTTGGAAACATAGACACTGTCAACATTGATACTTACAAAGACGAACACCTTTGTTTCAGCTACAGGCGGTCACTTCATAAAAAAGAGGATGATTATGGTAGAATGATTTCAACAATTACTATAAAAGGAGATCATTCATGAGAATTATTGCGGGAAATAGTAATTTACCTCTTTCTAAAAGTGTTTCTGATTATCTTGGTGAGAACTTAACAAACGCTTCCATACACAGATTTGCCGACGATGAAGTTTACGTTGAAATTAAAGAAAACATACGAGGTGAGGATGTTTTTGTTATAGAATCTCTATCCCACCCTGCTAACGATAATCTTATGGAGCTACTAGTAATTATGGATGCTCTAAAAAGAGCATCTGCAAAAAGAATTACTGCTGTAATTCCTTATTATGGTTATGCACGACAAGATAGAAAGCCCGGCCCTAGAACACCAATATCTGCAAAATTAGTTGCTAACTTAATAACAACTGCTGGAGCTGATAGAGTTTTAACATTAGATTTACATGCTGAACAGATACAAGGTTTCTTTGATATCCCTACTGATAATCTTTTTGCAGGACCAGTTTTTTCAAAAGATATAAAAGAAAAATATGATATTGGAAACTTAGTTGCGGTTTCGCCTGATATTGGTGGTGTAGTAAGAGCTAGAGCAATTGCTAACAAAATTGGTGCTTCAATAGCTATTGTTGATAAAAGGCGATCTAAACCCGGTGAGAGTGAAGTTATGAATATCATTGGAGATGTAAAAGGAAAAGACTGTATTATTTTAGACGATATAATCGACTCTGCTGGAACGATTTCTAATGCAGCTAATAGGATAATGGATCTTGGAGCTAATAGTATAACATCCTATGTAACACATGGCGTACTTACAGGAAAAGCGCTCGAGAGAATAAATAATTCAAAATTAACTGAATTGGTAATTACCAATTCTATTAATAATCAGGATATATTAAATAATGGTAACAAAATACGATCTATTGATATTTCCAATCTATTGGGTGAAGCGATTAAAAGAATTTCTGAAGAAAGCTCGGTATCCAGCCTGTTTGATTTTTGATTAATATGCTTGCCATATAAGCAAATTTAATCTAATTACCACAACACAATTATGTCAAAAGAAACAAATTTAGATGCTGAGATAAGAGCTGAATCTGGAAAATCAGCAGTAAAAAAAGTCCTTGCTGCTGGTAAAATTCCATCAGTAATCTATGGGTTAGGTGAAGATTCTCTTAATATTGCCCTTGATAAAATATCTGTTCAAAAGGAAATTAATTCTGGAGGGTTTCTGACAAGAATCATTTCTTTAAATATTGCAGGTAAGAAAAGTCTCGCAATCCCGAGAGATGTACAATTTGATCCTCTTTCAGATCAACCAATTCATGTGGACTTTTTGAGATTGGCAGAAGATTCAAAAATCACCCTGGATATACCAACTAGATTTATCAATGAAGAGTCATCTCCCGGCCTTAAACGTGGTGGAGTACTTAATGTGAACAGAAGAACTGTGCAACTTAGTTGCCCAGCAAATAATATTCCTGAAGAAATTGTATTTGATTTAGATGGTCTAGAAATTGGTGATACCATCAGGATATCTGCCGCCAATCTATCAAGCGACATCACTCCTACAATTAGTGATCGTGACTTTACTGTAGCATCAGTTGCCGCGCCAACTGTTGTCAAAGAACCTGAAGCTCCTGTAGAAGGTGAAGAAGCAGCAGCAGAGGGAGCAGAGACTTCGGATGATGCTAAAGAGGCATCAACAGATGATGCTAAAAAAGAAGAAAATAAAGATTAATACTTTACCTTTCAACTAATACATAATTTCTATATTCTTAAACTTATGATTGCTCTTATTGGTTTAGGAAACCCCGGTCAAAAACATTCCTTAAATAGACATAATATAGGATTCATAATTATTGATGAACTCATTGATAATAATGAAATTATTAAGAGTGAAAAAAAATTCAACGGTGATTTAACAACTTTATCAATCGGAAGAAAAAAAATAGTCACATTTAAGTCATGCGATTACATGAATGAATGTGGTGGTAGTATTGCAAAACTCATTAATTTTTACAAACTTGGTCTAGACTCAGTTTATGTCTTTCATGATGACCTTGATATTTCTCTTGGAAAAGTAAAAATAAAAAATGGTGGCTCACCAGCTGGTCATAATGGATTAAAATCAATAGACTCATGTATAGGCAAAAATTATAACAGAGTAAGGGTTGGAATTGATCACCCAGGGAGCCGTGAATTGGTTAACAGGCATGTACTAGGCAACTTTAAAAAAAAGGAGTTGGAAATTGTTGACCAATTAAAGATCAATATTTCATCGCACTTAAAATTACTGATATCAGAGAATAAATCTCAATTCTTAAATAACATTAAATTATAATATGGGATTTAAATGTGGAATTGTTGGGCTACCTAATGTTGGAAAATCGACATTATTTAATGCTCTTACCAAGAAAATTTCAGCTGAAGCCGCCAACTATCCTTTTTGTACAATAGAACCAAATGAAGGAACCGTAATCGTTCCTGATGAGAGAGTTAATACTTTAACAGAAATAGCAAAATCTAAAAAAACTATACCTACCTCACTGACATTTTTTGATATAGCTGGACTAGTTAAAGGTGCATCAAAGGGAGAAGGATTAGGGAATAAATTCTTATCACATATAAGGGAGGTCGATGCAATCATACACGTGGTTAGGTGCTTTGAAGATGACAATATAACTCACGTAAGCAATAAAATTGATCCCTTGGACGATATTGAGACAATTAATACTGAATTAGTTTTATCTGATATTGAACTACTAGAAAAATTAAAATCTGGTCTCGAAAAACAAGCTAAAAAAGGTGATAAAGATGCAAAAATAAAAATCACAGCAGCTGAAAAGTTACTAATCCATCTTGGAAAAGGCGAACCGGCAATTACAATTGAAAATTTATCTGAGATAAAATCAAATTCGTCAGAATTTAATTTAATTACGTTTAAGCCAACAATCTATGTATGTAATGTCAATGAAGAATCAATTATAGGTGGAAATGAATTCACGGAACAAATTAAAAATAGTTTTAACAATGAAATTATTCTTATCTCAGCAGAAATAGAGTCCCAGATTTCTTCATTAAGTGATGAAGATCAAAAGGAGTATGTACAGAGCTTAGGTTTAGAAGAGTCGGGTTTGAATAAAATTATCCGCAGTGGCTACAAAACACTTAACTTGATTACTTATTTTACAGCGGGTGAGCAAGAAACAAGAGCGTGGACCATAGAATTGGGGACAACAGCACCTCAGGCTGCAGGAAAGATTCATACTGATTTTGAAAAAGGCTTTATTCGAGCTGAAACTATTGCTTATAATGATTACATTGCCTGTGTGGGTGAAATAAAAGCAAAGGAACAAGGAAAGA
>ERZ802821.649-NODE-649-length-19235-cov-20.5766_pt1 | contig 19235 bp, 21 predicted proteins | sample MGYA00345648_ERZ802821 | MGnify/ENA primary metagenome ERZ802821 (study PRJEB30503, sample SAMEA104212357) | marine metagenome | biome: Westerlies Biome; feature: [SRF] surface water layer (ENVO:00010504) within the epipelagic zone...; material: water... | reverse complement strand
ACCGGTTCGGAGTGGCGCAGACCGCGTTGCAGCGGGCCGAGACCCTGTCAGGCGGGCAACAGCAGCGCGTTGCCATCTGCCGCGCGATGATGCAGCAGCCAAAATTCATCCTGGCAGATGAGCCCATCGCCTCACTGGACCCGCTGAACGCGCGTTTGGTGATGGAGGCCCTGCAGAAGATTAACTATGAAGAAAAGATCACTGTGATCTGCAACCTCCACACGCTCGACACTGCGCGCACCTATTGTGACCGCGTCATCGGCATGCGTGCGGGTGAAAAGGTGTTTGATGACGTGCCCGCCGCACTGACCGACGCGATGGCACGTGAGATTTATGGAGCTGAGGCCGAAGAAGCCTTTGAAGGATCCATAACGTCAATTTCGCTGGGCGGGACCACATCTGCTGCCCAGCTGGAGCCTGTGGCCGCAATAGCGGGCGCGCAATAATTGGTGCTTTCTGCATCAAAACCTAACTACTCGGAGAAATTACGATGACCAAATTCACGACCCGAATCGCAGCATCCTTTGCTATTGCCGCAATTGCAACCACTGCTTTCGCAGACGCGTCCAACTACGCAGGCCCAAAAATGGACCTGTCCTCCGTTCAGCCTGCGTTCCGCATCGGCCACCTCGGTGACGAAGCTGCACAAGACATCATCGCACGTAACCAGTGCCTTGAAGGCTATGTCGAAGCAGCCTTTGGTATTCCTGCCAAAACCTTCACATTTAAAGATTATGCGGGCACCATGGAATCCTTCGTCGGCGGCAACCTAGACTACACTTGGTTCGGCGCGTCCGGCTATGCAGGCCTCTACCTGCAAGACCCTGAAGCGGGTGAGCCAATCCTCACACGCATGCAGCCAACAGGCGACACTGGCTACTATTCCGTCATGGTGACCCTGGCCGACAGCGGTATCGAGTCCATCGAAGACATGAAGGGCAAGAAGCTGGGTTATGCTGACCCGAACTCCACATCGGGGTTCCTGATCCCATCCATCGAGCTGGGCGACCAGCTGGGTGACCTGGACGAATATTTTGCGTCCTCAGAATTCCAGGGCGGCCACGAAAACGGCGTTCTAGCGGTTCTGAATGGCGACATCGACGCGGCTGTAACGTGGACCTCCGGCGTTGGCGAGTGGTCAGAGGGCTATACCTCCGGCAACCTGCGTAAGATGGTCGACAAAGGCATCCTGAACATGGATGACATCAAGCAGATCTGGTCCTCCAACCTAATCCCAAACGGTCCAATCGTTGTGCGTAAAGCGCTTCCACAAAAAGCGAAAGACGTCATAGTTGGCATGAAGCAGTGGATCCACAAAAACGACCCAGAATGCTCCGAAAACGTTGCTGCTGGCATCGTGAAAGCATGGGTGCCAGTGGATCACTCCTTCTACGATGTGATTGTGAAAGCACGTAGAGCAAAAATAGAAGCAGCTAAGTCCAACTAAGCCGCTTATCGGGGTGTGCGGATCACCGCGCACCCCATTCCTTTTTTGAGGCCGATCATGACTGCTATCCTTCCCGAACATCTCAATCAGTTGGAAAACGAACTCCACCGGCTTCAGCGCAGCAAGACGCTGTACACGGTGTTCGGGATCGCGATCACCGCTGCGATTACGCTAATCGGCATCGACATGGCCAATTCGGCCAACGCGACGCCCTTCAGCAAGGGCATCACCAAAATCTTTGACTTCCCTCGCGACATGTTTGTGCTCGCTTGGGACATCGGTTTGTCCAAATGGCTCAGCCGGGTTGCCGAATTCGTTCCCGACTTGCTGCTGACGCTGAACATGGCACTGCTCAGCACCTTCCTGGGCTTTATCATAGCGGTAATCCTGTCGTGTTTTGCCGCGCGCAACATAATGAAGTCGACCGCCGTTGTGCAGGTCACCCGCCGGCTGCTTGATCTGATGCGCTCCTTCCCGGAAATCGTGATTGCGCTGATTTTCCTCTACCTGATGGGTAAAAGCCTGTTGCCCGCCGTGATCGCCATCACGATCCACACTGGCGGCGCCTTGGGTAAACTATTTTCTGAAGCCATTGAAAACATTGATAGCAAACCACTCGAAGGCCTGGAATCAACCGGCGGCAGCTGGCTTAGCCGAGTCCGGTTCGGGGTGCTCCCGCAGGTGATGCCGCTGTTTTTCAGCTACAGCATCCTTCGTCTGGAAATCAACGTGCGCGCCTCTACCATTCTGGGTTTTTTTGGCGCGGGCGGCATCGGCGCAGCCCTGTCTGAAAACATCCAATGGCGGGATGGCGGCCGGGTCACGGCGATTTTTGTCCTGCTGGTCGCTACAATTATTGCGCTCGACTACCTGTCTGACTGGGTCCGCGCCAAACTGATTGGAGTGCGTCGATGAGCATGATGATGGATCAAACGGCCTATAAGGCTATCCAGACCGACATCGACAAGGCGGCAGGACGGCAGCGGCTGTTCTTCTGTGGCGTGATGGCGGTTATCCTGGCATACTTGGCGTTTTCCTGGGTGCAGTTCGACATTGGCTCGCTGAAGAAGAAATGGAAGCCCGAACGCGCGGCGCTGTTTGTGCTCGATACCTATGCGAACAAGGATCATGTGACGACCGGGTGGGCCGCGCCAGATGAAGTTGTCATCTCCTTCGAAGGTGGGCACCGTCACGTTTACGACCCCAAACCCGACTGGTATACAGACAACGGAGCCGACGGGCGGGATGTGACCTTTGGCAATGGCGGCAAGGTCATTCTGCTGGATGACGCGGTCGAACTTGACTGGCCCGGGGAGGATGAAATTTACCGGTTCGAACTAAACAGCGACGGCAAACCCTTTGTGGTTGGCTATCAGGACCGGCTGGACGAACTGCCCGGTTGGATCCGCCAAACGGCCAACAAAGTGGAAATCCGTCCGTCGCTGTTTGAACGTCTGCAGGTCGGCACCCGCAAGATCGAGGCCCACCGCTACAAAGTGGGCTGGGCTTATTTCTGGTTCGACTTTGACAGCCCACTGCGGGATTACGGTTTCTGGTCCGGGCTGGGACTAATGTTCTCGGGTGACCGGATGGTGCCGGAGATGTCCAACGCAAAATTGGTATGGACCGAATTCCGCGACAACACGATCTGGGCCCATGGCACGATCTTGTATGCGATGCTGGAAACCGTGTTCATGGCGCTTTTGGGCACGATGATCGCGGCGGCTGTCGGTCTGCCTCTTGCCTTTATGGCGGCGCGCAACATCCAGCCGGTCAGTGGTATCCGCTTTGCCCTGCGGCGTTTGTTCGACGTGCTGCGCGGCATCGACACGTTGATCTGGTCGTTGATCTTCTTGCGAGCCTTTGGCCCGGGGCTGTTCACCGGCATCTTTGCGATTGCCTTCACCGACACCGGCACCTTGGGTAAATTGATGTCGGAGGCGGTCGAGAACGCCGACAACAATCAGCGCGAAGGCATCCAGTCCACTGGCGCGGGAAAAATTCAGCAGCAACGGTTCGGTATCTTGCCGCAGATCATGCCGGTGTTCATCTCGCAGTCGCTCTACTACCTGGAGTCGAATACCCGCAGCGCGGTAATCATCGGCGCCATGGGTGCAGGCGGCATTGGCCTGCAATTCCTGGGCGCCCTGCAAACCGGCAACGATTTTGAAAACGTCGCCTACATGGCGCTGCTGGTGCTAATCACCGTGGTCGCGATGGACGCCATATCCGCCTGGTTGCGCAGCAAGTTGATCGGAATCGAAAAACGGGACAACCGAAGTAGTTTGAACCGGAGACCTAACCCATGATACAAACCCTGCTCGCCTTTCTGGCCCTTTTGATCGCCATGCCCGCCACGGCCCAACAGCAACAGGCGGGCACCGCCACCGACACCGAAGCCGCCTTTCAAGCGCTGGTCGATGCCTGTGACGATGTGGACGCCTTGATGCTGCGCGCCCGCATCCGCCTGCAACTGCCCCGGACCACCGAAGTGGCCGCGGCGGCAGCAGAAGAGATGCTGCGAGAAGGCTTTCAGACCTGCGCTGATGGAGACCCTGAAGCAGGCAAAGCACGGCTGACCGAAGCGCTTGAGATCGCCGAAGCAGGGACCTCAGAGGTCTTTGCGGCGGGTGAAGACGAAGCGGCGGCGGAGACCCAGGAAACCGCGGTCGAAGAGACCGCAGCCGAAGAAACGCCAGACCGCCCGTGGTGGAAGTTCTGGTAAGCAATGGTCTACGCTGTATTAACTGCTTTGACGCCGCCAAAACTTCTTAAGACCTCTGCACAATTCAGGATTTTCTCACAGTGGTAAATTTTGTATCCTTTAGGAGATCAGAATGAGGGTTTTATGGATATTTTCAGCTATGAGAGCGCGCGTCGGATTGGGGATCAGAATGTCTTGCGCAAAGTTGATGCGCTTTTGGATTGGTCTTTGGTTTTGCCACTTCTTAAAAGTGGTTTGAACCGATCGGGTCTGGGCCCTCAGGGATATGATGAGATTGTTTTGTTCAAATGTCTGCTGATCGGCCAATGGCATGGGTTGTCCGACCCGAAACTGGAAGAAAGCTTGCGAGTACGGTTTGATTTCATGCTGTTTGCAGGGCTTGATTTGCATTGCACCGTTCCGGATGAAACAACCCATTGTCGATTTCGCAATGCGCTGGTTAAGGCGGGTGCTTATGATGGGTTACTTGCCGAGGTCTGTCGCCAGATAGAGGGTCACGGGCTGAAGATGAAAGAGGCCGATGCCGCCATTATCGACGCAACCTTGATTGAAAGTGCAGCTCGGCCACGTACACATGTTGAGGCTCTGCCGGAGGATCGCGCCGAAAATGAAGCGCCCGATGAGCCTGCAACTGTTATCTTTAGTGCCGACAACGATGCCCGATGGGTCAAGAAAGGCCGTAAGAGTACGCTAGGCTACAAGGGTTTTGCTCGGTGCGATGAAGAGGGGTTCGTGGATAAAATCCATACCACCCCTGCCAATGTTGGCGAGAGCCCACAGTTTGGAACTATGATACAAGGGAGTAAAGCACAGCGCGTTCTGGCGGACAAAGCTTATGCCAGCAAAGCAAATCGTGCCGCTCTGAAAGGTAAGCATCGCGATGGTATCTTGCACAAGGCGGTGCGTGGGCGCTTACTGCGCCAATCGCAAAAGCGCTTTAACAAGCTGATCTCCAAGCAGCGCTTTCGCGTCGAACAGTGCTTTGGCACGATGAAGCGGCTTTTTGGGTTACATCGAGCCCGATACTTTGGGCTCGCCAAAACCCACGCACAGATGGTCATGGCCGCCATCTCGCAGAACTTGCTCAAGGCCACAAACAAAATCACCTTAAACAAACAAACCCCCGCAATCGCATAACGCAAACCGACAACACAAATCCGTCCGCTTAAATCGCAGCGGACTGGAAAATACGTCTGCTCAAATCATGAAGCCCCAAAAACGCCATTATGCAGACGTCTTCTATAGTATTTTATTGCAGCATCAAATTGCTTTTTATCCACCAACGCCAACCCTAAATTATTATAGGTCACTGCATTGCCAGGTTGAATTTTCATCGCCTTCTGATAGTTTTTTATCGCAGCATCAGGATCACCCTTTCTTCTGAGAGCATTTCCAAGATTATTATAAACTTCGGAATTTTCTGGGCTGATTTTCAGAGCTTTTAGATAGATGTCTATAGCAATTTCATATTTTCCAAGTGCTGAATTCGCCACACCTACGACATTCAAAACCCTATGAGACTTTGGGTATCTTTTAATAATTTCTTCTGATTCCGATAAAACCTCTGCATATTTCTGAATTTTCCAAAGGTTTACCAATTCAAGCAATTTTTCCTTAGGCACCTCCTCATTGGATGAGATTTGAGGGTTTATGCCTGACTTCAGCCGTTGATACCCCTGAATCGCCTTTGCATTTTTTGGGAATTTTGCAAGTATTTGCTGAAAAATCACTTCTGCTGCGGCAAGATTACCCGACTTTAGGTGTTTTTCTGCCTTAGAAAGGGATTTGTGAACCGATGAAGTCATAATCCAACCTTAGTTTAAAATTTATTCTGAAATTCTGGTCGTACTGGTTCAGGTTTATGCGCGTCTTAGGGAACGCTTTAGAAGAAGTTAAAAATTTCGAAAAAAACCCTGAGTATAAAAAGTAATATGGGATGTATGTGCCCTGTTATCCCGCCACTTTCCATCCTTTCTTTTCATAAACCGTTAAATTTTAACCTCACGCAGATTGGCCATACCTGCGGTCAAGATTATCACAACAGACGCAGCAGACTAAGATGCCTGTCAATATAGGCTTTACGCACCTGTTTTGGCGGCCGCAGATCTATCCGAAGCCCCTCGATCAATGACGGGTCGGGTTTGCCAAAAAATTGGTCTGCCTCGGCGGTGGCAAATCCTGCAATCTGCGTGGCTTCCATCCAAGCACTCATTTTATCGGCCTTTTTGATCTGTCGCTTTGTCGCCACAGGCAATTTTGCCGGCAATCCAAAGCGCAGATGTATCGCCCCAGTCAACCGCTCGTCCAGATCCCCATAACCGGCCCCCATCGCGGCTTTGACCGGTGAAATCATATCGCCAATAACGTATTCTGGCGCGTCGTGTAATAGCGCAGCAAGGCGCCATTTAACAGGGGAACCGGGGCAAAGCCGGTGATAAATCATCTCGACCAACAGCGAATGCTCGGCCACCGAATAAGCAAAATCGCCCTGTGTCTGGCCATTCCAGCGCGCCACAAACGCCAACCCATGGGCAATGTCTTCGATCTCGATATCCAAAGGGGTCGGATCCAGCAGGTCGAGCCGGCGACCCGACAGCATGCGTTGCCATGCACGGGGTTGTTTCATCTGTCCCTCATCATTTTTCCAACTTGGTGCCATAGCCCAAACCCCAGACGCAAGGACAGATTAATCGGTCGTCGCGGGCCACGCACCGCTTTTACGGGCGCGGACGTGCAGAAACAACGGCACTATCAGGTTGTCGGCCAGATCAGAACAAACTTCGACCTCGGCGGCTGTTGCTCGCGGCTCTTGCAGAGCTTCCAACTCAAACCCAGCAGCGATCACGCTGTTAATCCAGCTTGAAATTGGCCGGTGAAAGCGCGGGGTAATAAACTTTGCGTGCCGGGCCTTGATATCATCCGGGGCGGCGCCAAACGTCCAAGATTGCTCTTCTCCAGCACAAGATGTGAAATATTTTCCCGATGAGCGACCGATCGGATCGCCGTTCTCATCACATATTTTCTGGCTGCCAATGGCGGTAAAACAGGGGTGCAAAATCGAAAATTGCAAAAACCCGCCGGGCTTGAGCACCCGGTAAGCTTCGTCCAGTGCCCGATCCAGATCATCGACATCCATTAACGACATAAACGCAACCGCAAAATCAAAAGATGCCTGTGCAAACGGCAATTCTTTGCAATCGGCGAGATGAAATTCAATATCCAAGGGTGTATGCTGCTCGGCTTCCCGAGCATGGCGTATAAATGTGGGCGCAAAGTCTATACCGAACATCTTGGCGCCTTTTCCGGCCAGCACTCTGGTATTTCCAGCCTCGCCACACCCGATATCTAGCCCTTTTAAGCCCACAATAGATGGCAAAAAGGTCAAAAAAGCCGGCGTGTTGAGAAAATCGCGGTATACGTCATACCCGGCGCGCGCGAGCACTGTCCAACTTTCGGCATTTTCTTCCCAACGTTTTAAAACCGGATTATCCGCCATGACTGTATGCTTTCAGTATGATAGAAATACAACCTTAGGGGTATTAATTCATGTGGTCAAACGCTGCTTTACTTTACAACATTGTCCTGTGGACTAACTTGTGTTAGCGCACCCGGTGAACCCCTTGGAGAATTTAGATGAGCAGCGATTACATCGTAAAAGATATCAATCTGGCCGAATTTGGCCGTAAGGAATTAAATATTGCCGAAACCGAAATGCCTGGATTGATGGCACTGCGAGCCGAATATGGTGACAGCAAACCTCTCAAAGGCGCGCGGATTGCCGGATCATTGCATATGACGATCCAAACCGCTGTTCTGATTGAGACATTGGTGGCGTTGGGTGCCGAGGTGCGCTGGGCATCTTGCAACATCTTTTCAACCCAAGATCACGCAGCGGCCGCAATCGCCGCAAGCGGCACGCCGGTCTTTGCAATCAAAGGCCAATCACTTGTCGAACATTGGGATTATCAGGACCGCACCTTTATGTTTGACCAAGGCGGGGCAAACATGATCCTCGATGATGGCGGGGATGCCACGCTTTATGTTTTACTGGGCGCCCGGGTAGAAAACGGTGAGACCGATCTGATTGCGGTGCCCACATCCGAAGAGGAAGAAGCCGTCTTTGCTCAGATTAAAAAGCGGATCGCGGCCAGTCCAGGGTGGTTTACAAAACAGCGCGAAATGATCCGAGGCGTATCAGAAGAAACCACAACCGGGGTGCACCGCTTATATGAATTGGTCAAGTCCGGGCAACTGCCGTTCCCGGCAATCAATGTCAACGACTCGGTGACCAAATCCAAGTTTGACAACAAATATGGCTGTAAGGAATCGCTGGTCGACGGCATCCGTCGCGCCACCGACACGATGATGGCGGGCAAAGTGGCCGTTGTCTGTGGCTATGGCGATGTTGGCAAGGGGTCTGCCGCCTCGCTGCGCGGCGCAGGCGCGCGGGTGAAAGTTACCGAAGTTGATCCGATCTGTGCGCTGCAGGCTGCGATGGATGGCTTTGAAGTTGTCCTTTTGGAAGATGTGGTCGACAGCGCGGATATTTTCATCACCACGACCGGCAACAAAGACGTTATCCGCATCGAACATATGCGCGACATGAAGGATATGGCAATCGTTGGAAATATCGGCCATTTTGATAACGAAATTCAGGTGGCAAACCTGAAAAATCACAAATGGACCAATATCAAAGAGCAGGTCGATATGATCGAGATGCCGTCGGGCAACCGGATTATTCTACTGTCCGAAGGGCGTTTGCTGAACTTGGGCAACGCTACAGGTCATCCATCTTTCGTGATGTCGGCGTCCTTCACCAATCAGGTTCTGGCGCAGATTGAACTTTGGACCAAGAACGACGCTTATAAAAATGATGTGTATATCCTGCCCAAACATCTGGATGAGAAAGTCGCACGGCTGCATCTTGATAGAATTGGTGTCAAACTGACTACTCTAGCCAAAGATCAGGCCGATTATATTGGTGTCACAACTGAAGGGCCGTTCAAACCAGAACACTACCGGTATTAGGCTGCTATAGCCCCGCCTTTTTGGCGGGGTCTGCGCATTGTCGAAAGCGTGCTGCCCGATCAAACCGCCAATGATTATCATATTTGACAGGTATTCTAAATACTAATCATTTGCCCAAACCATCTGAATATCCTATGGTCTATGAACCGAGCCAGGACGGCCGGGACTTTTCCGATAACGCGTTAGGTGCTTGGGGAGCATACGGGGTGACGGAGGGTTTCGGCAGTGGCTGAAACCCTCCGATACTTACCTAAACGGTGCGTTTCCTATCCCAGTAAATCGATAGGTTTGATAACGCGACTGCGTCACTGGTTTCAACCTCAGTCACCGCGATGCATATCACAAATAATCTGCCAGTGTTCGGCACTGACGGGTTGCACGGACAATCGCGGATTATTCACCAGCATCATCGTTGCCAAACGTGGGTCTTTTTTGATCATCGCCAACGTGACCGGCGGGTCGACCGCCGACAGGCTTTTAATGTCCACACACTCCCAACGTGAATCGTCGCTCGTGCTGTCGGGATGCGAGACCGCAATCACCTCAACGATACCAACAATCGCTTTTTGCTTTTGCGAATGGTAGAAAAATCCCTGATCTCCCAACGCCATTTGACGCATGAAATTCCGTGCCTGATAATTGCGCACGCCATCCCATTCCTCGCCCTTTTCGCCTCGGGCGGTCTGATCGTGCCATCCCCAGGTATCTGGCTCGGATTTAAACAGCCAATACTGCATCTCATAAAACCTTTGCTATTTATGACTTAGGATTTACTCTTCTTTTAGTGGCCGGGACAACAGCATTTCCATGGCCTGTGAAATATCTATAGTGCCCTCCAACAACCCGACCACCGCCGCAGTGATTGGCATTTCGATCTGCATATCTCGCGCTCGGCTCAAAGTCGCCCGGGCAGTGGCAGCCCCCTCGACAGTAATCTTGGGGTCAAATTCAACACCCTGACCCAGCGCAACGCCAAACCGATAATTGCGTGACGCTTGGGTGCTGCAGGTCAGCGTCAGATCGCCAAACCCTGACAGCCCGGCAAGCGTTTCAGGCCGCGCGCCCAGTGGTAGGGCCATCCGTTGCATTTCGGCATATCCGCGGGTCATTAACGCCGCACGGGCGCTGTCGCCCAAGCCAGCCCCCATCGCCGCACCACATGCGATGGCAATGACGTTTTTAATCGCACCGCCCAGTTCAGCCCCAATTGTGTCTGTCGTACGATAGAGCCGCAGGTTTGAGGTTGTGAGTTGTTTCTGCAGTTGCTGGCCAATTGCATCATCGGCGCTGGCAAGTGTCAGCGCCGTTGGTAAGCCGCAAGCGATATCATGGGCAAAACTGGGGCCGGTCAACAATGCGCTTTGACAACTTGGAACAACATCTTGCAAGATTGCCAACGGACCCAGATTACTGGACTGTTCGATCCCCTTGCAACACACCACCAAGATTTTGCCTTCGAGACCTGTGCCATAATCCTCTATTAGCTGTCGCAAGGTCTGCATCGGCACCGCCAGCAGCAACGTCTGCTGCGCTGCAACCTGATTGAAATCCGCCGTTGGCTTCAATGCGATTGGCAGCGAAGTGCCAGGCAGATACCGACTGTTTTCCCGGCGCATCTGCAAATCGCCTATATGGGACTTATTGCGTCCCCAGAGGCTAACTTCAGGATGTTTTCCGCTCAGAGAGACGGCCAGTGCCGTCCCAAATGCACCAGCACCGATAATCCCGACACTCACGCTTTTGCACCTTTTTTGCCGCTGCCCAGCAAGGCCGGACTGGTGCGGTCAAGCGGCCAGCGGGCGCGCGCGGATAGGTCCATTTCATCACACATGCCAAGGCGAAACCGCTCAAGTCCGACGTAGGCGATCATCGCCGCATTATCGGTACAAAGCGCCAGAGGAGGTGCATTAAAATCGACCCCCTTGGCTGCACAGACTGTCTCAAGCCGGGTTCGAATTGCATGATTGGCCGCAACCCCCCCCGCCACGGCAAAAACCGGCTTTAAGGGGGTCGACTGCAAATAAACCGCAATCGCACGGTCAGTTTTCTCGGCCAAGACATCAGTGACAGCGGCTTGAAATCCCGCGCATAGATCGAATCGATCGATCACGGTCAGGCCGCCATTTTCCGCAATGATCTGATCGCGACTACGCCGCAAGGCCGTTTTCAACCCCGAAAACGACAGATCACACCCCCGCCTGTCCAGCAGTGGCCGTGGCAGCCGGAACCTGTCTGGATCGCCAAGCTTGGCCTCGGCTTCAACTGACGGACCACCAGGCTGTGACAGGCCCAAAAGACGGGCTGTTTTATCAAACGCCTCGCCCGGGGCATCGTCAATCGTACCTCCCAACCGGGTAAAACTGTCAACGCCCTCGACCAGCAGAAACTGGCAGTGGCCACCAGACACCAGAAGCATCAGATAAGGATAGTCCACCGCATCGGTGAGACGCGGGGTCAGCGCATGGCCTGCCAAATGGTTAACGCCGATTAAAGGCTTCCCCGATCCCGCACAAAGCCCCTTGGCACACATCACCCCCGACAACACACCACCGATCAAACCCGGCCCGGCAGTGACTGCGACAGCATCCATTTCGCCCAGATCAAGAGCGGCATGATCCAAGGCCTCTTCGACGCATAAATCGAGCTTTTCAGCATGGGCACGGGCGGCAATTTCGGGCACAACACCCCCAAAGTCCCGATGCAGTTCTGACTGACCATGAACAACGGATGCCAGAATTTCTGGCCGATTTCCCGCTGTGTGACGCACGACTGCCGCTGCGGTGTCATCGCAACTGCTTTCTAATCCCAAAATTGTCAGTGTCTGGTTCATTGCTGTTTCCATTGCGTGCCTCACTCAGGGCAGGTAACATCTGTTTAGGTTTCAAACAATCCCGACGGTAGTATGACAGACAGGCGCATTGCATTGCTTTTGACCCGGCCACTTGCGCAATCAAAGGGGTTTGTAAACTTATTTGAAGGGGTGTCTCAGCCCAGCCCCGTACACATATGTATCTCACCGCTGTTTGAGATTATATTTCAGGGCCCACTACCGGATATGTCGCCCTATCGCAGCCTGATCTTCACATCAAGCAATGGTGTTCGGGCATTTTCGCAGCTTAAACCAAGCAGTATATTGCCCAGCTTTACCGTGGGAAAAGTGACCGCCGAGACCGCTATTTCCGTGGGATTGCCAGCACAAATGTTAGGGCTGGATGTGCAGGATTTTACCGAGGCAATACTGTCCTTGAAGCCCGAAACACCCTGTCTGCATCTGCGGGGCGATATTAGTCGCAGCGCATTGGCCACCCAGCTCTCAAACGCAGGCCTCGCCACAGATGAGGCCATTGTCTATCGTCAGCGCGGGCTCCCACTGACGGAAGAGGCTCAACAGATTTTACTTGGAACCGACCCCGTTATTGTACCACTGTTTTCGCCACGCAGCGCACAGCGTTTTAGAGCTGAATTCGTAAAGACAAGCGGAACTGCGCCGATTTACGGGGTCGCACTGAGTAAGGCTGTTGCTACCGAGATGTCTGGTATAAATCTGGCGGATCTCGTCGTGGCCGAGCAACCCACCGCTACAGCAATGGGAAAGGCGATTAATAACTTGGTCGCGACATTGATTCATCTTGAGCGTGCACCGGTTACAAAGTAAAGTAATAGAAATCAGAAGGGGTTTTTCAGTGTCAGCTTCCAAGAACACAAAGAAAACGCCAAGTAAGCAACCCGGTCCAACAGATCGCGACAAATCTGTCGATACTGAGTCTGTAGAAGACAGAGCGCTCAAAGCCAGCGACTTATCTTCAAACGAGAGTGCCGTGTTACTGGATCAAGCAGACACCGGCGCCGCAGAGACTGTGGAACCTGAAGCATCAGAGAACGCTACAAACAACAACAACATCAAAGCGCAGTCTTCAAAGCCAAATCAACCTGTGCCACAGCCAGCGCAGAGGTCACAATTTTTTGGATTTTTGGGTTTTATGTTTGCTGGCCTGCTCGTGGCGCTGGCAAGTTTCGGGGGGGCGCAATATTCTTCCGGCAACTGGCCGTTTAAACGCACAGAAACAGATTTCGAGGCGCGCCTTGCCGCACAATCGAACGAGATTTCGGCACTAAACGCAGTTATTGCCAGTTACGATGACACCACAGCCCTACAAGACCTGCAGGCGCAGATTGACAGCATGCGCACAATTGTAACAGATCTGGCAGCTTTGCAGGTCGAAATAGAGCAATTATCCGGTGTTCAGAACGAAACAATTGACCGAGTTGCAGCCCTTGAAGAAGAACTGACCCGCCAATCGGGTATCAATCCGGCTTCGACTGCCGAGATTACGCGCTATTCCACAGCGCTCAGACAGGCGAAAACCCAAATTTCAGAGCAGAAAAAAGCACTGGCTGACCAAAAAGCAGACCTTGCTGAACTGAGTACAGCGGTTGAAATGATGCAACAAGAGACCAAATCGGCCACGCACCAAAGCCTGACACACGGTACAATTTCACAAGTCATTGGCGCGTTGGAAAGCGGCGCGCCCTTCGCCTTTGCAATCGCAGGTCTGCAGGATTTTGAAAACCTTTTATCACCAGCATTGGTGGCGGCGGCTCCCTATGGGGTGCCGACTGCAGATGTGTTGGCCCGGGCTTTCCCTGAACAATCCCGCACAGCACTGATCGCTGCGCGCACCACCGGTACACCACAGGTCAGCGGTTCAAACCGGGTTGGTGATTTCCTGCGCAGTCAACTTGGTATGCGCTCGATAACACCGCGCGCTGGTAATGATCCGGATGCGGTGTTGTCACGCGCCGAGGCCGCAATTCGAGCAGGGCAAGTATCGAACGCTCTGAGCGCTTTGACGGCACTTCCCGAAAGCGCCCGAACATCTATGGCAGAATGGATTGAACAGGCTGAATTACGACAGGCAGCTCAGCTGGCCGTGGCAGCATTGAGCCAGCGATTGCAAAAGGATTGATATCTTAAATGCTTTGGTCGCTGGTTAAAATTGTATTTTTTATTACCTTGATCGCAGTGTTAGCACTGACCGCTGGCGCATTAATGGAAACCAGTGGGGGGCTTCAAATCACATTTTCGGGGTTTGAATTTACGCTTGCGCCACTACAGACAGCCATCCTTACGGTGGTTTTACTGGTGCTGGTTTGGCTGATATTGAAAATTCTATCGTTTATGATGGCCGTTTTGCGGTTTCTCAATGGGGATGACACTGCAGTTTCACGGTATTTTAACCGCAACCGAGAACGCAAAGGGTTTCAGGCCCTCTCCGAGGGTATGATGGCATTGGCATCAGGGGAAGGTCGTCTGGCCCTGGCCAAGGCCTCTAAAGCGGAAAAATATCTGGGCCGGCCCGAATTGACCAATTTACTTACCGCCCAAGCCGCAGAAATGGCAGGGGATAGGCGCAAAGCAGAGGCTGTCTATAAAGAACTGATACAGAATACGACGACACGCTTTGTCGGGGTGCGCGGTATTATGAAACAAAAGCTGGCCGATGGCGATACACAGACCGCTATGAAACTCGCTGAGCATGCATTTGGTTTGAAACCCGGCCATGAAGACACGCAAGATGTGTTGCTGAAATTACAAGCCAACAGCGAGGATTGGTCCGGAGCGCGCAAAACGCTGGGTGCAAAGCTCAAACACGGCAACCTGCCGCGCGACATCCACAGAAGACGCGATGCCGTTCTTGCTCTGTCTGAAGCCTATGAAGCAACAGACGACGCTCAAGCCGCTCATGCGGCCGCGATTGAGGCCAATCGCCTGTCGCCAGATCTGGTGCCAGCCGCAGTTTTGACGGCACAGGGCTACATCACCCAGTCCAAGCCACGTTATGCGGTACGAGTTTTAAAAACGGCCTGGCAAGTGCAGCCACATCCCGATTTAGCCGCCGCTTTCGCACAGATCGTTCCCGACGAAACCCCTATTCAACGGATCAAACGGTTTCAAATTTTAATCAAACTTCATCCCGACCACCGAGAAACCTGCCTGCTTCTTGCCGAATTGTATATCAGCGCCGAAGACTTTCCCGCCGCAAGGCGTGCGCTTGGAGCCTTGGCAGAAGAGGCGCCTGACGTGCGGTCCCTGACGATAATGGCAGCAATTGAGCGGGGCGAAGGCAGCTCTGATACCATCATTAAGGGCTGGCTCGCGCGCGCAATCACGGCGCCGCGCGGCCCACAGTGGGTGTGTGAGACCTGTAACAGCTTGCAAACCGAGTGGTCTGCTATCTGTCCAAATTGTGACAGTTTTGACAGCCAGAGTTGGAAAACGGCCCCTGCGCTGCACGACCCTGTAACGCCTGGATCGGAGATGTTGCCGCTGATTATTGGCGCACTGGAAGACCAAGCCGAGCCGCAAGATTTCACGGCGGAGACAGCACCGCAAGAGACCTCGTCGGCGACGGAAAAAACAGATACGGCGGCGGCGGCAGATCTCTCAAGGCCAAACGGCGATAGAAATATTTAGGGCCACAACGGCTTTGTTGCGCAAATCGACTGATGGGTGGGCATCCCTTCCCCCGGACGGACTTAGCCTGTTGGCTCAGTGACAGGTATGACCAGAGCCATATAACGGTTGAGGACAGCGATGCGGATTTGGATGTCCGTGACCTGCCCTTCGAAGTCCGTCGCCCTCAGCGACTGGCTGAGTTGTTTTATAAATGCATCTTCGTTTCGGCGCGGCTTTGGCGGTGGTATCTACACCACCGTCGCCACACGGTGCGGCTCAGACATCGCTGCGTCCTGACCGTTTTGTTTCAGGCAGTGGCTCCGGTGCTCGTCGGCTTCCAAGGTTTGGCGATCTAGCGCAGCGGGATCACCGCATGGGCGTGTCGGACGGCAACCGCCTCGTGGCATTTGCGCGGGTCGTAAGCGGTTTCTGTCGTGACGGACCCCAACCTCTGTTCAGATGGGATTTGATCGAGCAACTCAGGCAGCATGAGAGCACCGCCTACATTGCTTGTCGCGACCTTTCCAGCCCGAGCGTAAAATGTTTCCTCATCGATCCCACTGGGTATCTTGCGCCATATCCGGCGTTTAAGGCCCCCGTGCTTGCGGGTGTTCCATTCGCCTTCACCCTTGTGCCGGTACTATCGATCAAAAGGTTGAGTGGGCTAGGGCAGCCCTGATATGCAGGCTCACGTTCAGTGTCTTCTCGCGGCGACACAGGGTGCTGAGATCCGACACTGCCCAGTCCAGATCGACCAAGATCCGCGCCGGTTCAAGCTATCACTGAAAAACGATCAATTCATGGTTTTGTACTTCGTGGGGGACCAGCTGCTTATGCCCTCCAGTTATCATGCTGGATTCATACAGTGAATTCGTCAAACCTATTTGTGCAACAATGCCCGGTACTCTGAAAAGCGTTATAGACATGATAAAACGCGCAAAAGACGCTAAAATACTACTTTGATATCTCTTATACTTTCATTTGTGTCGTAAAATCATTCAGGGATAGTTTCGTTTGGATTTTATGGCTGGACCATCAGGCCCGGTCTGTAGTTGCAGCAACACCTTTGGCGGACTCAACGCCGTCAGATCAAGACAGCCCCAAGGAGCCCTTAACCGCACGTTAAACCCTTTGTAACCACCGGTCCCACTGTGGCCTGCGCCTCATAGTATAGTAAAGTATCGTCCACCCGCACATGAGGCGATCGTAAACTTAGACAAAACCCAATTATACATTGACTCTTGACTTGGTGCGCCAAAAGCATCGCGCTTAAAATCACCGGGTAATCTTATAGTTTGAAAAAACATCGTCATGTAAGAACGCAGGCTATAACATAAGGACCAGAAATCGATGGACTGCGCGCTCTAGCCATCTTGGGAGTTGTTTTGTTCCAAGTTGACCTAAACAAATGTCCAGCGGCTTTGCAGGTGTTGATGTCTTCTTCGTCATCTCAGGCTACCTTAATAGAGACAAAATTTTAGCTGGCCTGAGGAGAAATAGTTTAAACGGTGATTTGAGGACAATCCATATTCATTAACTTTAGACCAGATGAAGCTTTTAAAGACTATGAGAAAAATTGCTCTGTTATCGGTAAGGCCCACAGCGCAAACCTAGGGTTTTCAAAGTGTGTGACGATCTAATTATAGAATTAACTTGGGGCGTTATGTCACTTGGGCATAGGTTTAAGGACGATCTGTACCCTCTGTCTTTGGAAGATATTAAATTCTTAAAGGACCACGAGAAACACAGAATTTTCTAGGGTCAGGAGCCATCAATCACTTGTGGATTTAAGAGTGCTCTGAATTGATGTCCTCCGAAATCGGACGGTTAACATGACGGATCATTTTTGGCTTAACGAAGAACAGTTGGCGCGGATCAAGCCTTATTTCCCTTTGTCACATTGGATGCCTCGTGTCGATGACCGCAAAGTTGTCAACGGCATCATCCACGTGATCAGAAACAGATTGCGTTGGCAGGATTCACCGGATGTTTATGGACCACATAAAACTCTGTGTAACAGGGTCATACGTTGGTCGAAGATAGGCGTTTTTGACTATATTTTCGCTGCGTTGGTTGCCAAAAATAATCCGCCTGATCGCCTGATGATCGACGCCACCCACCTCATAGCGCACCGCACGGCTTGCAGTTTGGTAAAAGGGGGATGTTCCCCGCGCTATCGACCACACCAAGGGCGGGCTGAACTCTAAGCCGCACGCAGTTTGCGACGGTGAAATTCGCCCAGTGCTGCTATTGCTGACCGAGGGGCAGCAATCCGGTCACAAAGGAGCGCAACATTGCCACCGGACTTGCCGGCTGCGTGCGCGCTTCTGGGCGACAAAGGTTACGACAGCGGCGCCTATCGTGCGGCCCTGATTGAGCGTGGCATTTCCCCCGTATTCCGCCAAGAGCAAAGCGAAAACTCCCCGCAATATACTGTAAAACATATACAAGCAGCGCCACAGGGTCGAAAACCTGTTTTCAAAACTCAAGGACTGGAGACCCATAGCCATGCGGTTCGACCGCCGCACTCACACATTCCTCTCAGCAATCCAAATAGCCGCAACCGTCATCTTCTAGTCCAATCAATGAGTCCTGACCCCAGGTCACAGACAGCGGTAATCCAATTCAACTCTTTCTTTTTAGTCTCGCTTGGTCTATTAACGACCTAACATTGTCGCAAATGGGACATTAAGGCGCAAAAAACTGAGGACTCTATGACAACAGCAGTAGTGGGACTACCACAAAAATTACCTATGATGGTTGGCTCAACCGTCAAATTGGAAAATGTGACTGGAAAATCCAAAATGAAATCTGATTTAGTAGAGCCAGAAAAAAATTGGGCGGAATTAAACCCTGATTTTGATGTGCCTCACAGAGGATATGAATAAGAAGTCAGTGTGTGTAGGACACCCTCTGGTTCTATTTATTTGAACGGCCTGTACCATTGTTTAAAGAATAATGCTGCTAAGTTAAAAGTAACCGGCGCATTTTGAATTTATCTCCTAAAATTTTGTTGGAGAAGCCCCACATTTTTATTCTTTAAACTGGCTTTGAGACTTGCCTCAAAAGGTGAACATGGTGGGTCTCGTCCATTTTTGGCTGCTAAGACCCACCACATTCATAAAGAGTTTATGGGAGGAAGAATGAAAGTTCTGATGTAGTATTAGCAAGACTTATGCCAATTAAAATCTACCGCCAAAATAGCTAATCTTTCTTCCATACCCTATTGATAAATTTATTCTCAGCAACTGTCCAAAACTTGTTAAACCGCTCCTATCCTGCAACGCTTCTCAGCTCCAATAGCCGTAACGCAAAGGCCCGGAAACTTTGACTTTAGAATTGCGCCTTAAACCTTAGGAACAAACACCCAAGTTTGGAGTGCGCCGATTAAATGGTCCATGTTAAATGTTAATGCATAGTGGGATTTTGGTCTACTGGTATGATGCTCTCTGGCGCAGGGGGAGAAGTACCCAAATGCGCTGTAAAGTCTGACGGTATTGTAGTGCTGACGCCACCGCTTGATTAGGATTTGCGCATCTTTAAGCGAATAGCGATCGGCAGAGCGTCGTGTAGGGAGA
>ERZ802821.642-NODE-642-length-19316-cov-11.7311_pt1 | contig 19316 bp, 20 predicted proteins | sample MGYA00345648_ERZ802821 | MGnify/ENA primary metagenome ERZ802821 (study PRJEB30503, sample SAMEA104212357) | marine metagenome | biome: Westerlies Biome; feature: [SRF] surface water layer (ENVO:00010504) within the epipelagic zone...; material: water... | reverse complement strand
CCTAGTTGGAGAATACTCGAAAAAGCTGATGACAAATAAAGCAAATCTTAATGCATTAAAAGATTTATTACATGAATGGCATGCTACGTATTCTTTTTTCCTTACCATTAAAGATAAGAGCCAAAGAACAGAATACTATCTTGGAAGTCTTTTATGGATTGAACGTAGTATTTATAATTATGGTATTAATATTTCAGAGTTAAACGGATATGAGTATTATAACCCTGTAATTGATTCAAGAGGTGTAGAAAACCTCAATGATGCTCCATGGTTTGCAGTAGATAGTGATGAATTTGCAAAAGAGCATAATTTAAAAGATATGAAATTGATTGCAGAAATGTATTTAAAGCGGCATCCGCTTACGGCCATAAAATCAAAAAAAGACTTTACCCAAAGCCAGGTCAGTAAATTTATGGAGTATCTATGGAATCATCCATCTTATGATATCAAAGACAACCCAAATCATATAGCACTAATTCAATCTCTTCATTTTAATAAGTATAGAGGAAATTGGCTAAATAAGCGTTTTGGCAAGGTCAAGAATAAGCATTTCAAACATTTTGAAATTCAAATTTATAGGAGATATACTTCTATCCGTAAGTTGATAGCTCTCTTTGTGGGAGTGGAGGTTATGTCAGAAAAAGGAGACACATATAGTATTGATGCACTGCATCCACTCATCATAAATACTTTTAAAAACTCTTTTAAACAATGGTTTGCAAATTATCAGTATCATTCTTGGATAAAAGAAAAACCGCTTGGAGAAAATTGTTCAGGAGGAGATAATACTAACATGCCACATATTCGAGCAGTAAAGCGATCCAAAAGAGATGTTAAAGAGTTAGAGAAACAAAGATTTTTCAAAAAAAAGCCATAATTTTTTTGTAGGTTTAACTGGTCAATTTCACAATTATAATAATGAATCATACAGACACTTATTCAACATATTTTTACCCTGACAAAGAAGAAAGACTAAATGTGTTAAGTCATGGCTTTGCTTTTTTATGTAGTATTGTGTGCTTTATTTTCCTTGTGATAAAAGGAATTAATAACGGGAGTCCAATCTATATTTTTAGTTTGGCTGTTTTTGGTATTGCGCAAATGTTGACTTTTATTACATCAACTATGTATCATAAATCTAAGGATCCTATTAAGCGTAATAAATATAGAATGTTAGATATGTTTGCTATTTATACAATGATCGCTGGTTCATACACCCCTTATGCCCTTGTTTTACTTCAAGGAACTAAAGGATGGATATTATTTAGTATGATTTGGAGTATCGCATTATTTGGTATTATATGGAAATTATTTACTGTCGGAAAATATAATCTTATTTCAACATTTTTGTATGTTGGAATGGGAGGTATTTGTGTTTTTTATATGCAGGATCTATTTCAGTTATTATCATACGAAGGTCTCTTATGGCTAGTAATAGGATGTGCATCCTATTTGATTGGAGTCTTTTTTTACTTAATGGACAAGCGCATTGAATACAATCATTTTATCTGGCACCTCTTTGTTATGGGCGGAAGTTTTAGTCATTTCATTTCAATATTTTTTTATGTTTTACCATCCTAAGATACATTTTTGCTAATAAAGAATTATGTATAACTCGCTTGTTTTTACTTTTTTTAATACATTATAGTGAAATTGAAGGGGGCAATATTCTATTCTCATCATAGAATGTTGCCTTTTTTATTATAGTAACTAAGTAGAGGAAAAAAATGGAATTTCTAACAGAGTGGTGGTGGCTATTATTAGTAGTAGCTGGCGGTTGTTGGTGGTACTCTAAGCAGTAACCAATAATTAACTTCACCTTTTAGGGGGATTGTTTTTAACTTAACATTGTGAAAAAAAAATACAATGTACCTGGGGATTTCTCATCCCTAACTGGCTATAATAGCCTCGAAGAGTATCTAAAACTTAAAACAGATGTTCATACAGACAATGAAGCATATTGGGCAAAAGTAGCAGAAAGAATTGACTGGTTTGAAAAATGGACCGATGTTAATAAAACGAATTATCATGATGCACATATTGAGTGGTTCACCAATGGAAAACTTAACGCATCTTATAATTGTATTGATCGACATATCAAGAATGGCTTAGGAGAAAAAACAGCATTGATCTGGCAATCCAATGATGTCAATGTTAGCAAAGATGTTACTTATAATGAACTATTAGTACATGTCTCTCAGTTTGCAAATGCATTAAAAAAAGCAAATATTCAAAAAGGAGATCGTGTATGTATTTATATGCAAATGATACCAGAAGCTATTGTTGCGATGTTGGCTTGTGCGCGTATTGGAGCAGTACATTCTGTTGTATTTGGAGCATTTTCTTCTGATGCTTTAAAAAATAGAATCAACGATTCAGAATGCAAGCTATTGATTACTCAGGATAATGGAGTGCGTGGTACAAAACACGATATTCCAATGAAAGAAAATGCAAATCATATTGCAGATGAATGTCCTTCTCTTGAAAAGATTGTAGTGGTAGATAGATGTGGTAATGATGTAGTAATGCAAGAAGGAAGAGATATTTATTGGCATGATTTTATAGAAGGATGTGATACGGTATGTGAACCTGAAGTGATGGATGCGGAAGATCCTTTATTTATATTATATACTTCTGGATCAACGGGAACACCAAAAGGAGTGTTGCATACTACGGGTGGATATATGGTATATACTTCTCATACACATGAGATAGTATTTGATCATCATAAAGATCATATTTATTGGTGTACAGCTGATATTGGTTGGATTACAGGCCATTCTTATATTGTCTATGGACCTCTTTCCAATGGCGTGACCCAAGTTATTTTTGAAGGTGTACCAAATTATCCTGATTTTGGACGTTTCTGGCAAATTGTAGAGCAACACAAAGTAAATATTTTTTATACTGCACCCACAGCATTGCGTGCATTAATGAAAGAGGGAGATGACTTTCCAAATCAATATGATTTATCAAGCCTAAGAGTGTTAGGTACAGTAGGAGAGCCAATTAAATCACCGGAATGGCATTGGTACTTTCAAACCATCGGAAAAGAAAAATGTCCAATCGTTGATACGTGGTGGCAAACAGAAACTGGTGGAGTCTTAATGTCTCCAATCCCAGGTTGTGTTCCAACTAAACCTGGATCAGCTACATTACCATTACCTGGAATTGAACCTGCTTTATTAGATGAGAATGGAAATAAAATTACTGAGCCTAATACAACAGGATTTTTAGTCATGACACAATCATGGCCAGGACAAATGCGAACTGTCTATGGAGATCATCAGCGTTTTAAAGATACATATTTTGCTCAAGCACCTGGTAATTATTTTACTGGGGATGGAGCTTTCATTGATGAAGATGGTTACTATTGGATCACTGGAAGAGTAGATGACGTTTTAAATGTGTCAGGACATCGTATTGGTACAGCTGAAGTTGAAGGAGCTATTGGAGCTGCAACAGGAGTAGCAGAAGCTGCTGTCATCGGATATACTCATGATATTAAAGGAGAAGGTATTTATGCTTTTGTAACTCTAATGACTGGTGTTGAACCATCCGATGATATTAAAACAGATATTCTAGCTACAGTTACAAAGATTATTGGTCCTCATGCAAAGCCAAGCGTTATTCAATTTTGTGATGGATTACCTAAAACTAGATCTGGTAAAATCATGAGAAGAATCTTGAAAAAAATTGCTCAAAATGAAACAGATGATTTAGGGGATATTTCTACTCTAGCAGATCCAAGCGTCATTGATAGTTTGATAAATAAATAAATTTAATAGTCAAAAAGGAGAATATTGTGAAAAAAAGATTATGTATAATTGTGCTCTTAGTACTTATTTCTGCATGTGGATCGTTCAATAAAGGCACGGCAGAATTGCACATCAATAAAAATGTAACAACGGGTCAAGAACTAATGGATTTACAAACTGCTCTTGACAAAGGTATTATTACCCAAGAAGAATTTGATAAACTTAGAGAAGATATTATCAATGGAAATCAAGAATTTGAAATTGATATCGAAGAGTTTGAAAATTTAGATGGGGATAAAAATGAAAATGTAAAAATTCGCATTAATATTAATGGAAATGATATAGTAAATATTGATAGCGAAGACGAATAATATTTAAGATTTTTTTATTTTTTAGGTCCAGGAAAAAATATATTTGTTGTTTCTTGATAGGTTTTATAATCGGGACGTTTTTTTAAAGAATAGTATTCTGATGGAATAGCGCCTGTATGATGCACTAGTGTTGTATACATCATTCTAGAAGTAAATAATAGACCTAGTCCTAGCAATATCCATATAGTCATTGATTCTGTATCATATAAGAGAATCCACGATGGAATCGATGCAATTATTAATCCATTCCAAACCATCCATTCAGCAAAATAATTAGGATGTCTGGTATATTTCCATAATCCAACATTACAGACTTTATTTTTTTCACCCGACGCCTTCATTTTTTTTAAAAAGGAGATTTTTTGCATATCTGCAATTGATTCCATGACAAATGCGCCCAACCAAATAAAAACACCTACTATCTCAAGCATTGAAATCGTTGTATTAGAATTGGTTGCAATAATAAACGCAGGCATTGCTAGAAAAGAAGCATTGGCTAAGCCTTGAAGAATACCATCAATTTGCATGGCGAGCATGGTATTATTTTTACCTGCTTTCTTCCAACGTTTTTTCTGATATTCATAACGTGGAAATTCTGTTTTGAGCATCCCCAGTCTCCACATTTTGAGTGCACCCATTCCCATACGAGTTCCAATTAAAATATAAAGGATACTAATTGTAGCTATTCGAACACTATCACCTTCGCCATATAGCCAAGTGATGATCCCAATAAGAGCAACACCCCATGGCCAGCCAATATCAACATAGGACATACGTCCAGTACGCCATGTAGGTAAACATACTACCAATGCAAATAATAGTAGTTGAAGTACTCCATTAGTAAAGCTAATTGAGGTTAAATTTTCTGAAAAGAGTAACAGTCCCCAGCCTAGAATAAACGGGAATAACGGAGAAAAATACTTCATAATTTTATTTTTGGTCAGCTGATTTAAAGCGTGTTGAGGTAGAAGTTGAGCTATGTTTTGTCTTTCGACCCTTCACTCTTATTCGCCATCTTTCAAAAGAACTCCTTTTTAGATTGGCCATCATTATTTTACGCACTCCATTTTCTTTTAATCCAAACTGGTATTCTATAGCTTCGAAAGGAGTACGATCTTCCCAGGCCATTTCAATGATGCGATCTAAATCTTTTGACCTATAGTCCAAAACCACCACCATGACACATTAGTATTTGCCCAGTGACATAGTTTGATTCAGGAATACAGAACATATAGATTGCTCCAGCAGCTTCTTCGGGAGTTCCTGGGCGCCCAAGGGGAATCATTGTCTTTGCTGATTGAAATACAGCTGAATTAACGCCTACTTTAATTTTGTTTCCTTCGATATCAATCAATGATTCTTCTTTTTCTGCATCTGCATCAGTTAAGCGTGTTTTGATAAGACCAAATCCTACAGCATTTACATTGACATTATAACGTCCCCATTCTTTTGCCATAGTTTTTGCCATTCCTACTACACCAGCTTTTGCAGTTGCATAGTTGATTTGTCCAGCATTACCATTCATTCCTGAAGTTGAAGAAATATTGACTACTTTTCTGAAGTTTATAATACCTTTCTCTTTTTCTTCAAGAAATAGTTGTTTGATATGAGGTTGAGCCGCTCTTAAGATTCGAAAAGGAGCAGTTAGATGACAATCTAAAATAGCTTGCCATTGTTTATCATCCATTTTTTGAATGACATTGTCCCAAGTATAGCCTGCATTATTTACAATAATGTCTATTCCTTTAAATGTGTCCAATGCTGTAGTAATAAAATTATCTGCAAAGTTGTCTTCAGTAACACTGCCAACGCACGCTACCGCCTTTCCTCCCATTGCAGTAATATCTTCAACTGTTTGATGAGCTGGATCAGCATCAAGATCATTGACGACGATATGCGCACCATCTTTTGCTAGCATTAAGGCTAATTCACGACCAATACCTCGGCCTGAACCTGTAATTAATGCCACTTTTCCTTTTAATTTATTTCCCATATTAAAATCCTAACGACTTCCCAATGATCTCTTTCATGATCTCAGTGGTACCGCCATAAATTGTTTGTACTCGTGAATTTACATAAGCTTTAGCAATTGGATATTCTAAGATATACCCATATCCACCATGCAGCTGCAAGCATTGATCTACAACTTTGAGCTCTAGCTCAGTAATCCACCATTTAGCCATTGCTGCTTTTTCTGGAGTAAGTTTTTTGTCATTTAACTCAAAAACACATTGATCATAAAATGTTCGTGCAATTTCTGCCTCTGTCGACATTTCGGCTAACTTAAATTTTGAATTTTGAAAACTACCAATTTTTTCCCCAAACGCTTTACGTTCATGACAATATTGAATTGTTAATTCAAGGACAAATTCAATGACTGCAATTGAACCAGCTGCAATAGATAACCTTTCTTTTGGAAGACTTTCCATCATATAGTAAAACCCCTTACCTTCTTCGCCAAGAAGATTGTCTTTAGGAACTTTAACATCCTTGAAAAACAGTTCAGCAGTATCTTGTGCTACTTGACCTATTTTATGAAGTTTATTGCCACGTTCAAATCCTTCCATGCCACGTTCTAAAACAATTAAACTAATACCATGTGCACCGTTTTTTGAATCTGTTTTACATGCTACAATCACTAAATCGCTTAACAAGCCATTTGTTATAAATGTTTTACTTCCATTTACTATATAGTGATCACCCATATCTTTTGCAGTTGTTTTAATAGCCGCTAAATCACTACCTCCACCTGGCTCTGTCATCGCTAATGCACCAATAGTTTCTCCACTGCAGATCTTTGGAAGCCAGCGTTTTTTCTGTTCTTCATTACAGTGTCTAATAAGATAAGGAACAACTAAATCATTCTGAACAGAATGTCCGAATCCGGGATTTTCTGCCCTTACACTTTCTTCAATTAAAATTGTATTGTATCGAAAGTCATCAATACCCATTCCACCATATTCTTCAGGTACATCTATCCCAAAAAAGTTATTTTCTCCAGCTTTGAGCCAGACTTCACGGGATACTATTCCATCTTTTTCCCATTGTTCATTATTCGGCTTGCATTCGCGATCCATGAAGGTGCGGACAGCATCCTGAAATATCATTTGTTCTTCTGTTAAATTTTCTTTCTTCATAATTAATTCCCTCTATTATTTAGTATTGTATTTTACATATTTTTTTATAATTATACTTTTAGAACTTTTTTGAGTTATAAATCGAAAGTAATGTGTATAATTGACTTTAAAATATGTAAAGTTTACTTTACCTATTTACAAAATGAAAAAAAGAGGGAAAAATGACTACAAATAAAATTTTATCTATTACATGCGTTGTTGCAATTGCAAGTACCTTAGGACTAGCTTACTTCTGGGATGATTTTCTTGGTGGATTGAGTGTTAATGTATCTATGGATAGAGAGCTTGCCTTAGAAGAAGCAAAAGCTGCATCTGAAGATTTTGAAATACTGGGTGACAACCTTGATCAGGCAGCAGCCTATTCTTTTAGCTCAAGTTTACGTGACTATGTAGAACTCAAGCAAGGTGGACGTGAAAAGTTTCAATCGATTATTGATAGCGATGTTTTTTCCCCATACAATTGGGTTGTAAGAATATTTAAAGAGGGACAAGTAGCTGAAGCAACTTTTGCATTTAAGCCAGATGGTTCTTCAAATGGTTATCGTGTTAAAATTCCAGAAGATCATGATTCAGATAGTTTGTCAGAAGAAGACGCCCTCAGTTTAGCAACTCTAAAAATTAATGATCATTGGTCTGGAAATTTTGCAGACTATTCATTAATTGAATCATCTTTTGAGGAAATGCCTAATAGTAGAGTTGACCATTCTTTTGTATTCGAGCATAAACTACAAGATATTGGAGATGCGAAGTATAGATTAAATGTTGATGTATCAGGATCAATGGTAAGTTCTGTATCCCCAAGTGCTTTTATTCCAGAATCATTCAATCGTGAATTTGCTAATATAAGATCAGATAACGATACCATTGCAATGTTTGCAAATTTTGCATTCCTTGGTATTTATATGCTAGTAATTGGTGTGGGATCAATCATTATTTTCTATCGTACGGGTTGGTTAAGATGGAAATCATCATTATTAGCTGCAGCCTTTATTGCTACAACTAGCACATTAGTACAGCTAAACTTTTTTCCTACTATGTGGATGGCTTATGATACCGCTACTAGTAAGTCACAGTTTATGATTGAAGGGCTATTAGCGATGTTAGCTAATGGCGTAGTGAACTTCTTACTTTTTGGTGCAACTTTTGTTATTGCGGAGTCGCTAACAAGAAGAGCGTTCCCAGAGCATATTCAATTATGGAAAACATGGACAATGAATGTTGCTAATTCAAAGCGAGTATTAAATGATACAGTATTTGCTTATCTAATTGTACCAATTAAGCTGGCTATTGTCGGTGCATTTTATATTCTTATGGAAAAATATTTTGGATTTTGGTCTCCAGCAAGTAGTATGGCTGATCCAAATTATTTAGCGTCTATTTTCCCTTGGTATACAGGAATTGCTATTTCACTTCAGGCAGGATTCTGGGAAGAAATGCTCTTTCGTGCTGTTCCAATTGGTGCAGGAGTTTTAATTGGACAAAGATATAATATGCGTTTTACTGGTCTTGCTATTGCAATGGTATTACAGGCATTAATTTTTGGAGCAGGACATGCTAATTACCCTGCACAACCTTCCTATGCTAGAGTGGTAGAATTGTTTTTACCATCTATAATTGTTTATGGGATGTTGTATTTGAAATTAGGAGTAATCTTTGGTGCAATTACACATTACTTATATGATGTTCTACTATTTTCATTACCGATATGGTATTCAAGTGGCTATGTTGTTGATAAATTTATGACTGTGCTTTGTGGAGCTATCCCTTTGCTTGTGATCTTATATTTTAGAATGAAAGCAAACGGATGGTCTGAATTAGATGACAAGGCATTGAATAAAGGATTTAAACCAACCCCTGCAGAGATGTCAGAACATAAAGAAGAGGCAAAAGCTGTTGTACGGGATGGATCTCCATTAAATAAAAAGATCTTATTAGGGTCGATAATATTTATTGTGATAGGAATGACATCATTGAAGTTTAGCGATTCTGATGTTTCTATAGATTCGCCAAGCATAGATCGTGAGCAGGCTATTAGTATTGCAGAAGAATTTCTTTCTGCAAATGATATAGAGCTAGCTGCGGGATATGAAGGATATGCAATGATTACCACTACCTACCCCGGATCACGTTTCATTTGGGAAGAGTTAGGTTCAGATACTTTCAATGATCTTTTAGGTTCTTATGTATTAGGTCCAAGATGGAAAGTGCGTTTTGCTAAATTTGACGGCGAAGTAGAAACAAGAGCAAGAGAAGTAGTTGTTTCAGTGGATTTTGAAGGAAAACCTATTCGCTTTTACAACAAATTTCCTGAAAATGAAGCAGGAGCTATCTTAAGTCAAGCTGAAGCTAAAATAATAGCAGATCAGGCTCTGAGTGATCACTTTAATTTAAACCAAAGTATGGTAAGCTTAGTCAGTGCAATTGAATCTCAAAAGCCTGAACGATTAGACTGGATATTTACTTACAAGGAAGATAAGAATGTAAGTTATGAAGGTTCACAACTAGAAAGCGTCATCACTGTTTCAGGTGACCAGCTTGCTGGATTTTCACAATCTATTTATGTTCCCGAGGAATGGTCAAGAATGATACGAGACAGAGAAGGATTTTCTGGAATGCTTGCAATGTTATTTTCTATTCCGGGAGGTTTATTTATCGGTGGATTATTGTTAATTCGTTCGTTCAAGATGTTGATGGATAGTAAGCTTAATTTGAGAAAAGGAGTATTTTTTGGTGCAATAATTTTTGTTAGTGCTATTGTTGCCTTTTTCAATGATTCATCATTCTTTATGACATTACCTACAGATCAACCAATAGGAAATTTAATGACAACAATGTATATATCTGCGATGATAGGATTCTTGGTGGTTGCACTGGCTCAAGTCTTATTTTTTGGTGGTTTAGGTACCATGTTAAAGCCAACTTTAAATCGTAGTTCAATCTCTGATTCTATCGTTGGAGGATTTATTGCTGCATTATTAGCAACAACATTTGCTATGATAGCTGGGTCATTCCAATTAGATCTTAATCCCAATTTTCCTAGAATAAATCTGTCAGGATTATATTATCCTATTATAGATACTTTTAATATTTATGGCGGGTTTGTTGCTGTAGCATTCAGCTTATTCTTTGCTAAAACGCTATTCGAAATCACAGATGGATATGCTAATACAGTAAAGTCTAATATGTACGGAGTTTTGCTAGCGATGTTTGTCTATGGCGGTACTATTGAAATGCAATATACTATTGGACCATCACTGATAGCGATTATACTATATTCTACTTTATTATTTTTAATATATAAATTTATTATTAAAAATAACTATATGTTGATACCATTCATGGTGTTATTTGAAAGAATTATTAGCACTTTCTCAAGTAATGAATTAGGTGCGTTTAATTCTTATCCTAATGAAGCAATATTTATGGTTGTATCTTATTTAGTGGGAATAGTGGTATGGGTGCAATTAACAAAGTTCTTCTTTGATACAGATCAATAGTTTAAGTTGATATATAATGAGTAAGAAAATATTATTTTTCTTTGCAGCAACAGGATTACTGGTAGTGAATAATCTCTTTCTCTACTGGCAGTTCTTTGAATTCGATTTTGCTATTTTCCTAGATAATACGATAGGTATAGCATTATTTATCGAGGCATTTATGCTCATGCTATTGTTTGCCTATTATTTTAAGCATCATCCTATCGGTAAGTATAAATGGTATTGGTTAATTATTTTGTCTTTACTAGGCAGTTTATTGTTTGCTCTTCCTTTTTATTACTGGCTTAACACAAAGGATAAAAATTAGTACATTCCGTTTATGTCTTTTAAGAATAAAACCGTAATTATTACTGGAGCCTCGTCTGGAATTGGACAGGAAACTGCCAAAGCATTTTTGTCATCTGGCGCAAAAGTGATATTGGTATCTAGAAGTAAAGAAAAGATGGAAGCATCCTTCCAATCTTATAATAAAAGTCAATGCGTAATATATCCTTTTGACCTATCGCAATTAGATAAAATTGATTCATTTGTAAGTACAATTATTAAAAAGGAAGGTCCGATTGATATTCTGTTTAATAATGCTGGTATTGGCTCAGAGAGCTTATTTGAAGACATAGATTTAAGCGTATTCCATGAAGTAATGCGAGTAGATTACTTTTCAGTCGTTTACTTTACAAAATCTATTTTAAGACATATGATTGATAATGGAGGAGGTCAAATTGCTACAAATACTAGTGTAGCTGGATTAATTACTTCAAGAAAAAGAACGGTATATTCGTCTGCAAAATTTGCATTACATGGATTCCTTGATTCTCTTAGGCTAGAGGTTGGAAAGCATAATATAGATATAACTATTATTGCACCAGGTAAGGTGATAACAAACTTTGGAAAAAATAAATTAGACTCTAAGGGAAACCCTTTTGGCAGAAATTCCTTAATGCCCTTTGGATTATCATCAAAAAAGGCTGCAAAAATCATTCTGAAAGCTATTAAGAATAAAAAAAGACAAGTCATCGTTTCAAAATGGGGTGATATTGCATGGTTTGGAGTCCTTGTCCATAGATTTTTTCCTAGTATATATTTCTTTTTAGCAAAAAGAATAGACGCATAACAAAGCATATATGAAATATTCTATTCTAGAAGATCCGAGATATCGTCATTTAGCAAAGCCTAAATCAATTCTATTTAAAATTTTATCATTTGTTTTTGATTTATATGCTAACACAGTTTTGACATTTTATACTCCAGTTAAGGTGATAGGAAGAGAAAATATACCTAAAGATACCCCCTTTATTTTTGCAAGTAATCATAATAGCCATATGGATATTGCTGTATTAGCATATTCAACTCGACTGGGTTATGAACGCTTTGGATTTTTAGCAGCAAAAGACTATTGGTTTGATAATAATTTTAGACAAAAATTCTTTAAAAACTTTATTAATCTAATTCCAATAAGCAGAAAACAAAATCCAGAATCACTTGATTTGGAAGATACATTTACTTTATCAAAAGGATTTATTGGATTAGGCAATAACATCATCATGTTTCCAGAAGGTTCAAGGGGAGAGCCTGGTGTTTTACAGCGCTTTAGAAAGGGAACAGTAAAATTCTCAATGGGATTAGATATTCCTATTTTGCCTGCAGTTATTGTTGGTACTGAAAAAGCATGGCCTAAAGGAGAGAGTTTTATGAGACCTACAAATATTACTATTAAAATTCTTCCTCCATTTAAATCAAAAGACAAATCAACTTTAACAGAAAAAGCATATAATAAAGAGCTATCAACTCAAACAACAAAATTAGAGAAAATGATTACAAAGGCGTTGAAAGAATTTGAGAATAGTAATTAAGAATTTTGAATAGTAATAATTGTACCTGCTGAATCTAAAGAACAAGTATAGCTTGTTAGTGCTCCGGTTGCGGGACCAGAAACTGCATTACCATTTAAATCAAAAATTGAATTATGACTTGGGCACAATAAATTATTTCCTACACTATTTATATTTACAGTATTATTGGCATGCGTACATCTTCTTGATAAAGCTCTAACCCCTGTATTGCTAGTTCTAAGTACAATTATTCCCCTTGAATCAAATGTGTCACTACCACTTAATTGAATACCATTTCCAGCAGTTTGAAGCGTAGTATAAATCATTGAGGTATCAATTGTGATTGTTCCTGTAGCAGCATTATAAGTGTATCCTGTGTCCGTATTATCGCCACCACCATTATTATCGCCACCACCGTTGTTATCACCACCACCATTATTATCACCACCACCATTATTATCACCACCACCAGGATCTTCAGGTCCTGTGGGTGATCCTCCTCCTCCTCCACAAGCTTGTAAAATAAAAGCTGTGCTTCCAATCATGGTTAATGTGGTTGCTTGTTTCATGAAATCACGACGTGATGGATCGGAAGGTTTTTCCACATTACAATCACATCCACATGATTCAATTTTTTTTGGTAACTTAGAGTTGCTCATACTTAGTGTTAAAATTTACTACTAAAATATGCTGTTCAGAAGAAAACTTATAATATTATCGATTTTTTTATTATTCTCGACAATAAAAGCACAATCTGTTGTGACTCAGGAAAGCTATGATAACAGATTTACTCCTCAAGAAATTGGATTACCAGATAATATGCCTTATGTAAAATCTATCATATGGGGAAAAGAAGGAGTTTTTAGAAAACTAGATATTGGACCTGAGACAAGAATAGAAGAATTGAAACTCAGACGTAAAATGTTAAAACATCATCAATGGATAGGTATGTTGACTTTAGCTGGTCTAGCTTATCAATATGATGTAGGAAAAAAATTATATGATGGAGATGATAGTGATTATTGGGATAAACATTACGATCGACATAAAGCGATGGGATATTTTACCTATGCGACTTACATGACAGGTGCATCCCTTTCAATCTTTGCGCCTCCCGCAAGAAAGTACGATAATAATTTCTCTTCAATTAAATTTCACAGAACAATGGCAATTCTTCACTTTTCTGCAATGATGGCACAACCTTTCTTAGCTAAAGCAGCAGTAGCGGACGGTAAAAGATATAATGATTTGATGGATGCTCATTTAAAAGCAGGCACAGTAGCGTTTTTTGCACTAAGCCTTGATGCGTTAGGAATTACTTTTTTTAAATGAGAAAGCTAATCATCATTCTGTTCTTTCAAGCTACATTTGCACAAGGAGTGCCAGTGACAATCGATATAGAGCAAAGCTTTATTTCTTATGATGGCAAGCACCCTGCACATAATTGGACGGGCGTATCAAAGGAGATTAAAGGTTCATTTGTTTTTGATTTAGATAACCCTACCTTTTCTAATGTAGACTTATTTGTTCCTGTATTTAGTTTTGATAGTAAAAATTCAAATCGTGATTCCAATATGTTAGATGTTATTGAAGACTATTTTTATCCTACAGTGAGTTTCACTTCGTCACAAATAACAAAAGAAGATAATGGGTATTTGATCACTGGAATTTTATTTTTTCATGGCGTTCAAAAGGAAATTACCATTCCGGTAAACTTTATTTTAGATGATAAGAAAATTATCGTAGATGCAGATTTTTCTGTCAGTTTATCAGATTATAAAATTAAACATCCTTCATTACTGACTATAAAAATGAAAGATGATATTACAATTAAATTTTACTTAGTTGGATTTATTTAATCGATAAGATAGTGCTGCTAAAATCACAGCAATCATAACATCTTCAATTGGAGATGCCGTGGGATATCCAAAATTCCAAATAAAAACCAGAGTAAGCCAAATGAAGAAAGTTTGATTGAGCACTGAAGGAAATATTAACCGAAAAAATACCAGGTTTTATTAGGGACCATTACCAGCATAAAAAAAATAAAGTGAATTACAGTAATTATTCCAAAAATTTTTAAAACTGTTATTGTGTTGTTATCCATATTTTTTATTTACCTATTAAGCGCTTTAATATAGTGATTTCTGGAAATAAAATATGAACTCTTTTTTGATAATCTTTGTAGGCAGGTCTTGTACGTAGTATTTTGATTTCAATCCAAGGAATACTAGCATACCAAAACATTAATGTCATTGCAATGGGAGCAAAAATCAAATATGTCATTCCGGTAAATGCATTACCAAATAAGAATATCCCCCACCAGAATAAGATTTCACCGTAATAATTTGGGTGTCTTGAATAACTCCATAAACCTGTTTCTATAATCCCTTTTTGGTGTGGATTTTCTTCTCTAAAACGATGTAATTGGGCGTCAGAAATAATTTCATATAAGACACCTATAATACATATAAAAAATCCAGCATAGGCTTGCATGCTTGTCTCTGGGATAATTTCCTGCAATGAAAGAGTTGCTCCCATTGGCATACAGCAAAAAAATACAATTAATGTTGGAAAGAAATGAATGCCGCCAAAGTTTCCTAGAATCTCAAAAGAGCTACCTAGATTTTTCCTCATATCAATATAGCGCCAATCTTCATGATGTAAACCTTCCCACGTTTTTATCCAATTTGTTGTTAAGCGAATGGACCAAAATAACATAGCGTAGATTAATAAGCTCGAAGTCCCGCTTAATACAAAGTCTTGTTTCCATATCCAAAATAAAAGAATAAAAGGAGGAATTACCGACCAATACGGATCATAGAATGAGGAGTTTTTATATGCAACACTGAAACCATAAATCACAAATGTTGCTATTATATCAGCAATAAATATTTGTAACATATCTCCTAAGTGAAGAGTGTATGAAATAGAAAGATATCCTAAACCTATTGCTATAGTGTAGGCGAATAATACGGTAAGCAATCCTTTAGTTTTTGTCGTCATTTACTATTGATCCAATATTAAGATTTTCAGATACTAAATATATATAACCTACTATAATACTGTACAGTAGAAAAATGCTATGCATAACAATAGCACCCGTTTGTGCTAACTCTAAATTAAAACCATATAAATTATGTAGACAATAAATGACTGCTAAATGATATGTTCCAATGGCAGCTGGAGCAATAGGCAGAGAAGTAACAATGCTAGATATGATGGTCAGCCCTAAAGACTGCTCTAGTGTTAAGTTGACTCCAATAGCTTTCAATGAAAAGATAACATATACAACAAAACTTATCCATAAAAGCATAGACCAGCTTAATAAACGAATCCTATTCTCTGAAACCAGCTTATATCCTGCAACAAAATTTGTTAATGATGGAAATGAGACAAGTAATTTATTAGATAGGGATTGTCGTCCAAAAATAATTAAAGAACTAACAAAAGATATAGCAATAACAGTTAATATAAATTGAAAACCAAATAAGTTAGTATATCCTAACAGAATTAATATGATAGTAAAGAGACCAATAACCCAAAGATCAATAATTTTTTCTGCAACTAAACTTCCAATCAAATAGCTTAGTTTTATATCTTTATCATGGTTTGATAATAATTTGGCGCGAAAAATATCTCCTGCCCTAAAAGGGAGAATATTATTTAAGAAATATCCAATATGTGTGGATGACGAATAATGTTGTAGAGTAAGATATCTTGGACTTTTTAGAAGAGTTTTCCATCTTAAAGCTCTAAGAAAAAAAGTGATAGCTGTAACGATTAAAGCTGAAATTATATAAGAAAGATTTGTGTTCGATAGAGCTGTAAAAACTTCTAATAAATTAACCTGTTGGAATGCTAGATAAAGACAGGCAAGTGAAACGCCAATCGAAAATATTTTTTTCAAGGATTCTTTTTATCTCGTTGAAATTCATAAGACACAATACGTTTTTTCATTGGCTCACCATTTTCATCAAGATGTTCGCTAATATCAGTTGGAGCATTATACTCTAATGGGACATCTGTCTTTACTTGACAATTACTCATTAATCCTAGCATTGCTACCAGCATAATAAGTGCTATAATAGTTGGAAAGTGTCTATTACCCATTGATATTAAAGTTTTTAAAAAATGTTGTCTTTTTTGCTAAGTAAATGATTTCAATTATACCCATAGTATTTGAAAGTGCTATAACAACAAACCAAATCTTATGATCATTTCTTGCTGCAAACCATACTCCAAGCATTGACCATAACCCTTGATAAAGAGATACAGCAATCATTGCTGCTGGGTTAGCAATTAAGTATTCTCCAAATGATTGTATAAATTCCATAATAGTGTCTTTTTTTAGGGATTAAAAAGTAAAGAGACAAGAAATACGAATAGTATTACTCCTCCAAATATTCCCCAATAGTATAATCCAAATTCCATATGCTATTTTAGCTATTAATATATATGATAAGAAATAAAAATATTTTTTCTTTCTTGATTGACCCTAGGTATATTCTTTCATGAATAAGTTAAGGCCAGAAAACACTGAAATAACTATTTACAGCACAGTTTGGTGTGGTCCATGTAAAATGGCAAAAAATTTTCTAACAGAACATGGATTTTCTTTTAAAGAGATAGATATTGAAAAGCATAATATTAGCAGAAAAGAAATGGCGGCAATGACAAAAGGAACAACAGTCCCTCAAATTGTTATTAATAAAATTCCCATTGGTGGTTTTACAGATTTATTGCAGCTCTTTGACAACTAAAATAATTAAGCCATAGCTTGACGGTCTACAACTTTTTTCCCTTTAGTTGCCTTTTTTAAATTTCCTACTAATTGTCCACATGCCCCATCAATATCATCACCTCTGGTTATTCTAAGTGTTGTAATATATCCCTTATCAAATAAATGCTTTTTAAATGCTTCAATATTTCTATTATTAGATCGTTTGTAGTCACATCCATCAAATGGGTTGAAAGGAATGAGATTAATCTTACATGCAAGTCCAGATAATACTTTACTAAGATTTCTAGCATGAGACATAGAGTCATTGATACCATCTATTAAAATATATTCAATTGTAACATATCGCTTATCTTCATGTACAGTTAGATAGTTTTTACATGCATTTAATAAGTCATCAATTGGATATTTTTTATTAATCGGAACAATAATATCTCTCAAATCATCATCTGCCGCATGCAAAGAGATAGCAAGTGAGACATCTGTTCTTTCAGCCAGCTTATTAATTTGTGGTACTAATCCAGATGTGCTAATAGTTATTCTTTTTTTAGACAAAAAATATGCTGATTCATCGCGCATAATTTCAGCAGATTCCATTACAGGTTCAAAATTTAAAAGTGGTTCTCCCATTCCCATAAATACGACATTAGTAATTGGAGTATCTTCCTTATCATGAAAGTTTGCTAACCAGAGCTGTCCAATAATTTCATCAGCTGTTAAATTTTTCTCAAAACCCTGCGCTCCTGTAGCACAAAATGTGCAGGCTAGTGCACAACCAGCCTGAGAAGAAATACATAGAGTTATTCTTTTCTTTTCAGGAATACGCACCATTTCTATAGATGAACCTGAATCTAACTCAATTAAATATTTTTTAGTTCCATCATCTGATACTAACACTTTCTTCAGTTTGGGAGGTATTAAAACAGCTATTTCTTTCATTTTTTCTCTAAGCGGTTTATTAAAATTGCTCATATTAGAAAAATCTAATTCACCTTGCTGATGCACCCATTTTAATAATTGTTGCGCCCTGAATGGGGGTTCATTTATATCTAGAAAAAACTGCTCAAGCTTTTTTTCAGAATAGCCTAATAAATTTTTTCTATTTTCCATAACCTCTTAATTTCATTTGAAAAATCCTTCTCTCTATTTTCAATGATGTCTACTATTACACCAATTGGATTTGAAAAATCTATTTTAATATTTTTACTCTTATTAAGCCAATCTTTAATCGTAGTTGCATTAATCTCTTGCGATACAGTGGCATATCCAAGATCATGAAGTATTTTTGCATTATGTTCCTGTTCAGGCTGACCTTTAACAGGCTTACAAAGTATTGGTTTTCCAAGAAATAATGCTTCAGAAGTCAATTGAAATCCAGCATTAGTAATCAAAGATCTACATGTCATTAGATCATATTTAAAATGTTTATTTGAAAATGGTTTTAAAGTAATATTTTCAATCTTTTGTATATGTTCAACGTTTGTAAAAATGATAAACTTTTTTGATACATTTTTCAATGTTGCAATAGTATCATTTAAATTTTCCCAAGGTAGATAGACTAATATTTGATTGTTTTTTTTCTCTTTATCTCTTCTATCATGTAGTAAAGGGTCAATGAATGGTGGAAGAATAGATTGATTAAAATGATGAAAATGAAAAGGGATAGAGAAATTGACAGGAGCATATATTTTTGGAAAAAACATACTAGAAAACTTCATTTTATTTGTCATAGGAATATCTTTATAGAACGAATACTGATGGCCTATTCCCATACAAGGTATTTTATTTTTTTTAGCAGAGTAAGCACTTATTGGGTCAAAATCAGTAATAACTAGATCGTATATATTGCTAATAGACTTTACATCTTTAAAAAATTTAATTGGACTAGAGTTTAATACAGTTTTTAAGTAGCTAATTCGACCTTCACTGCTTGAAAAAGTAAAACCTTTTTTAATTTGATATGGACGAAGCTCCTCAATATCG
>ERZ802821.633-NODE-633-length-19492-cov-12.954_pt1 | contig 19492 bp, 14 predicted proteins | sample MGYA00345648_ERZ802821 | MGnify/ENA primary metagenome ERZ802821 (study PRJEB30503, sample SAMEA104212357) | marine metagenome | biome: Westerlies Biome; feature: [SRF] surface water layer (ENVO:00010504) within the epipelagic zone...; material: water... | reverse complement strand
ATTTTCATCTCGAGCCTGCGACCCAGGAAGAGATCGACCATACCGTGGCGGTCATGGGTGGTGAGGACTGGGAGATGTGGATCACCGCGCTGGCTGAGGCAGGCGTGTTGGCCGAGGGCGCCAAGACGACTGCCTACACCTATATCGGAGAGAAGATCACCTGGGATATCTATTGGCACGGCACCATCGGCGCGGCCAAAAAAGATCTCGATCATCGCGTGGAGGGGATTCGCGAGCAGTTGGCCTCACGGGGTGGTGACGCCCGCGTATCGGTATTGAAGGCGGTCGTGACTCAGGCGTCAGCCGCGATACCTGCGATGCCCATTTATTTGGCAATTCTGTTCAAAGTGATGAAGGCGCGCGGCGTTCACGAAGGCTGTATCGAGCAGATTGACCGCTTGTTTCGGGAGCGACTTTACGGCGATGGCGAGGTGGATGAGGCCGGCCGACTGCGGGTTGACCAGTTGGAACTCGACCCAGCAGTGCAGGCAGAAGTCGCGGGTATCTGGGAGCAGATCGACACCGACAATCTCAAAACGCTTGCGGATTTTGATGGCTACCGTCAGGAGTTCCTGCAGCTCTTCGGCTTTGGTGTGGACGGCGTTGACTACGACGCCGACGTGAATCCGGAAGTCGCGATCCCCCAGCTGGTGGAGTGAGATGCAGCCCCACGGAGAAGTCCGTTCACTGTCGGCTGGGGTGCGACGCATCGTGGCGCCGAATCCCGGTCCCATGACCGGTCCTGGCACCAATACCTACATTGTCGGTGAAACCGATTTGGTGGTCGTGGACCCCGGGCCCGCTGAACCGTCACACATTGAGGCCATTCTCAACTGTGTGGGCGATCGTCTGAAATTTATTGCTTGCACCCACACGCACCCTGACCACTCGCCGGCGGCCGCGCGCTTAGCGGAGGCGACCGGCGCCACGCTGATTGGCCGGGTGACGGCGGACGACCAACATCAGGACCTGACCTTTCAGCCGGCGGCGCAGATCAAGGATGACGATTGCATCGCTGGCGAAGGGTGGACGCTTCGCGCGATTCGCACGCCGGGTCATGTCGATAACCATGTCTGCTTTCTGCTCGAAGAAGAGGGCATGGTATTTGCCGGTGACCACATCATGAACGGGTCAACGGTGGTGATTGTGCCACCGGGCGGCAATATGGCCGACTACATTTTCTCGCTGAGGCGACTGCTCGACTATGACGTCAAGGTGGTTGCGCCGGGTCACGGTGAATTGATTCCCGATTGTCGTGGCGAGGTAGAAAAGCTGGTGCGCCATCGTTTGATGCGCGAAGCCAAGGTCGCCTCGGCGCTTGGTAGTGCGCCTCAGTCACTGGACGGCTTGGTCACTACCGTTTATGACGATGTGGACCCGGCTATGCACGAGTGGGCCAAGCTGTCTCTGCTGGCGCATTTGATCAAGCTCGAGGGCGAAGGGCGAACCCTGAAATCGACTGTTGAGGGTGTCGACCACTGGGCGCTGATTGCTTGATAGCTGACGCGATTCCGGGTTGCTGAACCCTACTGCAAATCGGTACATTCCCCGCTCGAAGACGAAGGAGAATAAACGGCCATGAATGGTTTGATGATGGATGTCCCACTGACGATCACATCGATCGTGCGACACGCCGAGCGGGTGCATGGACACAAGGAGATCGTCTCGATCACGCGGGACAATCCTCGCCACCGCTACACCTACCGCGACTGTTTTGCGCGGGCGCGGCAGTTGGCCAGCGCCATGCAGACCTGGGACCTGAGGTCGGGTGACCGCGTCGCCACGTTGGCGTGGAATGACTACCGTCACATGGAGACCTACTACGGTTCTGCGTGCTCGGGCTTCGTCTGTCACACCATTAACCCGCGGCTATTCCCAGAGCAAATCGTCTACATCATCAATCACGCTGAAGATCGCTACGTCTTCCTTGACCCCGACTTCTGGCCCTTGATCGAGGGGATCGCCGGCGAGTGCACAGGTGTTGAGGGCTGGGTCATCATGACCACCCGCGAGCACATGCCGGACACCGATCGCGCGGATGTGCTTTGCTACGAAGAAATCATGGCGGCGCAGCGAGCTGATTTTGAATGGCCCGAACTCGACGAGCAGGCGGCCTGCTCGCTCTGCTACACCTCGGGCACCACGGGCAACCCTAAAGGCGTGCTCTACAGCCACCGCTCCACGGTGTTACACACCTACGCCACTTTGATTCCCGATGCCATGAATATCTCCAGTGGCGACGTAATGCTGCCGATTGTGCCGATGTTCCACGTCAATGCCTGGGGTAATCCCTACGCCTGCCCGGTGGCTGGCGCCAAGATGGTGATGCCCGGCAACAAGATGGGCGATGGCCCGACACTAGCGGCGCTCATCAACGAAGAGGGTGTGACCATGTCTGCCGGCGTGCCTACGGTCTGGCTAAACCTGCTGGCGCACCTGCGCGAGTCTGGCGAGCGTGTCGAAACGCTGACTCGCGTGGTGGTAGGGGGCTCAGCTTGCCCGCTGTCGGTGATGGAAGAATTTGATACCTACGGTGTGGATACGCGGCATGCCTGGGGTATGACCGAGATGAGCCCGCTGGGCACCACTAACCACGCGGGTGGTCATCGCCAGCTTTACAGCCCCGAGCAGTTTGCCGAGATGCGCACCAATGTGGGTACGCCCATCTGGGGTGTGGAAATTAAAATTACCGATGACGATAACAACGAGCTCCCCTGGGATGGCGAGGCATTTGGTGCGCTGAAGGTGCGAGGCCCCTGGATCTGCTCAAGCTATTTCAAGCTCGATGGTTCGGATGCCCACGCCGAGGAGGGCTGGTTCGAGACCGGCGATGTGGCGACGGTCACTCCGGACGGCTTTGTATCGATTACGGATCGCACGAAGGACGTCATCAAATCGGGCGGTGAATGGATTTCCTCGATTGAGGTGGAAAACGTCGCCACTGGACATCCCAAGGTGGCGGAGGCGGCGGTCATTGGTCGCATCCACGAAAAATGGGGTGAGCGGCCTTTACTGATCGTGGTCAAAGCACCCGGTGAGGAGCCCTCGCCGGATGAATTGAAAACCTATCTCGAAGGCAAGATCGCCAAGTGGTGGATTCCTGACGATGTGCAGTTCATCGAAGATATGCCCCACACTGCCACGGGCAAAATCCAGAAAACCGCATTGCGCGACATGTTTTCGGATTACGCCTTCCCTGCGTGATTTTCTCGAGGGGTTTCAAGGATGGTGATCTTTGACTGACCAGTTGAGTCTCTCTAGCGGATGGATGGCTCAACGTTGAGCAATTTGAGCAAATCAGAGTCGTCTGCCGCCTCGACACGAGTGGTGGACATTATTATCCCCGTATACTCAGGCCTCGCCGAGGTCAGGGCGTGTCTCGAATCGGTGCTCTCTTCGAGTAGCGATTCGCAGGGCGAGGTGATTGTTATCAACGATTGCTCCCCAGAGCCTGCTATTGATCGATTTTTGAAGGGTCTCGAGCGCGAATCTCGCATCACGCTGCTGGAGAATGATGAAAACCTGGGCTTCGTCAAAAGCTGTAATCGCGCAGCTGACCTGCGGCCTGACAACGACTTCGTTTTACTCAACGCGGATACCGAAGTTCACGGCAATTGGTTAGACCGGCTGGTCGCGCATGGAGCCACTGCCGGCGATATCGCCAGCATCACGCCGTTCTCAAACAATGCCACGATTGCCAGCTACCCAAAGGGGGGTGCGAGACGGGAAACGGCCGCAGATATCCGTGTTGTTCAGATTGACGAGGCCATGTCGATTGCCAATGCGCGTGAGTCGGTGCCCCTGCCGACGGCCGTTGGATTTTGCATGTGGGTCTCCCGCGCTGCGTGGCAAGAAGTCGGCGGATTCGACGAGCGCTTCGGGCGAGGCTACGGTGAGGAGGTGGAGTTCTGCATGGCCACTGCCGCCAATGGCTGGCGCCACCTGTTAGCCTGTGATGTGTTTGTTTACCACGCGGGCGGCACGTCATTCGGCTACGAATCAGAACAGCTGAAAGTTGAGGCACAGCAGATTATCGATGATCGCTACCCCCAATTTCCGGACCTTGTGCAAGACTGGATCAGAGAAGACGCCGCGTTGGATGCCCGCATTCGCTGCGATATGCAGCTGCTTGGTCTGACTGATGCGCCGAGGATATTGCATGTCACCCACAACATGGGTGGCGGTGTGGAGCAGCACGTTAGAGATCTGGCAACGGCCTGCGCCGCAAAGGACCGTTCGCTCCATTTGGTGCTCAGACCTTGGGGCGAGGACGGCTATCGGTTGGAGCGTATCGGGAGTGAAGGCCAGTTCCGCAAGCTGATCAATGCTGACGTGGCTCCGGGATTCATCGCTCGTTTTCTCGCTGCAGCCCAAATCCAACGGATACATTTTCATCACTATGCCGGTGTTTCTGATTGGGTGTTATCACTGCCCGATGACCTGGGGCTCCCCTACGACGTCACCGTTCATGATTTTGTTTCGGTTTGCCCCCAGTTTCATTTTCAGGAGCCTTCCGGTCGTTATTGCGGTAGACCGGCAGAAAAGGACTGCAATCGCTGCATAGCAGGACGGCCCAATCATTTAGGCCTGGACATCAGTGCCTGGCGCAGCCTGTTCTCCTCACATTTTATAAAGGCGGAGCGGGTAATTTGTCCTACCCGCTATGTCGCGCGTGTCATTGGTGAATACTTTCCTAGCGTCGCTCCAGAGGTGTTGGCCCACCCTGAACCCCTCAGCGGTATGCCTTCGGGATATGCGGAGCAAACCCACTCCCGGCTCAAGGTGGCAATCGTCGGCGGGCTGTCGCCGATCAAAGGGGTCGATTTGGTGGAGGCGGTGATCAGGCAGGCGGAATCACGTGAGCTGCCTGTCGACTTTGTGGTCATCGGTTTTACGACACGGCCGCTCTACGCTGGCTGTCGGGCCGCTGTTACCGGACCATATTCCCGCGCGGACCTGCCCCATATTCTCGTGAGAGAGCGGCCGGACTGCTTTTTGTTCCTGCCTCAAATTCCCGAGACTTTCAGTTACACCTTGTCCGCGTGTCTCGCGACGGGGCTCCCCATTATCGCGAGGTCGCTGGGCGCCTTTGAGGAGCGCCTCGAACATATTGCGAGAGCGCATTTATTACCGGCGGATGCAAACGCGCAGGCCACGCTTGATCTCATCATGGCGCAACAACCCGCTTATGAGTCCTTGATCCCAGCGGCAGTTGAAACACACACCGGCGAGACGCCAGAGGATGCGTATCTTGCCTATTACCTCGCACCTCTATCAGAGCCTATCGAGGCGGATCTGGAAAGTCTGGCAGTCACGTTGAGTGAGATGGACAAGGCCGATGCGCCGGGAGGTATACCCGCGCCGCCCATCGAGAAACTTTTGGACGCTGCACTGGTGCAGCGCACTGATGAGCACCAGGCGGAGCTGCGCAGGCAGGTTAAACATACCCTCCACACGGTGGCGCAGCAGTCAGCTCACCTTGAAGTCAGGGCTGAGGAAGTGGCGCATCTTGAGTCAGTTATTGATAAATTTAAAAACGCTAGCCAGCGTGAAGAAGCCCATCTCAAGTCCGAAATCGCCGCATTGCAATTGTCAAAAGAGCGTGACGTGGAGCATTTGCAAGAGCAGATCGCAGGGTTCACCACCGATACGGATAGATTGCGGACCGAGTTGGAGCAGTCGATGAGTGACGCCCGGCAGTATGCGGCTGAGGCGGAGCAATTCAGGGCTGAGGCGGAGCAATTCAGGGCTGAGGCGGAGTATTGGCAGGTGCGTGCTCGGCGACTCGAGAGCAGCACACTGTGGTTAGCGATGACTCCTGTGAGGTGGTTGCTGCACCGCAACAAACTACTATTCTACCGGCCAATTCTGAAAGTCATGCGCTTCATCAAAAAGGGTTTGCTGTTCTGTCGATACCATTTTGCGATGGGCGGTTGGAGAGGATTGGGCATCGCCGCAGGACGGCGCCTCAAGCGCTTGCATCACCGTCAGGTGCTCGAGCGACCCGCACTTGACCCGCAGGCATCGATCGTACCTAATCTTCAACAGCCGCCACTTGCCCTTGAGACCTGCACTGAGCCCGCGTTAACGATTGTGATTCCCTGCTATGGCCAACACGAGGTGACGGCGCAGTGCCTGCAGTCCATTGCATCGTTCCCCCCATCCGTGCCTTATGAGGTTCTGGTGGCCGACGATGCGTTTGCAACGCCCTTTGACCCAGCGCAGTTTGGTCTGACGGGTGTGACCGTATTGCGCGCTGAACAAAATCAGGGCTTTTTGCGCAACTGCAATGCGGCGGTATCAAAGAGCGCGGGTGATCGTGTGCTGCTTCTCAACAATGACACCATGGTGCTGGAGGGGGCGGTTGATGCGCTCTGGCAGACGTTTGAGCGATTTGAGGGTGTTGGCGCGGTCGGTGCAAAACTCCTCTACCCGAATGGGCGACTGCAGGAGGCCGGGGGTATCATCTGGCGGGACGGGTCCGGTTGGAACTGGGGTCGCGATGAGAATGCGGATGCGCCCAGGTTCAACTATGTGCGCGATGCGGATTATTGCTCCGCGGCCGCCCTCATGGTCGACAAGACGCTCTGGGATTCCGTGGGCGGATTCGACGCGCGCTTCGCGCCCTGCTACTACGAGGATACGGATCTTTGTTTTGCCATCAGACTTCAGGGCAAACGCGTCCTTTATCAGCCGGCCGCAGAGGTAGTGCACTTTGAAGGTGTCAGCCACGGCACTGACGTTTCAGAGGGCGCCAAGGCCTATCAGGCTCGTAACCAAGTGACCTTCGCACAAAAGTGGCGCCAGGCGCTCGATTCTCATGCGCCAAATGGTGAGCGACCCTTGCGAGAGGCCCATCGCGGGGCGCGGGTGCGCATATTATGGCTTGAGGCCTGCGTGATTACCCCGGATCAAGATTCTGGTTCATTGCGCACGTTGAGATTACTGCGACTGCTTTTGAAGCTGGGGTGTAAGGTGACCTTCGCGGCTGACAATCTGTTGGCGGACGAACCCTATGGCCAGCAACTGCGCGACGAGGGCATTGAGGTGTTGCATGCGCCTCACGTCAAATCCATGGGTGAGTATTTGCGCGATCATGGTGGCCTCTATGACGTGGTCACGCTGTGCCGACATTACATCGCGATTCAACACGTTGATTTGCTGAGGGAACACCATCCCGGCACTCAGATCTGGTTCGACACTATTGATTTGCACTATCTAAGGTTGCGGCGTCAGCATGATGTAGATCAGGCGTCGGCCACGCTGAAGATGGCCGAGTTGGCTCACCGCGAGGAGTGTGAGGTGATCAGTAAATCTGATCTGACAATTGTCGTCAGCGAGGTCGAAGTCGCGGAGCTGGCCAACGAGGCGCCCGACGCGAAGGTCGCGATAATCAGCAACATTCACGAGGTCGTGCATGATAGGCCCGGCTTCGATGACCGCAGCGGTGTGATGTTTGTGGGTGGCTTGCAGCACCCCCCCAATATCGACGCGGTGGAATATTACGCGAAAGAAATCTGGCCGCTGCTGACTGAGCTCTGCCCCGATTTGGAGACCTATATTATCGGTAGCCGCATGCCCGATAGTCTGAAAAGACTCGGAGAGTCCAAAGGACTCAAGATGTTGGGATTTGTGGAGGACCTGACTCCTTATTATGAGTCTTGCAAACTAGCGATTGCCCCGCTTAGGTACGGGGCTGGGGTTAAAGGCAAGGTCAATCAAGCGTTGAGTTACGGGCTCCCTGTTGTGGGGTCCCCTGATGCGTTTGAGGGGATGGGTTTGACTCATGAACGAGAGGTCATGGTTGCGGAGACGCCTCAGGGCTTTGCAGATTCCATTGCCAAAGTCTGTGACAACCGCGGGCTATGGCAGACATTGTCAGAGAAAGGGGGCGCATCGCTAGCGGGTCGCTTTACCCCTGAGGTCGCTGAGGAAGCGTTGCGGAATGCCTTGGCGCCCTGGCTAGACGAGAGGGATCTCGAAACCGTTGGCTAATCGCTTTTCCACCATCTCGTGCGCAATCTCGTAAAGCGCAAGGTCTTGGTGATTCAGCCAATGTAGCTTTTGCCAAGTTTCAGGTGAGAGACTCCGCTCCATCGAACGAAGTTGTTCCTCAAGGGTACTTTGATGATCTGGTGAGCTGACGTTTTCAGCCTTTCGTTTTGTGTAGACAAAGGGTATGCCGTACCTAGAAAGCGTTTCAGTGAAACTGGATACATCGATATCGAAGTACTCTACTCGGCCCAAGCAAGGCACCACGCTCAGATGATTGATCGCAAGCTGCAAGTCAAGATTTGCACGCCCCTCCCGCCCCTCTAGTTTTGGCGGCAGCTTATAGCAGCGACTTAGCATGCTCGTCTGCAGGTTGGAGATTTGCAAAAGATTTTCCGAGAGTTTTTGGGTTATCCAGTCTTCAAGTCCTGCCAAGGGGTCAGAGCGTGTCACCGTCTCGAGCACTTTTTCCGCACCTCGCTTGCCGAACAGGAACACCGATCGTATCCGCAGCAACGGGTGGCGAATGAAAACCACGGGAATCGGTCTAAATTGTGTTGCAGACGGCGGCGGCAGATGAATCTGATGGGAAGAGCAGGCTATTGCATTGGGGTGCCTCTGAATAATCGTGCTGAGCTGGTCTTGATCAATCACCGAGAAGGAGAACGGGCCGTCAAATGTGATGTGTCCATCGCCATAGTTCTCATCCAGCACACGTTCAAATGTCGTGCCGGCGTTTTTGAAAATGTGGTAGTGAAGAAGCACATTGCGCAGTTGCATGTCGATCAGGGCCGTATTGAGAAGAGAGTGTTCTGGTACTCACTGCCGTCACAGGCGGAGTGAGGCGAAGCTTAATGATTGGGTAGCAGTGAATTCAACCCAACAAAGACCAATAGCCTCTCAGAGCAGATGTGAAAACTACCCGTCACCGGTCCGTGCGCCGAGCGATGCGATGTTAAAGTGTAAATCGTTCGACGGATGCTTAAGGAATAAGCTCCAAGCTGAGTCCGTCAATCCAAAGCCGCCTAGAACAAGGCCTTCAGGATAGTTATGGTGACGCAGGACCTCAATTCACAGAACGTGGACGCCACGCCTATGGGGGAGCGGCTGGTCGCCGCGGGCCTCCTGAGCGATCGTGATCTCGAGCGGGCGCGGCTCGCCAAGCGAGAGATGGGTTGCATGCTGGGTGAGGCTCTCGTGCGTTTGGGTCTCGTCGCAGAGTCAAACGTGGTCAAATACCTCGGCGAAGAGCTGGATATCCCGATCGCGGAAAAGGGCGGATATCCCGAGGAGCCTGTCATTATCGAAGGTTTGCCTGAGCACTTCCTGCTCAATAACAACGTAGTCCCACTGGCTCTGACAGAGAGCAGCATCACGCTCGCTGCGCTGAAACCTCAGGATGACTTCGTCAGGAAAGCCCTGCATCTGGCCACTGGCAAGAAGATAGAGCTACAGCTCGGAATGGCAGCGGATATAGAAGCGGCCCTTGAGCTTTATGTTCGGGGAGATGAAGAGGATGAGGTCGATAGCCTCGGCGCATTCGACGTCAACGACGACGAGTTTGTTGAGCATTTGAAGGACCTCGCCAGCGAGGCGCCTGTGATTCAGCGCGTTAATCAGATCATCCAACGCTCCCTGGACATAGAGGCGTCCGACGTGCATCTCGAGCACTTTGACGACGGCCTGAGGCTAAGGTATCGGATTGATGGCGTGCTTCAGGAGGCGAGTCAGATTGCTGATGCGAATCTTTCCGCTGCCATTGTGTCGCGCATCAAATTGCTGGCTAACCTCAACATCGCTGAACGCCGTCTTCCGCAGGACGGCCGCATTATGATGCGTGTCAAGGGCCACGAGCTGGACCTCCGGGTCTCGACGCTGCCCACCGTGCATGGCGAGGGCATTGTGATGAGGGTGCTTGATCGCCAGAGTATTCGCCTTGATCTGGCCGACATGGGCTTCAGTGACGATACGTTTGAGCACTACACGGATTTGTTGCAGCGCCCCCACGGTATTCTCTTGCTGACTGGCCCCACTGGCTCTGGCAAGACGACCACTCTCTATGCGTCGCTGTCAAATATGGATTCTGACTCGCTGAAAGTCATCACGGTCGAGGACCCCGTCGAGTATCAATTACACGGTATCAACCAGATCCCCGTGCATAGTCAAATTGGCCTCACCTTTGCCCTGGCGCTCCGATCTATCCTGCGGCAGGACCCCGACATCATTATGATTGGTGAGATGCGGGATACAGAAACGGCGCAAATCGCGGTGCAATCTGCCCTCACAGGGCACCTTGTGCTATCCACACTGCACACCAATACGGCGGCAGGAGCCGTTACCCGGCTTGAAGATATGGGGGTAGAGCGTTTTTTGATTGCCGCTGCGGTAAACGGCGTGCTGGCCCAGCGCCTGGTGCGCAAATTGTGTAGTGAGTGTAAGACACCCTCGGAACTGCCTGCTGACGTGCTAAAAAGTACTGGACTCGAACCTTTTATGTCCGCGGGCAACCAGACCGTTTACGAGGCGGCGGGTTGTGAGCATTGCAAGCAAACCGGCTATCGCGGTCGAATGGCGATTCATGAGTTGTTTGTTCTGGACCCCTCAGCCCAGCGCGCGGTGCTGGATGGCGCTGACGCCCATCAACTCCGGGAGCACGCGAGGGCCCGGGGAATGCGAACGCTTTACGAGGATGGCCTGCACAAAGTGGCATTGGGTCTCAGCTCGCTGGATGAGGTTCTGCGGGTGACTCAGGATCAGAATGAGGAGCCGGGAGATGGCCTCTATGCGGCCTGATAAGCGCCCGGAGCGCTGACGGATGCCTGCTTTTCGTTACAAGGCGCTCGCGCAGTCTGGCGCGATTGATCAGGGTGTTCTCACTGCGAAGGACATGGCGAGTGCTCAGCGTCAACTCCGCGCTCAGAAGCTGACACCATTGTCAGTCAATCTTACATCGGGGGCTCCTCACCTCAGTCAACCTGAAGAGCGAGATAGCCTGCCACTGCCCGACGTTGAGACTGCCAAAGCGCTGCTCGGTAAGGTTTCATCTGGCGCCCGAGTCAAAACCAATAAAAAACGATTTGATCGCGAAGATGTGCTGCGATTTACCGCGGAAATGGCCGTCTTATTGAAGGCGGGTCTACCGCTTGATCGAGCGATGAAAGTCCAGATTGAATCCGCTGCTGAAGGTGTGCAGAAAAGTCTGCTTGAGGAGCTGCTCGACGCTCTCAAGGGGGGAAAGGCATTAAGTGCCGGTCTCGAGAAACGACGCGATGTATTCAACCACTTCTATGTCAACATGGTGCGATCGGGAGAAGCGAGCGGACATTTGGCTGATGTGTTGGCGGAGCTTGCGGCTTATTTGGAGCGCTCAAAAACGGTCCGCGGCTCGGTCGTATCGGCGTTGATATACCCCGCGATCTTGGCTTCAGTAGCGGCGTTATCGGTTTTCATCATGCTGGCTTATGTCGTACCAGAGTTTGAGGCCTTGTTTGACGATATGGGTGAGTCGCTGCCCTTATTGACCCAGCTGATCGTCTCCTTGGGTGATCTGGTCTCGGCCTGGGGCTGGCTGTTACTGGTCGCGTCGGCCGGTCTGTTTGTCTGGCTGCGACGTTGGGCGGCGACGCCGCAGGGCAGGGAGTGGCTGGACCTTAAAAGCCTCACGTTTCCCCTGATTGGCTCCATCATGCTCAAGTATGAGGTCGCTCGGTTTGCTCGCACCATGGGCACATTGCTTCACAATGGTGTGGCCATGCTGCGGGCAGCTGATATCGCGGTAGGAACTGTGGGAAACAGCCTGATTCGCGCCTCTCTCGCTGAGTTACCCCAAACCATCAAGCGCGGTGGGCGGTTGTCTCAGGCGCTGGATTCTAGGGTGTTCTCGCCCGTCGCGTTGCAAATGGTGCGGGTGGGTGAGGAGTCCGGCAGCCTGGATAAGATGTTGATTGAGCTAGCTCAGGTTTCTGAGGCTGAGGTCGAGGATGAAGTCAAGCGAGCGCTAACGCTGCTCGAACCCGCACTGATTCTTGGGATGGGCGGTATTATTGCCATCATCATTATGGGTATCTTGATGGGTATTCTATCCGTCAACACACTAGTGGTTTAACGGCTACTGAAACCCGGAAAAAGAGGACACAGGACTATGTTTCAGAGCAAGAGACGAGTGGCGCGCCACGGTGGCTTTACACTGGTAGAACTGCTGGTGGTCCTGGCGATTTTGGGCATGTTGGCGGCCCTGGTAGGCCCGCAGGTGCTGAACCAGCTCGGTGGCGCCAAGTCGAAATCGGCGGCCATTCAGATTCGTGACTTTGAGCAGGCTTTGGAGCTTTACAAGCTCGATGTCGGGCGGTTTCCTCGTGAGACCGATGGGCTTGAGGCGCTTGTGCGTGAGCCCTCTGGCGCAAAGGGCTGGAACGGACCCTACCTGAAAAAGAAGGAAGTGCCAGAGGATCCATGGGGCAACGCTTATGAATACCGGGTTTCGGGCGGCGGTATCGAGATTGTCTCGCTCGGTGCCGACGGGCGTCAGGGTGGTGCGGGAGAAGACGGCGACGTCTCCAACTAATCACCATGATCTCCTCCGACGCTAGAGGATTTACCCTGCTGGAACTGATCGTTGTTCTGGCGATCGCGAGCCTGCTCTTCTCTCTCGGCGGGCCCTCCATACGGACACTCTCTGCGACCATGGAATACCGCGATGCGGTCAGACAGATCGTGTCCGCCGCTAAAAACGCCCGCCGCGATGCCTTTGCACAGGGTGTACCCATGGACCTGTTGATTGACGCTGACAGGAATCGTTATGCGCTGAGCGCTGATTCGCCCTCGGTGAGTGCAGAGCAATTCGCATCGCTGCCTGAGGCGCTCGATATCACTGTCGTGTACGCAGCCGAGGTCAGCCCGAAGCCCGGGCTGGCGGCGATTCGCTTTTACCCGGCAGGTGGGTCCTCTGGCGGCGAGATTTCGGTGACGCGTCCGACCGGCGCCGGGGTGAATTTGACTGTCGACTGGCTGTTAGGCGACGTGGCGCAGGAAGCGTTCTGAATGAGCCAGTCACTCGTAAAAAAAGCTGCTTTTTCGCTCGGTTCTCCGACCTTTGCGATTGATCAGAATGCTGAAGTAAAGAAACTTGCAGACGGCCTCAGGGCTTCTGCGCTGTGCAATGCTCAGCCTTCTGAGCGCGAGACGTTTCGTACGAATGCTCATGGGTTTTCATTGATCGAGATGCTGGTAGCGCTGGTGGTCTTATCGTTGTCCTTGTCGGTGCTATACCAGGCGGCTATGGGCGCGACGCGGAATGTCCGGGTCGCGTCGGAATATACCGATGCGGTGATGTTGGCGGAGTCAATGCTGGCTGAGCATAGCCATGTGACAGAGGAAAACTTCGCGGTGGCGGGGCGCTATGCGCAATATGAATGGCAGGTTAGTAGCTGGCCCGCGCCAGTAGAAGACGGACTGGATCCTGAGCAACGAGCGGTGGCGCCGCGTGCCCTACAGTATCTGGAGGTGGTGGTCAGTTGGCCCGGCCGCAGTGCGCCGCGTAATCTGAATTTACTGACGGTGGTGCCGTTGCGGGAGCTCGCAGAGTGATGCGATCACCTCTGGGAATACATCGTCATCAAGCGGGTATGACTCTGGTCGAAGTGACCGTGGCGTCAGTGATTTTTGCCATGATCATGCTGGCGGTGGTGACTGCGATGCGCACCTTTGGTCAGAGCTACGATCGGCTTCAGCAGACAACAGCCCAGACGTCCCAGAAACGTGAGGTAGATCGCTTTTTACGCCAGGCGCTTCGTGACGCGTTACCTGAGTCTGGCTATTTTGATGGAGCTGCAAGACGACTCGAGTGGGTAGCACCGATTGACCGAGTCGGAAGTGCCGGTGGGTTACAGCACCTGAAACTGGAGTCTCGCGGCCAAAATTTGATGCTCCACTTTGCGCCTTTTGATCGCTTTGGTGACCCCCAGGATGAACCCGATTGGGGGGCTCAGGTGAAGAGCGTGGCGTTGCACGGTGGGCTTGAGCAGTTCCGGGTCGCCTATAGGGTGCACCCGGATTTGGATTGGACGAATACGCCGGAGCCGCAAGGGGACAATGCCCCAGAATGGACGCTCCCCTGGGCGGTGCGGCTTCAGATTCAGGCAGCCGGGCAGGAATGGCCGCCTATCATTGTGGCGTTTGAACGTTATGGGGAGCTGCAATGAGTAACGCTTCCCAGCAAGGCGGCTTCGCCATCGCGCTTTTATTATGGATGATTGCCGGGATGTCTTTGATGGTTGCGGCCGTCATACACTTTGCCCACCAAGATACCGGCATGGCCGAACTGCGTGTCAGGGAGGCCAGGGCTCAGGCTCTAGGGCGAGGTGTTGCTTATTTATTGTTGAGGGACAAGGCACTGGCAGCATACACAGCGGCGTCTCAGGGCGCAGATCCTGCGTTACAACCAGAGCAAGGCGAACCAGACAGTGACAAACCGACCTTATTCACTAAGCAGTATCAGTTCGACCAGGAGTGGATGGTTACAGGGACACTGCGCCCGTCAAGTGGCTTCGTCTCGCTTAACGACGCGGATCGGAATGAGCTCATGATGCTTTTTACTGGGCTTGGCAAAGTGGACGATAAAGACGCGATGGCGATGATCGATGGCGTTCTGACATACCGGACTGAGTATCCTGGCTTCCGTTACCCGGAGGAACTACTGGCGGTGGCTGGCTCATCTCGTGTGGTGTATGACAACGTGAAACCCTACGTCCACGCATACCGAACTGGGCCATTGTCTGCGGACAGTGCGCCATCACAGTTGGCCGATCTTGCTCGCAACGAGGCTGATACCGCGTCGGTTGCAGCAGGCCCGCCAACGTCTCCCGGCAAATCAGGGCGAGGTGTAATTGAGGGAAGAATCACCTTTGAGTCGATCGCGGAGTCGATGCGCAACCCCGGTGGCGTCGCGCAGTCGATCAGTGCTGCGGAGTTGGAGATCACTCTGTCCGGAGGTGAGAAGCTGGCGCAAACGACCTGGGTGAGTGGCCAGGGCACAGGAGAGGTGCTGAGGTCCGGTTCGGTCACGTTTAATAAGAACCGGGGTGTAGGACGATGAGAGAGGTCAATCAGCTAAGCCTGTTTGGTCTGGATCTCAGCGGACTCTACCGTCGCGCAAAGCTTGGTGTTCAGCAGATATTGTGGGGTGAGGAGGTAGGCTTGAGAGCCTGGTTTTCACCAGAGGTTAACTATTGTCATTTGAGCGAGCTTGAGTCGCCAGCCAGCAGCGACACTGCGCCTTCAGCCGAGAGCTTTCAGGTGCTATTGCCTGAATCTGAAGTGTTGGTCGCAACCATGAAACTACCTGCCAGCGCTGAAATATTTCTTGCTGAGGCTGTCACTGCACACGTTGAATCTCATACCCCCTTTGCTTGGGACGAGACCTGCTGGGGAAGCAAGATTGTGGAGCGCAGGGAGGGGTCGATTTTAATCGCAATTATCATTGTCGCGCGCAGCACGGCTGATGCCGCTGCGTCGTTAGCGCGCCGCGCGCTGGCCGCAGACGACACACCTTTCGGACTGTCAGCCGAGGCCGGGGGCGCAGTGGTAACGCTCGATGGTTATCAGAACCCGGCCCTTGATGCGCCATACTTGGGAAACTTGCGACAGTTTGCCCTGCGGTCAGCGGTGGCGGTTTCGGGTATGGCGTTCCTCGCTGCGATTCCTGTTATCTGGTCTTTCCAGACTGCGCAGCAATACAGTGCGATGCTCGCGGCGACGGAGCAGCGGTCAGAGGGGGTCGTTGTCGTGCGCGGCGCACTTGTCGAGGCTCAGGAACGCGTGTCTGAGGCCGAGCGCTTCTTTTCAGAGCATGTTTCCTACCGGCCCTGGCTGCATAAGGTGGCTGCCGCCACCCCCGACTCGGTCTACCTGAATCGCCTGTCGATCAAAGAAAATGTGCTTACAGTCTCCGGGCTAGCGGTGAATGCGGCTGATTATCAGGCGGCGATGGTAGAGGCCGGGTCGTTTTCCGAGGTGACCGCACCCGCTGCCTTCACGTTGGACAATCGAGCCAGTCGCGAGCGATTCACTCTTACCATGACGCTTACGCCGGAGGGTGCCCGATGAGAGCGTGGTTTGAACAATTGCCGACGGAGGCGCGCTGGGTAATAGGGGCGACCCTGGGCGGTCTTGTGATTTTGGTGATGACCGCCCTATTAAAAGTGTCCGCGTCCCTCTTGGATAGCCTGCAGCAAAGTGGTCGTTATGAACCCAGAATTGCACGCATGTTGGGCTACGAGGCTACCGCACAAGAGCTGCAAGTTGCTGCGCAGGCGTTTTCAAGGGCGCTTGACGGGTTGGCGTACCCCCGGGCGGATGATGCGAACGCGACAGGAGCCAGATTACAACAGACCCTTCGAGGGTTCGCCGAGGAGGCTGGCTTGACAGTCGTGGGGAGCCAGCTGGCGGTGTCTGCCGCGCAGGACATCGACGATCAGGAAAAAGAGGTCGGTTTATTCGACCAGCTAGCTGTCGAACTGAGTCTCGATGGTCCGCCGATTGCACTTGATGCGTTTTTGGTCGCGGTTTCTCAACATTCTCCTGCGCTGGCAACAGTCTCCATCGATATCCAGCGTAAACGCCGATCTCGTCGAGACGATGACGAAACGCCTGACTTTTTGACCGTCAGGTTACGGGTTGTCGCGCTCAGGGTGACAGCATGATGAAGGCAACATTTTTATTGAGCTGGCCAGGCACATATCTAAAAGAGATTGGGATATGCACAGGCATCGGCCTAGCGTTGCTCGTTGCGAATATTTTTTGGCAACCTGCGGTGGAGCCCATAATGCCCGCGGAACTGACGGTGGCCACTCCCGGCAAGCCTGCCTCACTCAGCATGACCGAGGAAGAGAGCCTGGACTTTATTTTTCGACCACTTTTTTCGACCTCTCGCAGACCGATGGAGCCGCCCGCACCTGAGGTGGCGGTGGTCCCAAAGCCGGATCAGCAAAGTGTCGACCGACGCCTACTGGAGGGCCATCAGCTGCTGGGTGTGTTCTCCTCAGGTGACCGCGGGGGTGTGATTTTGTTCGATCCGGCGCAGGAGCGAGTGCGGCTGTATATCGGAGATTCGATCGGGGGATGGGTCTTGCAGAGCACGGAGCTGCGCTCAGCGCACTTTGTCGACGCGGCGGGTGGCACGGCCTCGCTAGAATTGGCGATGGCCAGTTCGTTGCCCATGCCACAGAGTGTTGCCGTGTCCCCCAGACGGGAGCCCGCGACTAGCGTGAATACTGCGGGTAAGGGAGAGGGCGATAACCCGTCCCCCCCAGCGTATGATGGTCCGGTGACATTTGAGTCCATTGCCAGGCGCCAGAAGCAAGAAATGGAAGCGCAGGCGAAGGACCGCAACCCGTAATATGAACAAAATCTGAATAAACAGCGCGTTTATCCCGTCATTGGACTCCGGTGACTCTCAGTATGTTGAGCGCCGTAGTAGGTAAAAAGTTTCATGATAACGAGATCGGTATTGGTGATGTTGCGACGCCTCGGTAAGTCAGCGCCTTCGTTGATTTTAAGCCTGTGTCTCTCGGCTTGCGCCACTGCGCCGCCTGCGAATGATTCGGGGCAGATGGCCGCCGGCGGTGCGAGTGCCGCTCCGGCAAAAGGCGATACGGCTCAGATTGCGGATGTCCCGATTGAGGCACCTGATCTCTCGAGCGAGCCAGCGATTTTTATCGGTAATGACGAGGGCGCTAAGCTGCCCCCGGCGAGACCGCCCATACGGCTTGACGGCGAGGCGGTGATGTTGAACTTTGAGCAGGCTCCGCTCAATGAAGTGATTCATACCATTCTGGGCGATACGTTAGGTCTTGACTATGTCATAGAGAATCAGGTGCCGGGAGAGATCACCCTGAGAACCCGCTCGCCCATCCCCAGAGACCAGTTATTACCCATCCTAGAATCCCTGTTGCGGAACAATAATGTACTCATGATTCGCGGGCCCAATGACCGCTTCTTTATCAGCGCCTCGGGTAATATCCGCTCAACCGTGCCCAGCTTTACCTCTGAGCCGGGTGTAGGCTACAGCAACGTGATCGTGCCCTTGCAGTACATCAGCGCTAACGAGATGGCAGATATTCTGAAGCCGGTTGCGCGAGACGATGCCTTCGTAAGGGTTGATTCGGGCCGCAACCTGCTGATCTTGGCGGGCACGCAGCTACAGTTGCAGGGGTGGTTGGATATTGTCACCACATTCGATGTGGATCAGCTTGCCGGCAAATCAGTGGGAATTTTTCCGCTGGCCAATTCCACCGTCGAGGAGCTATTCGCAGAGTTAGAGCATATTTTGGCTACCTCGGGTCCTGCTGACGGCGTTGGAGGTATAGCCAGCATGGTAAGGGTTATGCCGGTGGAGCGCCTAAACAGCATCATGGTTGTGTCGCCGAGAGCACATTACATCCAGACGGTGCAAGGTTGGATCGAGGAGCTGGACAGCATAGAAGACCCCGCGTCGGAACCCATTCTTCAGGTCTACCCGGTGAGAAACGGCAACGCGGGCCAGCTGGCGAGCCTTCTGAGCACGATTTATGGTGGTGGGAGCGGTGGTGTTTCCTCAACCGGCGGTGTGGCGCCCGGTATGACTGAGGCGACCAGCGGCGGTGGCTCTGATGGTGCCGGCAAGCGACGCAGCGGCGGTTCTGGGGGCGGCACGTTTGATCTCGGGGATGACGTGCGCGTGGTCTCAGACGACTACAACAACTCCTTGCTGGTGTACGCAACGCCTTACGAGTACCAGAAAATTGAGCGTATCCTGAGCAAACTCGATGTCGTGGCGACGCAGGTGCTGATTGAGGCCAGTATTGTTGAGGTCACTCTCACAGACGATCTTCAATATGGTTTGGAGTGGGCGTTTGATAACAATCTGGGTGGGGGCGACAGTGGGCGGGGCTTACTCGACGTCGGGGGTAATTTGCAGCCTCAGGCGGGGTTTTCTTACACCATCACCACTGAGACGACGAAAGCAGTGTTGAATGCCCTGGCGGAGGACTCCCTACTCAACGTCATCTCCACGCCGTCGGTTATGGTGCTCGACAACCATACGGCCGCTATAAATGTGGGTGATCAGCAGCCCATACAGAGCCAGTCCACGGTAACCGATGGCGGTACCGTTCAGAATTCCATTACTTATAGAGACACCGGTGTGCAATTGACGGTGACGCCATCGGTGAACGATGGCGGGCTGGTGACGCTGGATATTGAACAATCTGTGACTGATGTCGGTCCGGTCGACACGGCCACGAAGCAGCGCAGTTTTAATCAGCGCGCTGTCAAGTCGAGGGTCGCCATCAGATCCGGAGAGTCCGTGGTGCTGGGCGGTTTGATTCGCGACAGCGAGACCGAGCGGCAGAGCGGCGTGCCCGTGCTCAAGGATATTCCCCTCGTCGGAGCGCTATTTAGCACGACGAACACAACCTCCGTGCGGACCGAACTGCTGATTTTCATCACGCCCCGCGTCATGGAG
>ERZ802821.627-NODE-627-length-19583-cov-13.0759_pt1 | contig 19583 bp, 15 predicted proteins | sample MGYA00345648_ERZ802821 | MGnify/ENA primary metagenome ERZ802821 (study PRJEB30503, sample SAMEA104212357) | marine metagenome | biome: Westerlies Biome; feature: [SRF] surface water layer (ENVO:00010504) within the epipelagic zone...; material: water... | reverse complement strand
GTTGAGTAAATAGGTTAATGGGAGAGGCATTTTGCCTCTCTCCTCGTTGTTTGAATAAAACGAGTTATAGGAGTGTAGCTCAATTGGTAGAGCACCGGTCTCCAAAACCGGGGGCTGGGGGTTCGAGCCCCTCCACTCCTGCCACTATTGGCAATGATTATGAAAGAGGAAGTCTTTTTAGGCTTTCTCTTTTTTTTCGTTGTCTCCAAATTCGTAAACTTCTTGCGGCATGGTACCCAAATTTAAGGGTTTTTAAATTTAAGGGTTTTTAGCATCAAAGGGCGAAAAAGTGATAGGCTGATTTGTGCTTAATATAGCGTCTCTTGGGTCGTGACTTACCATTAGGGCAGGGATATTTAATCGTTTTATTTCTGTTAGAACATAGTTTACGAGTGTCTTGCGAATATCCTTGTCAAGATTTGAAAATGGCTCGTCCAGAAGCAATAAGGCTGGCTCAGAGAGCAGGGTTCTTAGCAAGGCAATTCTTGCTTGCTGCCCTGTTGAAAGCGTAAGCGGATCTTGTTTTTCAATCCCGGCAAGACCAGCTTTAATAAGACTGTTTGTAATCAGTTCTCTTCGCTTTTTGCCGCTAATAGAGGATGCAACACCGATGCCAATATTCTCCGCCACAGTTAAGTGAGGAAACAGCAATGCCTCAGAAAATAAAATTCCAATACGCCTTTGCTCTGCAGGAAATTCAGTGATTTCTGTTCCATTTAGAAAAATTTTCCCTTCTGCATGCATCTGCTTATCTGATATGCCAGCTATCCACCGAAGCAAAGAGGTTTTTCCTGTTCCACTCTCAGACTGTAATAAACAAATCTCACCTTTTTGAATGGTTAAGTTAAAAGGAGCAAAAAGAGGTGTGTTTGAGAATGATAATTGTACGTTCTGAGCTATAAACATGACTAATTGTAAATTTAATCCCTCAATTTAAAATTCAGATTAATGGTGGTAACAGGTAAAGTTGTTAGTAGCAAAATGTTAAGCCAAGTAGAAAATGCCAAGTAGAAAATGCCAAGTAGAAAATGCAAATCAGAAAATATAGTTTTAGTCTATTCGATCTGCCACCTCAACAAAGCCAAAGTATTTTTATTAAGGAACATTCTTTTATGTTTGAAACGTTTTATAAAATAAATAAAGCCTTCGTTCTTAGAATAGCTTTTTGTGGGTTGTTTTGCTTGCTACCAATTTATTCAGCTTTGGCGTTAGATGATGATGAATTTGGCTCGTTAAAGCTGAATTCAATTGGCCGGGAAGTTGCGTTTCATGCTTGGGGGGGCTCCCCTGCAATTAATGACTATATACAATGGGTAGCTAGTCAAGTTGATACACAATACGGCATTACCTTAAATCATGTAAAATTAACAAACACTTCTCACGCTGTTTCAAGAATACTTGCAGAAAAAATTGCAGGTAGAGCTGAAAATGGTTCGGTGGATTTGCTTTGGGTTAATGGTGAGAATTTTACTAGAATGAAGGAAACAGGTTTATTACGAGAGGATGGATGGGCATATAATCTGCCATCATTTCGCTATGTGAACACCCAAAAAATGCCAGATACAATATCTGATTTTGGGATTCCGACACTTGGTCTTGAATCGCCATGGGGCAGGGCGCAGTTTGTTTTTGGGTATGATAGTAATATTATTAAATCGCCCCCTAACTCTGCTGTTAAACTTTTAAATTGGATAAAGACGAATTCAGGAAAGTTTTCATACCCGCAGCCCCCAGATTTCATCGGAACCAGTTTTTTAAAACAGCTCCTTCTTCAATTAGTTGAAAACAGGGAAGTGCTGTACCAGCCAGTTTCAAATACAAATGCGGAGGAGATACTAGAACCTTTATGGAAATGGCTAGATGAGGCGCATCCATTTTTTTGGAGAAGGGCAGAAACATTTCCTGTTAATAATGCACATATGACTCGGTTGCTTGGTGACACTGAAATCTCAATTGCAATGTCCTTTAATCCAGCGGAATTCGCCTCTGCTATCGAGCAAGGGATTTTATCATCAGATGTGAAAAGCTTTATATTCGAAGAGGGGTCTTTGGGGAATGTTCATTTCGTTACCATACCATATAATGCATCATCCCCTGATGCTGCAAAATTAGTTGCCGATTTTTTGTTATCTCCTGAAGCACAATTGCATAAAGCAAATATTCAAATCTGGGGGGACCCAACAGTGCTTGATATTGAGATGTTACCCGCAAACGTCAAAAAATCATTCAAATCTTTGCCGCAACACCCTGCCATGTTAACTATGCAAGAATTACAAAATGTGATTCCTGAGCCGCATCCAAGCTGGGTTAAACTAATCGAAGAAGAATGGCAAAAAAGATATGCAGCTGGAAGTTAGAGGCAGTTTTGATTTAATACAATATTGGAGCTTATTTTTCTAGAATGGCCAGATATAGTATTATCATAATCTGTGTTCTACCTGTATTTGCTGGGTTGCTTGGTGTTTTTTTGCCAGCATTTGGATGGTTTCCAATTTATGGAAAATCACACTTTACATTTGAAATATTAGTCCAAACTTTCAATCAGCCAGGTTTTTTGCACTCTGTATGGCTAAGTGTTTCCACAGCGCTCTTATCAACATTTTTAGCCTATTGGCTATGTATATTCACTCTTATTTATAGTCAAAAATTAAAGTTACATAGCACCTTAAAAAAAATCATAGCCCCTCTAATAGCAGTGCCGCACATAACAGTTGCGATGGGTATTTTGTTTTTGATTCAACCTAGCGGTTGGGTGTTTAGAATATTCTCTCCTTGGTTAACAGGTTGGCAGACACCGCCCGATCTTAATATAGCACCTGATTTATACGGGGTGGCTCTTATAATTGGCCTTACCGCAAAGGAATTACCCTTTTTGCTTCTGGTTGGTTTTACCGTGTTGAAGCAGGTCAATATCAGCCGATACAGACAGCAAATCACCACTTTTGGGTATGGGCCTATTGCAGGTTGGTTTCATATTATTCATCCGATGATTGCGGCGCGTATGCGAGTATGCGTATTAATTGTGCTTTGTTTTTCAGTTTCTGTCGTTGATATGGCCTTAATTCTTGCGCCCTCTACACCAGCACCACTGGCTGTTAAGATTTTTAACTGGTATCAGTCACCTGATATAAATAGCCAGCTGATTGCTGCATCAGCTGCTGTCTATTTGCTCCTAATTGTATTATGTTGTTGTGTTTTTTGGATTGCCTGTGGGGCAGGGTTAAAAACGGTTTTTCGCTTTCTCAGCTATAGAGGCGCGCGTTTAACGGTTCGCGGACTTCCCCACAAACTCATTATTCTGCCTGTATTGGCTTTAATCATGTTTGTGTTGATTATGGGTATAATGGGGCTTTTATCAGCTGGCATTTGGGGATTTGTCGAAGTCTGGCGTTTTCCAGATATACTGCCAGAGAAATGGGGGCTTGTCTCATGGAGAAATGGATTTGCAGCTTATATCCCCCCATTTATTAATACGCTTATTATAGGGTTTATTACCTCAATACTTGCCCTTATATCGGCGATAATTTGGCTGGAATATCCAGCTAAATCCCTCTCAAAAGTCACTGAGGCGCTTGTCTATATTCCCTTGTTGCTACCGCAGACAGGGTTTCTGTTTGGAATGCAGGTTTTGATAATTTGGCTAGAAGTTGATGGATTATATATCACGGTGATTTGGGCGCATTATCTATTCGTGTTTCCGTATACATTGCTTACACTAGGCCCAATTTGGAGAAGGTTTGATGTGCGGTATGAGCTTTTAGGGGCGAGTTTCGGCTTTTCTAAATTTAAACGATTATGGCGGATTAAAATGCCGCTAATGGCGGTGCCTGTTATTACGTCCTTTGCAATCGGATTCGCGGTAAGCTCTGCTTTGTACCTGCCCACTATTTTTGCGGGGAATGGTACTTTTCTTACCCTTACAACAGAGGCTGTAACATTAGCTGCTAATGCAAGTAGACAGGCTGCTGGAATAGCAGCGCTTTTGCAAATGATATTGCCATTGGTAATTTTCATCATAGCAGGAATTTATATAAGATTCAGGCTGCATAATTTTAGCTATTTTAGAATTTCGCACTAATGCGATTGTACCCCTTCCTTACCCGCTAAATCAGACATTAAAAGATATGAGATTATGCATCGCTAAAAATGCCCAATATATTTGCTAAATATATGTTTTTTAACTTGCAATGAGCCTCTATAAATGATAAATCGCGTTTCGTTTAAGATTTTTTTAGCTGGAAAGATCCTTCTTTCTGGCACGTTGACATGAAAAAAGCGCCCATCAGGGCTTTGAGTGTCGCAGCGGGATTAATGATCGGCTCAAGAGTATGGCAAAAACTTCTCCAGCACAGTTCGTAAGACAGGTAAGACAAGAAATCTCAAGGATTTCTTGGGCATCCCGGCGTGAGACTGGATTAGCGACGGTTACTGTATTTGCAATGGCTACCATTGCTGCGATATTTTTCTTGCTTGTCGATGCTGTCTTATCAAATGTCGTTCAGTTTTTGCTTGGCTTCGGCTCATAAAAAAAGCGCGTTCGTAAGGGAATTTATAGGTTATGGCAAAACGCTGGTATGTGGTTCATGTTTTTTCCGGATTTGAGAAAAAAATGAAGCAGGCAATTTTGGAACAGGCTGTGTCTAATAGTCTTGAAGACATGATTGAAGACGTGCTTGTGCCCACCGAAGAGTATGTTGAGATGCGCAGAGGCGCAAAAGTACAGGCTGAACGTAAATTCTTCCCAGGATATATTTTGGTAAAAATGGAGCTGAGTGACGCCACATGGTCGCTGGTTCAATCACAAACCAGAGTAACAGGTTTCCTTGGCGGAAAAGGTAAACCAGTTCCGATTACAAATGCCGAAGCAGAAAGATTGCTACGTCAAATGGATGAAGGGGTGGAGCGTCCAGTTGCCACCATTACGTTTGATATCGGTGAAGAAGTGAGGGTCATTGATGGCCCGTTCGAATCATTTAACGGTCTTGTAGAAGAGGCCGATGATGAAAAGGCTCGTCTGAAGGTTGCGGTGTCCATTTTTGGTCGCTCTACCCCAGTTGAGTTAGAGTATAGTCAGGTTGAAAAAGTCTAACTGCGGAACAATCTGAGTTAATGAACCAGCAGGAGCTAGCCCAAGCGTTAGCGTTAAAGAGAGTAAAATGGCAAAAAAAATAGATAGTTACATTAAGCTGAATATCCCCGCAGGGGCAGCTAATCCATCACCGCCAGTTGGCCCAGCATTGGGACAGCGCGGTGTGAATATTATGGAATTCTGTAAGGCGTTTAACGCTGCAACAGATAGTTTAGAGAAGAATATGCCGGTACCTGTTGTTATTACGGTGTACCAAGATAAGTCTTTTTCCTTCACAACAAAAAATGCACCTGTTAGCTACTTTTTAAAGAAAGCAGCAGGTCTCTCAAAAGGGGGGCAGACACCTGGCAGAGAAGTGGCTGGAAAAGTAACTGTTGCTCAGGTTGAGGAAATTGCAGAACAAAAAATGAAGGACTTAAATGCGATTGACCTTCAAGGTGCTGTGCAAATGGTGCGTGGTTCTGCTCGCTCCATGGGTCTTGAAGTGGTGGAGGGTTAATTATGGCTGCAGGTAAAAGATTAAAATCAGGTTACGACCTTATTGACAGAAACAAAGCCTACTCAGTTAATGAAGCTTCAAAAATAATCAAAGAAGCAGCCAAAGCAAAGTTTGACGAGACGATTGAGATTTCGGTTAGCCTTGGCGTGGATCCGCGGCATGCAGATCAAATGGTGCGTGGTTCTGTTGCAATGCCAAATGGCACTGGTAAGACAATGCGCGTTGCTGTTTTTGCACGTGATGCTAAAGCAGAGGAAGCAAAAGCTGCTGGTGCAGAATTTGTGGGTGCAGAAGAGCTGGCAGAACAAATTCAAAACGGCGAACAGGGATTTGACCGGGTTATTGCATCACCAGATATGATGGGCGTGGTTGGCCGACTTGGCAAAGTGCTCGGTCCTCGTGGTCTTATGCCAAACCCTAAGCTTGGAACCGTTACCCCAGATGTTGCAGAAGCTGTAAAGACAGCAAAAGCAGGTGAAGTTCAGTTCCGCGTAGAAAAAGCAGGCGTTATTCATGCTGGAATTGGCAAAGCGAGCTTTGATGCAGATAAAATAGCTCAAAATGCGCAGGCTTTTCTTGATGCAATTCAAAAAGCACGCCCGTCAGGAGCTAAAGGGACTTATATGAAAAAAGTTACCATGAGCTCTACTATGGGGCCTGGTATTTTTATTGATGCAACTCAGATAGCAGGATAAGGTTCCTTCAGATTTGAGAATGACGAAATTCTGGCACTATTTTGTGTCAGAGTGCAGGCGGAACAACTTATGTTGTTCCCAACCTGTCCAAGACTGCAGGCGTTGGATGTCCAACTTAATATCCTGCATAGATGGGGCATAGCCGATTTAGTGCTTTCGCTTCGATGGGCAGGCCAACGGTATGAATGCAAGGGTATTTATGGTGCATTCATGCTCTGGTGAAACCGGGGGGAATTCCTCCCATAACGATGGAGAAGATCAGATGAATCGGACCGAAAAAGCCGAACTGATCGAAACACTTAACTCTGCGTTTGGGGCAGCAACATCTGTTGTTGTTACGCACCAGACAGGAATGACAGTGGCAGAAAGCGGCGAGCTTCGTCAAAAAATGCGTGACGTTGGAGCGACCTATAAAGTAACCAAAAACAGGGTTACTAAATTGGCGCTTCAAGGCACACCATTTGAGGATTTGGCTGAATTTTTTACGGGACCAACAGCGGTAAGCACCTCTTCGGATGCAATTGCTGCTGCAAAGACCATTTTTGAATTCACCAAAACCAATGACAAAGTATCAATCGTTGGTGGCGGTCTTGACGGGAAAATTCTTTCCAAAGAAGAAGTGATTGCACTTGCAAAACTTCCTTCTCTGGATGAATTACGTGGCAAGATTGTTGGCCTTCTGCAGGCACCGGCTGGTAAAGTTGCCGGCGTTATTGCTGCACCTGCTGGTGGGTTGGCGCGTGTTATTAAGGCACGTGCAGACCAACTTGGGTAAGTGTTTTTATTCTATGATCAGAAGTTAAAGCCAAAAGGAGAACATGATGGCTGATATTGAAAAAATTGCAGAAGATTTATCTGCATTGACAGTGCTAGAAGCAGCTGAGTTAGCAAAGCTTCTTGAAGAAAAATGGGGTGTGTCTGCGGCTGCTCCTGTGGCTGTTGCGGCAGCTGCTGGCGGCGGTGATGCAGGCGGCGCTGCTGCTGAAGAAAAGACCGACTTTGACGTTGTTTTAGCATCTGTGGGTGCATCAAAAATCAACGTGATTAAAGAAGTTCGTGCGATCACAGGCCTTGGTCTGAAAGAAGCTAAAGACCTAGTTGAAGCTGCTCCAAAAGCAGTTAAAGAAGGTGCTAGCAAGGATGAAGCAGAGGAAATCAAAGGCAAGCTTGAGGCTGCCGGCGCTACTGTTGAGTTGAAGTAATTTTGTGCTTCAATACCTAACTTACAATAAAGCACCAGACTTGTTATTTAGTCTGGTGCTTAAATGCGTTTTGGATTGTGGCTTAGGCAAGAATATTTGGTCTCGCACCCTATTTTAAGGGTTAGTTACTCAAGCAAGCGCATGAATTATTTAACTGATTACTAATCTAATCAGATATCAACAACGTTAAACATATAAAAGGGATATCGTTATAATGGCACAAAATGTAAGTACTCTTGATAGCCGCAAACGTGTTCGTCGTAGTTTTGGCCAACTCTCCGAAGTTGTAACGATGCCAAATCTTATCGAGGTTCAACGCTCAAGTTATGATCAGTTTTTGCAGATGACTACACCAGCATCTCAGAGAACAGATACCGGCCTACAAGAAGCATTTACATCCGTATTTCCGATAAATGATTTCTCTGGAAGAGCTGTGCTTGAATTCGTATCCTACGAGCTTGAAAAACCAAAATATGATGTTGAAGAATGTCAGCAACGCGGCTTAACATATGCCTCTGCGCTTAAGGTGACGTTAAGGCTTGTTATCTGGGAGATTGATGAAGACACAGAAGCGAAATCAATCCGCGACATTAAAGAGCAGGATGTCTATATGGGTGATATGCCGCTTATGACAAATAACGGCACATTTGTTATTAATGGCACTGAGCGTGTTATTGTATCGCAAATGCATCGCTCCCCTGGCGTGTTTTTCGATCATGATAAAGGAAAAACACACGCCTCTGGCAAGCTATTATTTGCAGCACGGATTATTCCTTATCGCGGCTCTTGGCTCGATTTTGAATTTGATGCCAAAGATATTTTGAATGTACGCATAGATCGTAAACGCAAATTACCAGCGACTACTTTTATGATGGCACTACCAGATGAGCGCTCACTTGCTAAAATGGCAAGTTTAAAGGAGCAAGGATCATCAATCGAGCCGGCTGAGATAGTTGGAATGGGCCGGGAAGATATCCTTGGAACCTATTATCTATCAGATGAATTTACAAAAACCAAAGATGCTTGGCAGCAGCCATTTGATGCAGAATTGCTGCGTGGAACTAAGGTTGAAAAAGATATTATCGATGCAGAAACAGGAGAGGTTGCTGTATCTACGGGAACAAAACTAACGCCGCGGAGTTTGAAAAAACTAGAAGAAGCTGGTTTGAAACGCATTAGAATCGAAGAAGAAGACCTTATTGGTAAGTTTCTTGCAAAAGATGTGGTTGATATGTCGTCTGGGATAGTCCTTGCAGAAGCGGGGGATGAAATCACCCAAGATTTCTTGACTATTGCTGAACAAAATGACCTTAAAGCTCTTGATATTCTTCGTATTGATAATGTGAATTACTCTGCGAATCTTCGTAATACCTTAGCGGTTGATAAAAATAATAGCCGCGCTGAAGCATTGGTTGATATTTATCGTGTGATGCGCCCTGGTGAGCCACCAACATTAGAAGGGGCACATGAGCTGTTTACCAATCTTTTCTTTGATAAAGAGCGTTATGATTTATCTGCTGTTGGAAGGGTGAAGTTAAATTCCCGCCTAGAGCAGGAAACAGATGATGAAATGCGAATTCTTCGTAAGCAGGATATCATTGCAGTTCTTAATATTCTTGTTGGTCTTAAGGATGGCAGGGGTGAGGTGGATGATATTGACCATCTAGGCAATAGAAGGGTTCGTTCTGTTGGTGAGCTGATGGAAAATCAGTACCGTGTTGGTCTGCTTCGAATGGAGCGCGCCATTAAAGAGAGAATGGGTTCTGTTGAAATTGACACTGTAATGCCAGCAGACTTAATCAATGCCAAACCAGCTTCTGCCGCTGTCAGAGAGTTTTTTGGCTCTTCTCAGCTATCACAATTTATGGATCAGACTAACCCTCTATCTGAAATTACGCATAAAAGGCGTGTATCTGCGTTAGGCCCTGGCGGTCTTACAAGAGAGCGGGCCGGATTTGAAGTGCGTGACGTTCATCCAACGCATTATGGGCGTATTTGTCCTATCGAAACGCCAGAGGGACCAAATATTGGTCTGATTAATTCGCTGGCTACATTTGCTCAGATTAATCGCTATGGATTTATTGAAACGCCTTACCGTAAAGTCGAAAATGGAAAGCTTACAGACGAATATCTTTACGTATCCGCGATGGAAGAAGGCAAATATGGTATCGCTCAGGCAAATACAGAGATTGATAAATCTGGTAAAATTGTCGGAGACCTTATCCCAGTAAGAAAAGCAGGTGAGATTAGCCTTGCTAAGCCTGAAGATGTTGATTTTGTGGATGTTTCACCAAAACAGTTGGTTTCTGTTGCTGCGGCGCTTATTCCGTTTCTGGAGAATGATGATGCGAACAGAGCATTGATGGGCTCTAACATGCAGCGTCAGGCGGTACCGTTGCTTCGTGCGGAAGCGCCAACTGTTGGAACAGGTATGGAATCACGCGTTGCTCGTGACTCAGGCGTGACAATTGTTGCGAAACGCTCAGGTGTCGTAGATCAGGTAGATGCAACACGTATTGTTATTAGTGCTGATGAAGATAGCGGAAATGACGATGTCTCTCCAGTTGATATATATAGCTTGCTAAAATTCCAACGCTCCAATCAGAATACCACTGTTAATCAGCGACCTTTGGTTAAGGTAGGGGATAGAATTAATACAGGGGATATTATTGCTGATGGACCTTCCACAGAGGATGGTGAATTAGCATTAGGCAGAAATGTGCTTGTCGCCTTTATGCCTTGGAATGGGTATAATTTTGAGGATTCTATTCTCATAAATGAGCGTATTGTAAGAGATGATGTCTTTACCTCTATTCATATTGAAGAATATGAAATTATGGCTCGTGATACAAAACTTGGACAAGAAGAGATAAGCCGTGATATCCCAAATGTGGGTGAAGAAGCGCTTAAAAATCTGGATGAGGCGGGGATTGTATATGTAGGTGCTGAGGTTAATGCTGGCGATATTATGGTTGGTAAGGTCACTCCTAAGGGTGAGAGCCCGATGACACCAGAAGAAAAATTGTTACGTGCAATTTTTGGTGAAAAAGCATCTGACGTTCGTGATACCTCGCTTAGAGTGCCACCAGGGGGTGCTGGAACCGTTGTTGAAGTTCGTGTTTTCTCACGTCGGGGTCTTGAAAAAGATGAGCGTGCAAGAGCGATTGAACGTGCCGAGATTGAGCGTTTGGCAAAAGACCGTGATGATGAGCAAAATGTTCTTGAACGGGGTTTTGCAAGCAGAATGCATTCTATCCTAGATGGGCAAATCGTAGCCGCAGGGCCAGCATCTGTAAACGTAAATGACAAGCTCACAAAAGAGATATTATCCGAGCTTAGAAATACCGGGCTTCGCCAAATTGCTGTTCAAGATGATGCTGTTCAGAAAAGTGTTGAGGCACAGGTTACCGATTTTGAAAACTCAATCAAACGTCTTGATGGCAGATTTTCAGATAAGGTTGATAAACTGCAACGCGGCGACGAGCTTATGCCTGGCGTTATGAAAATGGTTAAAGTTTTTGTTGCTGTAAAACGTAAGTTACAGCCTGGCGATAAAATGGCTGGAAGACATGGAAATAAGGGTGTTATCTCTCGCATTATGCCAGCAGAAGATATGCCCTACTTGGATGATGGAACGCCTGTTGATATTGTTCTAAACCCGCTTGGTGTCCCATCTCGTATGAATGTTGGGCAGATTTTGGAAACGCATCTTGGGTGGGCTGCAAGAGGACTTGGTAAGCAAATTGGCGAGGCTGTAGATGCTGCCAAAGCTTCACGGGATTTAACGCCGCTGCGAGATAGGCTGAAATCAATTTATCCAGAGGAGCAATATAACAACACGATTGCCCATATGGATGATGATCAGGTGATTGAGCAATCCTCTCTTTTAACCAGAGGTGTTCCAATGGCAACACCGGTATTTGATGGTGCAAAAGAAGCAGATGTTTTAAATTTACTTGAGCATGCTGGGTTATCTGAAACAGGGCAGGAATGGCTGATTGATGGAAGAACTGGCGAGCAGTTTGATAGACCTGTAACGGTTGGGTATATTTATATGCTTAAATTGCATCACCTGGTTGATGAGAAAATTCACGCTCGTTCTATTGGCCCATACAGTCTTGTAACCCAGCAGCCGCTTGGGGGTAAGGCACAGTTTGGTGGTCAGCGTTTCGGAGAGATGGAGGTATGGGCCCTAGAAGCGTATGGTGCTGCTTATACCTTGCAAGAAATGCTGACAGTGAAATCAGACGATGTGTCTGGTCGAACAAAGGTCTATGAAGCCATTGTAAGAGGAGATGATGATTTTGAGGCTGGAATCCCAGAATCATTCAACGTTCTTGTAAAAGAGCTTCGCTCATTAGGTCTTAATGTCGACCTGCATGATTCAGAACAGTAAATAATGTGAGCGCAGATTTTATGAAGCGCTCACAATTGAGAGTAATAAAGTAAAACCGGCATTGCCGGCCTTATCACAAGGACGCGAAGGAGTCTGTTTGATGAATGATTTGATGAACCCATTTGGTCAGCTAAAATCCGCACAAAGTTTCGACAAGATTAAAATTTCGATTGCTTCACCAGATCTCATTAGATCTTGGTCATTTGGTGAAATCAAAAAACCTGAAACGATTAATTATCGAACATTCAAACCTGAAAAAGACGGTTTGTTCTGTGCTCGTATTTTCGGCCCTGTGCGTGATTATGAATGCTTATGCGGCAAGTATAAGCGGATGAAGTATCGCGGAATTATATGCGAGAAATGCGGCGTTGAAGTTACCTTATCAAAAGTGCGCCGAGAGCGTATGGGGCATATTGACCTTGCAGCTCCGGTTGCTCATATCTGGTTTTTAAAGTCATTACCAAGCAGAATTGGCCTATTGGTAGATATGACATTAAAAGATCTTGAAAGAGTTCTTTATTTTGAAAATTTTGTTGTTCTTGAACCTGGGTTAACGCCTCTTAAAAAAGCCCAGCTTCTTAGTGAAGAAGAATATTATGATGCACAAGACGAATATGGAGATGATGCATTTCAGGCTGAAATCGGCGCTGAGGCCATTAAAACCATATTATCTTCAATAGATCTTGAAACCGAGCGGGAGACTGTCCGCGATGATTTGCGCGAAACAGGTTCTGAAGTAAAGCGTAAAAAATTAGTAAAGCGTTTGAAACTAATTGATGCGTTTAGGGAAAGCGGATGTCGCCCTGAATGGATGATTATGGATGTTGTTCCAGTTATCCCGCCAGAGCTGCGCCCCTTAGTGCCATTGGATGGTGGGCGTTTTGCAACCTCTGATCTCAATGATTTATATCGCCGCGTTATTAACCGAAATAACCGACTTAAAAGACTAATCGAATTGCGTGCGCCTGATATCATTGTCAGGAACGAAAAGCGAATGCTGCAAGAAGCAGTTGATGCACTATTTGATAATGGAAGACGTGGCAGAATTATTAGCGGGGTTAATAAACGCCCGCTAAAATCATTGTCAGATATGCTGAAAGGCAAGCAAGGCCGTTTTCGTCAAAACCTGCTTGGTAAGCGTGTGGATTATTCAGGCCGTTCTGTTATTGTGGTTGGCCCGGAATTAAGACTGCATGAATGTGGTCTTCCTAAAAAGATGGCGCTTGAGCTGTTTAAACCATTTATCTATTCCAAGCTTGAGCTATATGGTCTTGCCAGTACAATTAAAGCTGCCAAGAGGATGGTTGAAAAAGAACGCCCTGAAGTATGGGATATATTAGAACAGGTTATTCGCGAACATCCTGTAATGCTTAACCGTGCGCCAACATTGCACAGGCTCGGTATTCAGGCGTTTGAGCCAAAGTTAGTAGAAGGAAAGGCTATCCAGCTTCACCCGCTGGTTTGTACCGCCTTTAATGCTGATTTTGATGGTGACCAAATGGCTGTCCATGTGCCTTTATCGCTTGAGGCTCAGCTAGAAGCGCGTGTGTTGATGATGTCAACAAACAATATTCTAAGCCCAGCTAATGGCAAGCCTATCATTGTACCCTCGCAGGATATTATTCTTGGCCTTTACTATCTTACAATGGAGAGAGAGGGCGAAAAAGGCGAAAATATGGCCTTTGCCGATATACAAGAGATTTTGCTAGCGCTTGATAATGGGTCTGTGAGTTTGCAGGCAAATATCAAAGCAAGGGTTACCACGTTCGATGAATCAGGAGAGCGCGTTACAAAGGTAATGGATACAACACCAGGGCGCGCACGTCTTGCTGATTTATTGCCTGATAACCCGAATATTACCTTCCATCTGGTAAATAAGTTAATGACCAAGAAAGAAATCACAAATGTGATAGATACTATCTATCGTCATTGTGGTCAGAAAGACACGGTTATTTTCTGTGATAGGCTAATGTCATTAGGCTTTGGTCAGGCTTGTAAATCAGGCATTTCTTTTGGCATTGCTGATCTGAAAACACCTGAGCTTAAGGAAAAATTCGTATCAGAGGCAGAAGCACAGGTAACTGAATTTGAAAGTCAGTATCTTGATGGATTTATCACGCAAGGTGAGAAATATAACAAGGTTATTGATGTGTGGTCTCGTTGCTCAGACGTTGTTGCAGAAGAGATGATGAAGAGTATATCCACTATTGAGAGCGGAAAGCCTGTAAATTCAGTTTGGATGATGGCTCACTCTGGTGCGCGTGGTTCTGCTGCTCAAATCAAACAGCTAGCTGGAATGCGCGGATTAATGGCAAAACCGTCTGGAGAAATTATTGAAACGCCAATCAAATCTTCTTTTAAAGAGGGATTAGACGTTCTTGAATATTTTAACTCTACGCATGGTGCACGTAAAGGTTTGGCTGATACGGCTTTGAAAACAGCAAACTCTGGCTATCTTACAAGAAGGCTTGTTGATGTTGCACAGGATTGTATTATCACCATTGAAGATTGCGGTTCAACAGACGGGATAACGATTAGGCCTGCCACCAATGGAAGCGAAATTGTTGATTCGCTTTCAGACCGTATATTAGGGCGATATCTGGCCGCTGATTTGGTAAATCTTGAGACTAATGAGGTCATCGTAAAGAAAGGTGAAATGGTTCAAGAGGACCATTTAGAGGCGATTGATAATTCTGGTGTGGATCAGGCCTTCATCCGCTCTGTACTGGTATGTAATGCGCCTGTTGGTATTTGCGGTGCGTGTTATGGACGTGACCTTGCGCGCGGCACAACTGTTAATATGGGCGAGGCTGTAGGTGTAATTGCAGCACAATCAATCGGCGAGCCAGGCACGCAATTAACAATGCGTACCTTCCACGTTGGCGGTGCAGCTCAAAGAGGGGCAGAGGAAAATAAAATAGAAACGTCCATAGCTGGTAAAGTTCAACTGGTTGACGTTAGTATTGTTGAGGGTGCTGATGGAAGCCCGATTGTAATGTCTAGAAGTTCTGAGCTCTTGATTCTTGACGAGCAAGAGCGTGAACGTGCAAGACATAGATTGCCTTATGGCGGAAAGCTTTTTGTAAAAGATGGTCAAACGGTAAATCTAGGTGATGTCTTGATTGAATGGGATCCCTATACGATCCCTATTATTACAGAGGTAAGCGGCATTGCTCATTATGTAGACCTATCGGATGGTATTACGATGCGCGAAGCAGCAGATGAAATTACGGGTATTGTAAGCCGTGAGGTTATTGAGACTAAGCAATCTGGTAATTCCGCTAATCTTCGCCCAAGAATTACATTGCGAGATAGTGAAGGAGAAGTCCTATCATTACCAAATGGCATGGAAGCACGTTATTTTCTACCAGTTGGAGCCATCTTGTCTGTAGATAATGGCGCTGATGTTAAGGCCGGTGAGGTGGTTGCAAGAATACCGCGAGAATCATCAAAAACACGCGATATCACGGGTGGTCTTCCGCGTGTGGCAGAGCTTTTTGAAGCCAGAAAGCCAAAGGATTTTGCGGTTATCAGTGAAATTGATGGCCGGGTTGAATTTGGAACTGACTACAAAGCTAAAAGGCGTATTCGTGTTGTTCCTGTAGATAAAGACCAAGATGCAGTTGAATATCTTCTACCAAAAGGGCGTAACTTAGCCGTAAATGAAGGAGATATTGTTCGCAAAGGTGATTTGCTTCTTGATGGCTCTCCTGTACCACATGATATCCTTAGTATTCTAGGGGTTGAGGCGCTTGCTGAATATTTGGTAAAGGAAATTCAGGATGTTTACAGACTTCAAGGTGTGAAAATTAACGATAAGCACATTGAGGTTATTGTTCGCCAGATGCTTCAGAAAGTAGAAGTTGAAGATGGCGGCGATACCACCTTGCTGGTAGGGGAGCAGGTCGAGCGCGAAGAATATGTTCTTGCGAATAAAGCAGCTGAGGCAGAGGGTCTTCGCTTGGCTGTGGCAAGGCCTGTTCTACTTGGCATCACCAAAGCTTCGTTGCAGACACGCTCTTTCATATCAGCGGCATCATTCCAAGAAACAACGCGCGTCTTAACAGAAGCATCGGTTTCTGGTCGTGAAGATAGGCTTGAGGGACTTAAAGAGAATGTTATTGTTGGCAGGCTTATCCCGGCTGGTACTGGTTCTGTTATTAATAAAATGCGCAGAGTAGCAACAGAGAGAGATACCCTTATTGCCGCTAACCGTAAGGCAGAGGCAGCGACAAGGGCATTGCAGGATGAGACAGATAGCTTTGCAAGCGAAGATGCAGAGGCAGCAAGCGAAGCGTAAATTTTGCACTCTAAAAGTCATGATAAAAGTCATGATAAAAGTGATGATAAAATTCATCGGCTGAAATTAAATAAAAATAAGCGAAATGGTAAATAAAAGCTTGACCATTTCGCTTACAAAAAATAGTATCCGCCCAATCTTGTTGAGTCAGGTCGTGGATAATGTGTTCTCTTGGAGTTCGTTTTATCCAAACGCTGGTTTGGTACACAAGCGGGTGGTATCGTAAATACCGACTAAATTCGGGCTACGTAATAAGTATCCTTTATTTCGCATATAAATTTGTTTTGTTAAAAAGGGCCTCACATGCCAACAATAAACCAGCTCATCAGACATGGGCGTAACCGTCCTGTGTCTCGAAATAAGGTGCCTGCGATGGAGGCTTGTCCTCAGAAGCGCGGTGTTTGTACAAGGGTATATACAACAACGCCAAAGAAGCCTAACTCAGCTTTGCGTAAGGTTGCTCGTGTGCGCCTAACAAATGGTTTTGAAGTCACAAGTTATATTCCAGGGGAAGGCCATAACTTACAAGAACACTCAGTGGTTCTTATCCGTGGTGGCCGTGTTAAAGACTTACCAGGTGTGCGGTATCATATCATTCGTGGAACATTAGATACGCAAGGCGTATCAGATCGCCGGCAACGCCGTTCAAAATATGGCGCGAAGCGTCCGAAATAACAGGAGTAGTTTATGTCTCGTCGTCATCGCGCAGAAAAACGAGAGGTCATTCCGGACCCAAAGTTTAAAGACGTAGTGGTATCCAAATTTATGTCTTGCCTTATGTATGATGGCAAGCGCTCTCTTGCTGAAAGTATCGTTTATGGTGCTTTCGATCAGATTGAGAGTAAATCTGGCAATGAGCCTGTAAAAATTTTCCATGATGCGCTGGAGAATGTGCGCCCTCATTTAGAGGTGAGAAGCCGGCGTGTTGGTGGTGCTACGTACCAAGTGCCAGTTGAAGTTCGCACAGACAGGGCGCAAGCCCTAGCCATTCGTTGGTTAATTGATAGCTCGCGCAAAAGAAGCGAGCGCACGATGGTTGGCAGATTATCCGCAGAATTAATGGATGCTGCTAATAACCGAGGTAACGCGGTTAAAAAGCGCGAAGATACACATAAAATGGCCGAAGCTAATAGAGCTTTTGCCCATTATCGTTGGTAATATTTGGCAGGAGTAACAAGATGGCGCGCGAATACACATTAGATAGATATCGTAACTTTGGTATCATGGCTCATATCGATGCTGGAAAGACAACAACAACAGAGCGCGTGCTATATTATACAGGCAGGTCACATAAAATTGGTGAAGTTCATGATGGTAACGCTACTATGGACTGGATGGAACAAGAGCAAGAGCGCGGAATAACCATTACCTCTGCTGCTACTACTTGTTTTTGGTTTCGCACAGAAGATGGCGAAAACCCTACACCAGAATATGGATCAGACGCGGACGAAGCAAAGTTTCGGTTTAACATAATTGATACGCCTGGCCACGTTGACTTCACTATTGAGGTTGAGCGCTCACTTGCCGTTCTTGATGGCGCTGTGTGTGTGTTAGATGCAAATGCGGGTGTTGAGCCTCAAACAGAAACAGTCTGGCGTCAAGCTGACAGATATAAAGTGCCTCGTGTCGTTTTTGTTAACAAAATGGATAAAATCGGCGCAGACTTCTTTAATTGTGTGCATATGATATCGGACCGCACAGGTGCAACCCCCCTTCCAATCCAGATGCCTATTGGCGCTGAAAGTGAATTTGCAGGTCTTATCGATTTGATCACTATGAAAGAGTGGGTGTGGCAGACAGAAGATCTAGGGGCAAGCTGGGTTATTCAGGATATCCGCGATGATCTAAAAGACAAGGCCGAAGAAATGCGCGCCAATATGATCGAGATTATTGTTGATCAAGATGATGATGTTATGGAGCAGTTCCTGGAAGGTGAGGAGCCTGATGAAGTCACCATAAAGCGTCTTATTCGCAAAGGCACTTTGGCGATGGATTTTGTGGCTGTTATGTGTGGGTCTGCCTTTAAAAATAAAGGTGTGCAGCCGATGCTGAATGCGGTTATAGACTTTTTACCTGGGCCAAAAGATGTTCCTGATTATATGGGCTTTGCACCTGGTGATGATACAGAAACACGTGATATACCTCGTAAGGCAGATGATGCTGATCCGTTTACAGGGCTTGCATTTAAAATTATGAATGACCCATTTGTTGGGTCTCTTACATTCCTTAGAATTTATTCTGGTTGTCTTAAAAAGGGCGACTCCTTGATGAACGCTACTAAGGGCAAAAAAGAACGCGTTGGCCGAATGATGATGATGCATTCAAACAACCGTGAGGAAATTGAAGAGGCATTTGCAGGCGACATTGTAGCGCTTGCTGGAATGAAAGAAACAACAACAGGGGATACTATTTGTGATCCGCTTAAGCCTGTTGTGCTTGAGACAATGACATTCCCAGATCCTGTTATTGAGATCGCGATTGAACCAAAATCCAAGAATGACCAAGAAAAGATGTCAACAGGACTGCAACGTCTTGCTGCCGAGGATCCGTCGTTTCAGGTCTCGTCAGATAATGAATCAGGCCAAACCATCATGCGCGGCATGGGCGAGCTTCACCTAGATATCTTGGTTGACAGGCTAAAGCGTGAATTCAAGGTTGAAGCAAATATCGGTGCGCCGCAGGTTGCCTACCGTGAGACGATTACCAAAGATGTTGAAATTGATTACACTCATAAAAAGCAGTCTGGTGGCTCTGGACAGTTTGCGCGTGTGAAAATCAAGTTTGGTCCGCTAAAAGAGGGTGGGTTTGAATTCTCTAACTCAGTGGTTGGCGGAAATGTTCCAAGAGAATTTATCCCAGGCGTTGAAAAAGGTATCGTTCAGGCCAAAGATACTGGTATTATTGCTGGCTTTCCTGTTATTGACTTTCAGGCACAACTTGTCGATGGGGCCAGTCATGATGTTGACTCCTCTGTATTAGCGTTTGAAATTGCGGCTCGTGCAGCATTTCGTGAAGCCATGTCAAAGGCAGCTGCAAGATTGCTTGAGCCAGTGATGAAGGTTGAGGTTATTACCCCGGAAGAATATATGGGGGATATTATTGGCGATTTGAATAGTCGTCGCGGCAATGTAGGCGGTATGGAGCCACGCGGCAATGCGCGTGCGATTGATGCGATGGTGCCTCTTGCCAATATGTTTGGCTATATTAATACGTTGCGCTCTATGAGTCAGGGGCGTGCTCAATATTCAATGCAATTTGACCATTATGAACAAGTGCCACAGGCAGTAGCGGATGAAGTCCGTGCCAAGTTGGCGTAATTTAACGAGTTAGTTTCTATTAGGAGGGTATATCATGTCCAAGGAAAAGTTTGATCGTTCGAAGCCACATTTAAACATAGGCACG
>ERZ802821.626-NODE-626-length-19589-cov-33.4218_pt1 | contig 19589 bp, 19 predicted proteins | sample MGYA00345648_ERZ802821 | MGnify/ENA primary metagenome ERZ802821 (study PRJEB30503, sample SAMEA104212357) | marine metagenome | biome: Westerlies Biome; feature: [SRF] surface water layer (ENVO:00010504) within the epipelagic zone...; material: water... | reverse complement strand
TAGAAAGAAGAAAATCTTTGATTTTATTGATGATTTACTTCAAAAAACTGGAAAAATAGGCGAATACGATCAAAAAATTTAGTACTGAATAAAGTTAATTTTCAACTAATAAGTGTTCATAAAACTGTAAAGAATCATCTAAAAAAGTATATGAGGTGATGGAGGGAGACTGAAGTCACCTTTTTTTATTTAAAAGCTTTTTTTAATTTACTTAAATTTTTTTCTAAAGCTGCTTTTGAATAAGTTTTTCCTTTAACAACCCACACAGATAGAGGCCAAGAACTATCATTTTTGTTTCTAGCAATAATATGAATATGCAATTGAGGAACTATATTTCCTATTTTTTCTACATTAAGTTTTGAAGTTTTAAATAATTTTTTTACAATTTTGCTTACATAGATAATTTCTTTCATAAGTAGTATTTGATCTTTAGAGTTAAGTTCACTCATATCAGTGATATTTTTTCTTCTTGGAATTAATATCAACCAGGGAAATTTTAAATTATCATAAAGTCTAATGCTACATAACTTAAGATTTTTTACGTGGTAAGAGGATTTCAAAAAATTTTGATTTATTTTATTCATTAAATAAAGCTATTCATTTAAAGATTTGTTGCAATTACTATTTCAAGTATAGTTAAATAATGGCAGATAAAAAAATTAGATCTATTGCAAAAACATTTTCTTGGAGATTTTTTATTTTTATTTATTGGATGATTTTTGGTTATATATATACAGGAACCTTTACGGGCGCAGGTATATTAGGTGTAGGATCAATTATTCCTCTCTTTTTCTATTATTTCCATGAAAGAATTTGGAATAAAGTTAAATGGGGTGTTAATTAAATTATTCTTTAATAATTATAAATATTTTTTAAGTTTATTTGAAATATTTACTTTTTTATGATTAATAAAATCTTCGTGATTTTTTTCTATACTATTTAGTTCATAGAGATAATTTACCATAACACCAAAAGATCTTTTAAAACCAACCTCTGAGATATTTGCATTAACTATAATATCATCAACAATTGCACCATTTCCTAAATGAAATCTACTAACATCATTTACTGGAAGACCCTTATTGTTTTTCTCATGAACAATATAATGAGTAGCTAATTTTACTAAAAGATCATTATTATCAACAAATCTTTTATCTCCTATTTTTAAATCTTTAGATTTGAGAAATGAAGCATCTTTATTTTTTATGTTACCTAAAATTTTTTCTATTTTTTTATCATCTTGATATGAAAACCAATCTGCAAAGCCTGGTATTGGTGACAATGTACCAAAATTTTTAATATGTGGAAGTTCCTCCTGTAACTCATAAACTACCCTTTTAATTAGAAAATTTCCAAGCGTTACTCTGGACAAACCTTCTTGGCAATTGCTAATAGAATAAAAAGTAGCACTATCAAAATCTTTTGCATCTTTACTAGATGGCTTCATCAATTCTTGAATTGATTTACCCAATCCTTTTGTTAAAGCTACTTGAACAAATATGATTGGCTCATCTTCAAGAGCTGGATGAAAATAAGAAAAAAACCTTCTATCTTCACCTAGTCTTCTTTTTAATTCATTCATATCTTTAATTTGATGAACTCTTTCATACTGTATTATTTTTTCTAAAACTGCAGCCTTTGTATCCCATGTAATTTTTTCAAGTTTTAGAAAACCTGGATTAAACCAATCTCTAAATAAAAACCTTAAATCATCATCTAAACCTTTGAGATCAGTATTATCCCTTAATATTTTTAATAGATCCTCTCTAAGACTTACTATGATTGAAGTTCCATTAGGTGCCATATTCATTCTTCTGAAAAGCACCCCCCTTTTACCCTCAGAAATTTTAAATAAGTTATATAAATTCTTTTCGTTTTGATCTTTTTGATAAACTTCTATTGCATCATTAACCATCGTAAAACTAGGTTTATATTTTTGATTTATTTTTTTAAAAAATAAAAGCTTATTCTCGTCAGTAAGTGTAAGATATAGTTCAGTAATATCTCTAGCAACGGCAATGCCAAAGGCTGCACCTTTATTTGAAATTAGATCATCACACAATGTTAAAATTGTTTCTAAATCATTTTTCTTGATAACTTTTCTTTTAAAAAGTTTTTCTCCAGCATCAGCTATTGAAGAAATGATTTGCTTGAAATTAAACATCGCTAATGATTATCACAAATAACCGTTACATAAATGTTAAATTTACCACACATAAAAAATCCTTTAACTATATAGATAATCAACTTTATTGTACGTCGGATTAAGAAAAAAGCTTAGAAAATTTACTTTATATGTTAATAGTTCTTTCATGTTAGATAAAAGAAATTTTTATATCAATGGTAAGTGGGTTAAGCCAACTAATCCTAATGACTTGGAGGTTATAAACCCCTCAACTGAAGAAGCTTGTGCAGTAATATCTTTGGGCTCCAAAGTGGATACAGATATTGCTGTTGCTGCAGCTAAGCAAGCTTTAGAAAATTGGAGAGAAAGTTCTAAAGATGAAAGAATTAGTCTACTTGAAAAATTATTAACTATTTATAAAAAAAGATATGGAGAGATGGCAGATGCAATTTCTATGGAAATGGGTGCACCAATGGATTGGGCAACTGATGTTCAAACTGCAAGTGGTGAGTCTCATTTAGAAGATTTTATTTTAAGATTAAAAGAATTTAATTTTGACAGAAAGTTTAATTCTGAGTCTAATAATCGAATATGCTATGAGCCAATAGGAGTTTGTGGTCTTATAACGCCATGGAACTGGCCAATTAACCAAATTGCATTAAAGGTTATCCCAGCTTTTGCAGCTGGATGTACAATGATACATAAGCCCTCTGAGATAGCTCCACTATCTGCAATGCTATTTACTGAAATGATTGATGAAGCTGGATTTCCATCTGGAGTTTTTAATTTAGTTAATGGTGATGGAGCTGGAGTTGGAACAGAAATTTCTCGACATCCTGATATTGATTTAGTTTCATTTACTGGCTCTACACGTGCTGGAAGATTAATATCTAAAAATGCAGCTGAAACAATTAAAAAAGTTTGTCTTGAATTAGGTGGTAAAGGTGGAAATATTGTATTTGCAGACTCATATCCTAATGCGGTTAGAGATGGAATTAGAAATGTAATGAGCAACTCTGGTCAATCTTGTGATGCTCCAACTAGGATGTTGGTAGAAAAATCTATTTATGAAAGAGCAATTAAAGAAGCAGCTGATGAAGCGAATTTAATAAAAGTAGATCACGCATCAAAAAAAGGTGATCATATTGGTCCAGTAGTTTCAAAAACTCAATATGATAAAATTATTAATTTAATTCAAAGTGGTATTGATGAAGGAGCAACATTAGCAGCAGGTGGTCCTGACTTGCCACACGGAATGAATAAAGGTTATTTTATAAAGCCTACAATTTTTACTGATGTAAAAAATGATATGAGAATTGCAAAAGAAGAAATATTTGGACCTGTGCTATCAATAATTCCTTTTGAAACTGAAGAAGAAGCAATAAAAATTGTTAATGAAACTGAATATGGTCTTGGTAATTACTTGCAAACTGAAGATAAAGAAAGAGCTAAAAGAGTATCCAGAAAATTAAATGCAGGAATAATATATGTTAATGGAATTGGGCCTGACTCAGGAACACCTTTTGGTGGTTTCAAACAATCTGGAAATGGTCGTGAAGGTGGAGTTTGGGGTTTAGAAGAATATTTAGAAGTCAAAACGGTAACGGACTGGCAAGAATAAAATGATTGGTTATGTAATGGTCGGAACTAACAATCTTGATAAATCAATTTCATTTTATGACTCACTATTAGAATTATTGAATCTAAAAAGAGTTGATACATCAGAAGAATATGCGGGATATGCTTCAAAAAACAAACCTGACAATATTGAATTTTATGTAACAAAACCAGCTAATGGAGACGAGGCAAATTTTGGTAATGGTACTCAAATATCTTTTGTTACTGAAAAAAAAGAGATTGTTGAAAAATTTCATGAACTAGGAGTTAAGCTTGGTGGAAAAAGTGAAGGAGGGCCAGGCGAGAGACCTGAGGGTTCTAAAGTTTATTACTCTTATGTAAGAGATTTAGATGGTAATAAAATCTGTGTTTTTGCTAACATCTAATCATAAAACTAATGACTTATAATCTAATTAAACAAAGATTAGAAAATAATGACACTATTATTTTAGATGGTGCAATTGGTGCTGAACTAGAAAAAAACGGAGCTAAAATGCACAAAGATTTATGGTGTGGTACCTGCTCTATAGAAAGTCCAGATTTAGTAAAAAAAGTTCACGAAGAATATATTTTAGCTGGCGCCGATATCATCACTACAAATACTTACGCAACTACTCCTATTGCTATGAAGCAATATGGTTTTAATGATCAAATAAATGATTTTAATAAAAAAAGTGTTCAGCTAGCAAAAGAAGCAGTTAAAAATTCAAACAAAGATGTAGCTATAGCTGGGAGTGTTTCAACATTTGGAAGCTTATACAAATATGGTCTTGAAGCTATGAAGCCAGGCTTTAAAGAACAATTAAAAATTTTATCTGGTGAAGGAGTTGATCTAATAATATTAGAAGCTATGTCTTCTCAAGCTGATATAGTTGAGACAATTATTGAATGTTCACTAGAGTCGAAATTACCTGTATGGTTATCAATATCTTGTGTAATTGATGACAAAACAAATAAATTAATGCTCGGCTATAATGATACAGTAGATTCAGATACAAATGTTTATGAAGATTTTGAAACATCAATAAATAGTTTTAGTAAAATTCACGATGGACCAATTTTAATAGCTCACTCCGATATCAAAGTTACAGGTCAAGCTGTTAAAATAGCCAAAAAAAAATTTAACGGAGTGTTAGGTGCTTATCCAAACAGAGGTCATTATGAAAAACCTCATTGGAAATTTATAGACAATATTACTCCAAGTGAATATTTAGAAAATGCAAGATCATGGGTAAAAAATGGAGCACAGATTATTGGGGGCTGTTGTGGTGTAGGTGTTGAAGAAATAAAAGCGATTTCTGTATTAAAAAAAGATCAAAATGCTTAATAATGAAGATTTATTTAATCAAACTATAATTGAAATTGAAAAATTGTGGACTAAAAATAAAAGATTAAGTAATTTTGTTAATTGGCCAAAAAGTTTAGTTTTAACAAAAAAACCAATTAATGAAATAAAAGTAACCAAAAAACTTTCATCTTGGAAATCAAAAGGTAGTGAACAAGTAAATAAAATTCATAATTTGATTACAAACTTAGCGCCATATGTAAATTGGGATAATGGATATAGCGAAGATCAAGTAAGTAAAGAATTTTTAGATAAATATGGTTTTTTTGAATTAATAGGTCCTACTGGGCATTTTTTAACTTCTGATATGGCATTATGGGTGAATTATTTAGATAAAAACTCGTATTACCCATGGCACAATCATGAAGCGGAAGAACTTTATTTTATTGTTGCAGGAGAGGCAAAATTTGAAAGTGAAAGTGAAAAACCAAAAATTTTAAGGACAACAGATACACGTTTTCATAAAAGTTATGAAGCACATAGAATTACTACAACAGATAGTAAAATTTTATCATTTGTAATTTGGAAAAATAAATATGAAAATGTATCTAAAATATTAGATTCTCAAAATTCATAACATGTCAGATAAAAAATTAAAAGAAGAACTAAACCCAAGTCTATCTATAATAAAAGACAATAAACCTAGATGGTACTTACCTGAAACTAGAAGAGATGGTTATAAAAATTTACATAAGATAAATAGATATGGCTTATTATTAAGATCAGATTTAGTTCTTAAATTAAACAATAACAGTAATCCCAATATTGAAAATATTTCTTCAGTTAAAAAAATTATTAATCATAAATATTTTTGTTCTTTACTGGTTGGTAAAGGGCAAGACATACTTTATGAAAAATATGCAAGCGATTTTTCAATCACCCAACCTCAAACGATAATGTCAATTACTAAAATGTTTGTAAATTTATTCATTGGAGAGCTTGTTGAAAAAAAAGTTATTAATCTAAATAAAAAAATTTCAGATTATCTTCCTGATATTGGAAGTGGCTACGCTTCAGCTATAGTTCAAGACGTTTTAGATATGAATATTGAAAACTCATATAGTGAAGACTATACTGATCCTTATACATCTTCTTATTTACACGAACCAATAAATGGATGGAGGCTTCCAAAAGATTTAAATGACATTAAAAGTCAAGAGGATTTTTTAAATCAAATTAAATGTAACGAAGGAAAAGATTTATCTAATATCTCAGATAACTCCCATTATAAATCAGCTAACACTGATGTTATAGGCCTCTTAATAGAAAAAGTTAGCAAAAGACCATTACGAAATTGGCTGGTTGAGGCAGTTGAAGCTGCTGGGCTTGAGGATGCTTTGTATATGGGTACCGATAGATTTGGTATGCCATGGATTTCTGGTGGAGGATGTTTAATTTCAAGAGATTTTTTAAGATTAGGTCTTTTATTTTCAAGAAATGGTCATGGTGTAGGAAATAGAAAAGTTGGCTCTTTATCATTTATTGAACAAACATTGAAGAACAAAGGAACTAAATATATGGAACTTTCAAAAAATAAATTTCTTCACTATTCAAATTCTACAATGAGATCTGGAAATTGGATTGGTCACTCTGGTTTAGCAGGACAGTTTTTAGCTATAAATCTTAAAACTAAAGTAGTTGCATGTTTTTTTTCTGTCATAGATACAGTTTCTGGTACAGATGAAAGTTATAAAAAAGAAATGATTAATATGATGGATGAAATTGTTAATAATAACTATTAAATTATCTCAATTTAGTTTGCTTATGATGAGATGATAATTTTATAAATAAAAAAGGTTTTATTGTTGCCCAACCATCGTCACTTTGTTCAGATTTAGTTATCCATGTTTCAACATGTGAAATAAAACTCATATTCTTTTATTTACTAACATCTTCTTTTGGAGATAATACTACAGCCACTATTCCTCCAATAACTATCAAAGAACATCCAATAATTTGGCGCCATCCAAATGGTTCATCAGTAAGTATACTAGAGCTTATAGCGCCAACTATAATTTCTGATAAAAATAAAATTGAACATATCCCCGCTCCTATCTGAGTTGGGGCCCATAGAATTACAATAGCAGTTGGGATAAAATAAAAAACTGAGATAAGAACCAAGAATGTAGTCATTGAAATAAATGCATCTGTGGATGGCATAGGCCCAAGATAATCGGCAAGTAAAAATCCAGCTCCAATATTAAATAATGTTCCATAAAAGAAAAATCCAAAAATTATTGGAAATACTCCATCAGTTTTAATAACCTCAAGTCTAATCATTCCTCCTGCAAACATTATACCTCCTATAAAAGCTAACCAGTCACCAGCATTCTCTGGTAAAGGAATATTTCCACCTTGACCAAAAACTACCCATAATCCACCAAGTGCTAAAGCTAAACTGACAATTCTTTGCCAACCATGTTTTTTCTTTAAAAAAATTATTTCAAAAATAGTCGTCCAAACAGGAGTCATGTAAAACATTATTAAAGCTCTTACTACATCTGTTAAAAGAAAGCTTAATGCATAACATATAAAACCTCCTCCAATTAAAATTCCCATAGCTGGAAGTTCTAATCCTGAATCTCTTTTTTTACTTAATCTCCAAATCGCAATAGGTAGCAATATCAAAGTTCCAATTATCATTTGAGATATTGTGCCCCAACCTCCAGTCAGACCGCCATCATCAAGAATTCTTTGTGGTAACCAATATATTCCCCAAGCACCAGCTGAAATCGCTAAGGCAGCTGAAATTTTATAATGGTGCGGGTGTCTCATAATAACTAATTTAATTTAGGTTTAATTTTACTAAAATTAAACACATCTTCATACTTTGTTGCAAAAGAAAATAATTTAAAATCATCTTTATTTCTTCCTATAATTTGCATCCCCATTGGCATGCCATTTTTATTAAAACCAACTGGAATTGTAATTGTAGGTAGCTCTAAAAGACTAGATAAAATAAAAACTTCTAGCCATCGATGGTATGTATCTAATTCAATATTATTAATTTTTTTTGGAAATTGTAAATTTTTATCAAAAGGAAAAACCTGTGCTGATGGTAATGCCAAGAAATCAAAATTTTTAAAAATTAAATTTATTTGATTTAAACATTGTTGTTTTTGAACTAGAGCTAATTGTAAGTCTTCAGATTTAATTTCTTTACCTTTGTTATATTCCCAGATTGCCTGAAAAGTCATTGAATTAATGTCTGAAATATTCATAGCTAAAGTATCTTCATAAATACTTTTTGCTCTTAACGTCGTCCAACTATTCCATAAAATATCATTTTTTATTTTTGGTTTAATAGCTTCTACTTTAATATTAATTTTTTCTAAGTCTTTTAATTTATTTTCACAAATTTCTAATATATCTTTTTCTATATTGTAATCCCCATTCATATTTGACAACCATCCAATTTTGAAAGACGAAAATTCTTTGTCACTTATATTTTGATTTTTGAACGAGCCATCTAAATCGAATGAAAATTTATCCATGGTATGACTACCAACCATTTCATCTAATAAAATCGACATATCTTTTGGATTTCTGGCAAAACATCCTGGTGTTGTAAGTATTGGTAAATCAAAACTTTGTCCTGTGCGATCTACTGAAATTAAACCTGGTGTGGGTCTAAAACCATAAATATTTGCGTAAGCTGCAGGTCCTCGACATGATCCCATCTGATCTGTTCCATCAGCAAATGGTAATAATCCAGCAGCAACAGCTGAGCTAGCACCCCCACTTGATCCGGCAGCAGACTTTGATAAGTCATAAACATTTGAAGTTGGTCCAAAAAGTCTATTAATTGTATGTCCTCCAACTCCTAATTCTGCGGTATTTGTTTTTCCAATAACAATTGCACCTTTATCAATTAATCGATTTACAAATAATGAATTTCTTGAAGGTTCGTTATTTTGTGATCCAGGAAAACCATATGTTGTTTTAAAGCCCACAACATCTGACAGATCTTTAATTGCTATTGGCAACCCATTTAAAGGTTTATCAATTTCTTTATTGTTATCTTTTTCAATAGCTTCTTTAATTATTAATTCTCGATCCTTTTGAAGAACAATGGCGTTTAAATCAGGATTTAATTTATCAATTTTATCTAAATAATATTGAACAACTTCTTTAATTGAAATTTGACGACTATTTATGTTTTTTTGGATTTCTTTTATAGATTGATTTTCAAGCATAAAAGCTTATCTAGCTTTTTTGATCGATGCTAGTGTCATTTCTTTTACTTCTGCTAAAGTTGCAATTTTTGGATTAGTTGCAAATGCTTGGTCTTTCATAGCTTTTTCTGCAATTCTATTTACACAGTCCTCAGGTACTCCAATTTCACTTAAACTTTTAGGAATTTTTATTCTATCTAGTATTTTTTCAATATTTAAAATGAATGCATCAACAGAATGATCTTCAAATTGCATAGCTTCTGACATTCTTTTAACTTTTTCCTCCATACCTGGAAGATTATATTTTAAAACAACTGGTAATATAATTGCATTAGTTAAACCATGATGTGTATTAAATTCAGCTCCCACCATGTGGGCAATAGCATGAACTAAACCTAAGCCTTTCAAAAAAGAAATTCCAGCCAAACAAGATCCAACATGCATTCCACCTCTAGCAAGTATATTGCTTGGTTCTTCCACTGCTGTAATTAATGATTTTGAAATTAATGATAGTCCTTCTAAAGCTGCACCATCACACATTGGATTAAAACCAGGAACACAGTACCCTTCAATACTATGTATTAAAGCATCTGCTCCCGTCCAAGCTGTTAAATTTGATGGAAGTCCAATTGTTAGCTCTGGGTCGATTAGTGCTAACGATGGTCTAACATCTGGATGCCACATGCAAAATTTCATTCCTTCTTTTAAATAAGTAACCATGCCTGTAATTTCTGTTTCAGCACCAGTACCTGCTGTTGTAGGAATAGTGATAATCTTTGGAAAGGGATTGTCTTTACTAATTATAGGGGGAGTTAGTTCAAATTCAAAATCTCTAAGTGGTATGTCGTTATTTGCTGTAAGGCATATTAATTTTCCTCCATCCATTGCACTTCCACCACCAATAGCGATTATAGAATCGTGATTTCCATCTTTAAATTTTTTACGACCAACTGATATTTCATCTTCTCTTGGGTTGGGTGATATATCAAAAAATAAGTCTGATTTTACATTTGAGCTAGTTAAATAACTTTGTAAATTTGTAATAAATGGTAATTTTGGACTTCCTTTATCAGTAACAATTAATGGGTTTTTAATATCTAAATTATTACAAATTGAACCTATTTCTTTTAAACGACCAGGTCCATATGCAATATTAGTTGGGAATGTCCAATCTTGATTGGATAGAATATCAGATTCATTTAGTTTGAAAGTACTCATTTTATTTGTAAGGTTTATACAATCTTTTTTAAAAATTGATATGAAAAATTTTCCTGAAAAATCTGATTTAAAAAAAACTTATCTTGCAATAATTACTATGTTGTTAGCAATACTGTGTGTTGACTTTTATATGGTTGTTATTAAATTTTTAGGAGATGATTACTCAGTTGTTCAATTAGCGTTATTTAGAAATGCTGCAGCGATAATACCTTTATTCTTATTACTTTTTTTTACCAAAGAACATTTTTTAGTATTTAAAAATGTAAATAAAAAATTTATTTATTTAAGTTTTATTAGAGGTCTTTGTTTCTTATCAATGAATATATTTGTATTTATTTCTGTAATAAATTTACAATTTGCAACAGCAATGACACTAACATTCTCTTCTCCATTTTTTATTGTGATTTTATCTATTATCTTTTTAAGGGATAAAGTTGGTATATATAGATGGTCTGCAGTTATAATTGGTTTTATTGGGGTTGTAATGATTATGAAGCCAACAAGTGATATTTTTAATATTTATTCAATTTTCCCTATACTAACAGCTCTAGCTTGGGCTTTTTCTGTAATAATTTTAAAATATATTCCAGAAGGACATTCGACTGCTAAAATTCAATTATATACTTTAATCTTTAATGTTTTAGGTGCTGCAATTTTATTTTTCTTAACTTCAGATCATGTTGAAATACAAAGTACTAAAGATTTTTGGCTAATGATGCTTACGGGTTTTTTGGGTGGGACAGCTGCTATACTTTTTATTTATTCCTATCGATTAATCGCAGCCAGCAAAATTGCTTCTTTTGAATACTTGGGAATTCCATCATCTTTTATTCTTGGTTGGTTTTTCTTTAACGAAGCTCCATGGGGTCAACTTTTCCCAGGTGTAATTGTAATTATTTTTGCTGGTATGTTAATTATTTGGAGAGATAATGAGAAAAAAAAATCTATAGATACTAACAAAAAGTTTAATTAACTTTTCATTGATTTCATTACAATAGTTCGATCAATTTCACCCAATAATTTTCCTGTGTCATGACTGATAACTGGGTGTGCAATATCGTTTTCACATAATGTATCTATCAATGTTTCAATTTTTGCATTGTCTTTAATGCAGTCTTGTTTCTTAGAAAATAAATTTTTTGCATTATCACTACATTTTTCTCTCATTACTTTGCCAGCACTTAAAACTTTATACTTTGGAACATCTTCACAGAAATCTTTGACGTATTGATCTACAGGATTTGCTACAATTTCCTCAGGTGTTCCTACTTGTGAAATTTCTCCGTCTTTCATAATTGCTATATGATCACCCATTTTAATAGCTTCTAGAAAATCATGTGTAATAAATACCATTGTTCTTTGTAATTTTTGCTGAATATCTAGCAACTCATCTTGCATCTCTCTTCGAATTAATGGGTCTAATGCTGAAAACGGTTCATCAAAAATTAATATTTCTGGGTCTACTGCCATTGCTCTTGCTAATCCAACCCTTTGCTGCATACCACCTGAAAGTTCTCTTGGATAATGATTATGCCAACCTTCTAAGCCAACCAATTTTATTACCTCCATTGACTTATCTATTCTCTCTTGTTTTTTTGTTCCTCTAATTTCTAAACCGTACCCAATGTTATCTAAAACAGTTCTATGAGGAAACAAACCAAAATGTTGAAACACCATACTCATTTTATTTCTTCTTAGATCTAATAATTCTTTATCATTCATTTTTGTAACATCTACATCATCCATCATTACTGTACCTGATGATGGTTCAATAAGTCTTGATATACATCTTACTAAAGTAGATTTTCCACTTCCCGATAATCCCATTACAACAAATGTTTCACCTTTTTGAATTGAAAAACTTACATCTTTAACGGCTACGACGTGGCCTGTTTTTTCTTGAACTTCGCTTCGAGATAAATTTGGGTCTAGGTCTTTTAAAATTCTTTTTTCATCTGGACCAAATAATTTCCATATATTTGAACAGACAATTTTATCATTATTACTCATGTTTTTAGATTACTATTAAAAATTATACTATTACAAGAGTTTTTTTCTTTTAAATTTAAAATAATCAATTTATGCTCCATAAAAAAATTTTTAATGTCTGCTGAATCTTCTATAAATAACAAATCTAGATTTAATGTTTATTTAACACCTTCATTAATTTTTTTTGGAATTATTATTGCTTTAATTCTATCTTTTCAAAACGAAGAGGCTTCTGTTTTTCCAAAATTTATATCTGATCAATTTACATTTACAGCTTGGGTCAATGAGGGTGAAGATTATTTAAGAAAACACTTTAGATGGTTTACAAAAATTATAGCAAATTATATAAAAAGTGGTTATTATTTTATAGAGGATTTTTTAATTGATTCACCTTGGATATTAGTTGTATCAATTCTATTTTTGCCATGTTTGGTTACTGGTGGTCTTGGATTAGGCTTATATTCATTATTTACAATGTATTTCTGGGGTGCAACCGGTATGTGGGACGAGTCATTACAAACTGTAGGTTTGATGGGATTGTCAGTTACTTTATGTGTCTTTTTTGGTGTTATCCTTGGAACCTTGTGTTCTCAAAGTAATAAATTTCTAAATTTCATGAGCCCAATATTAGATACCATGCAAGTAATGCCCGCCTTTGTTTATTTGTTTCCCGCTGTTTTCTTTTTTGGAATTGGTGGAGCTCCAGCAATCTTAGCTACAATGATTTATGCAATGCCTCCAATTATAAGATTAACTAATTCTGGAATTAGACAAGTCCCAGCTGAGACCATAGAGTCTGCAACATCATTTGGATCAAACAAATTACAACTTCTATTTAAAATTAAAATTCCACTATCTCTTCCAAGTATTATGATGGGTGTTAACCAAGTAATCATGATGGCTCTTGCTCTTGTTGTTTTAGCCTGCTTTATTGGTGCTGAAGGTATTGGAGGACAAGTTTGGTTAGCAATTAGAAATTTGGATGTTGGTTGGGCGATGGAAGGAGGTCTCTGTATTTTGTTTATGGCGATAATGTTTGATAGATTTAGTAGTGCTTTTAGCAAAACTCCTGAAATACTTCCTTCAAATGTGCAAAAATTTTACTTACTTCCTCAAAACTGGGAAAAATATCACATAGCAAGAATTTTAGAGAAGCCATTAAGTTTTTTACACTATGTGACTAATTATGTTTGTATAACAATTACAAACTTAGTCGCCTATGTTTTTAGAGCTGTACTTTCTTTATTTAACAAACAAACTGCAAATGATATCGGAGAATTTATTAGTAAAAGATTTTATATAATACCTTCATTTATAATTTTCTTTATAATAACTTTTATAGACTCAAGTATATATGAGATCGGGTCATTTCCAAAAGAGTGGAAACTTTCTATAAGACAGCCCATAGCAAATGCAGTTGATGCGTTAACCGTTAATCCAGGTTTTATTGCTTTTACAAAAGGTTTAAGAGGATTTGTTTATCTTAAACTGCTTCATCCATTGGATGTATTTTTAACACATATTCCTTGGTGGTATATGATGGGTGTATTTACACTTATTGGTTATTTTACTGTTGGTTTAAGATTTGCTTTTACTACTGCACTTTTATTATTATTTATTGGCGCTTGTGGAATTTGGACACATTCGATGATTACTTTGTCATCAGTTTTAGTTTCAGTTGCACTTTGTTTTGCAATTGGTGTACCTCTTGGAATAATTGCATCATATAACGAGAGATTTAGGAATGTTCAAAATGTTGTCTTGGATGCAATGCAAACACTTCCATATTTTTGCTATTTAATACCAGTATTAATGTTTTTTGGGGGTGGAATAGTGTCAGCTGTACTTGCTACAGTGATATATTCAATACCACCAATCATAAGATTAACTACATTAGGATTAACTCAAGTTTCAGTCTCATATTCAGAAGTATCTAGATCTTTTGGTGGAACATTGCTTCAAACTCTAGGTAAAGTTAAATTTCCTCTTGCTGTACCAAGTTTGGTAATTGGATTTAACCAAACTGTAATATTGGCTTTTGCGATGCAAATTGTAACTCCTTTAATTGGTGGAAAAGGACTTGGTCTTGAAGTCTTTAATGGATTAGCAAGATCTGATACTGGAAGAGGACTTGCAGCAGGTATTGCTATTGTTCTTTTAGCAATAATTATTGACAGAATAACTTTAGCTTATACAAAAAAACAAAGATTAGCTTTAGGTTTAGTCACAGATAACAAGTAATAAAAATTAAAATTTAAAATACCTATTTTGGGTTCTTATTTGACAAATAACCACACCTAAATCTAATAAAATAACAAAAATATCAATATTATAGAGTTTACATCTATAGATTTATTGAATTAGTATGCTCTTTTAATTAATTAGAGGAGAAATAAATGAAGTTATCAAAAATTATTTCAGCAATGATTTTGTCATTTGTCCTAGTACTTTCTAGTTTTGCTCAAGCTAATGCTAAAAGACTAACAGCAGCTGTTGCAGACTGGACTGGTGGAGAAATTTCATGTCAAGTTGCTGTAACAATGCTTGAAGAAGAATTAGGCTACAAAGTCAAAAGAATAGTATTCCCATCTGGAACAGGATTATGGGAAGCAATCGCAGCAGGTGAAATTGACTTTGCTTGCGAAAGTTGGCCAAGTTACGCTGAGTCAGACTCGGTTATGCTTAATGAAGACCTGGTTTACGAAGGTAAAAAGGTTGGTAGTTATAGTGGTGATGGAACTGTAGACCTACTAGGTACTGTTGGAGTTATTGGAATGTCAGATTATTATATTCCAAGATATGCAGCAGAAGAACTTGGTATTAAATCTTGGAAAGATCTTAATAAACACAAAGATAAATTTGCAACAATTGAATCTGGTGGAAAAGGACGATTAATTGCTTGTCCAGTAGCTGGTTGGAACTGTCATGACCAAAAAAGACTTAATCTTTTAGGAATTGATTTTCAAGCTGATGAACTTGGTACTGAAGCAGCAGCAGTTGCTGAAGCAGTAGCAGCTTATAAAAGAAAAGAACCTTTCTTACTTTACCTATGGGAACCACATTGGTTTTTTGGTTCATATGATATGGTAGGTGTAGGTCTTCCAGATCATAAAGTTTGTGATCCTGATACTTTTACTGAAGCTGGAAACTGGAAAGATTGTGGAACTAAAGGCTGGCCAGCAACTGGTTGGGCTAAAGATTACACAATGAACTACGGTAACCCTGCTACATTTGCAAAACCTGAACATGCAAAAGCTAAAGAGTTTTTTGAAAAAATGTCATTTCAAAATGCTGATCAAGCTGTAATGCTAGTTGAAGTTAAGCAAAAAAATAGAGATCTTAAAGAAGTAGTTAAAGAATGGAAAGATGCTAATCCTGATAAATGGAGAAGCTGGATACCTAATTAATATTTCTTAGAATAAAAAAATTTAGGCCCTGTTAATCAGGGCCTTTTTTTTATGTAATATTTAAATATTCAATAAAAGATCTTATGGATACTACTATAAGAAATGTTCCAAAAATTTTACTTAAGATCTTTTTATTAATTTTATAGACAGTTTTTGCTCCTAATCGAGCAGTTATCATTGTAACAGGTACAAAGACAGCAAAACCTAATAAGTTAATATATCCAACACTAAAAGGAGTATTAATATTATCAATTAAATTTCCACCAATTATCATTGTTATGGTTCCACTTGTTGCTATTAAAAATCCTACAGCAGCAGCTGTTCCTATTGATTTTCTTATATCATAACCAAATGTTCTCATGAAAGGCACCATTAACGATCCACCACCAATTCCAAGTGGTACTGAAATGAAACCTATTAATAGTCCTGATATATTTTTAATAAAATTTGATATTTTTTTTGGATTTTCTACAAGCTGCTCTCTAAGGAATATAAAAAATAAACCAACCATTAATGAAAAAATTGAAAAAAAAAGAACAAGAGTAGGAGTTTTTAAACTCACTGCTAAAAAAGTTCCTGTTATTACCCCTAATAAAATAAAAATTCCAAATGATTTGATCATTTTAAAATCAACAGCATCATGCTCTATATGCGTTTTGGTAGAAATTATTGATGTTGGGATTATTATTGCTAAAGATGTCCCTACTGATAAATGCATCCTAGTAACAATATCAAAATCAAGTACAGTGAATGCATAATAAAGTGCTGGAACCATGATAATTCCACCTCCAACACCTAACAAACCTGCCATAAAACCTGCTACTGAAGCTGCAAGAGCTAAAACAACTATTAGATTAATTAAATCTGCTAAAACAATATTTTCCACTATGAGCTAATTAAATTTGCCTTTTCATTATTTTGAACAATTGTCATGATGTGCTTTGCTTTTTGAAAATCTGAGTCTCTTGCCATCATGTTGTCACTTAAATATCGTTTCCAATCTTTAGATCCAACTTGGCCGTGATATAATCCAACTGTATGTCTCATTATATGGTTAACTTTAGTGCCTTTTTTAACTTCTCTTTCTAAATATTCCAATAATTGTTCGGCTACCTGTTCTCTTGTTAGGTTGTCTTCTGTTTTAAATATCTCTTTTTCAATTTCGACTAATGAGTATGGGTTCTGATAAATTGATCTTCCAATCATTACACCATCACAAGAATTTAAATGATTATTTATCTCTTCTATTTTAGAGATACCTCCATTAATAATAATTTCTAATTTTGGGTTTTCTTTCTTAATTTCATAAACCATATTGTAATTTAACTTTGGAATATTCAAATTTTGTTTTGGGGACAATCCAGTAAGCATTGCTTTTCTTGCATGTAAAATAAATGTACTAGTTCCAGCATCTCTCATTTTATGAATAAAATTATTTAAATACTCAAAATCCTCAGTATCATCAAAACCTATTCGAGTTTTAGCTGTTACCGGGATATTACAAGAATTTACCATAGCATTAATACATTCTGCGACTAGATCTGGTTCTTTCATTAGGCATGCACCAAACTTATTTTTTTGAACTTTTTTACTTGGGCATCCAAGATTAATGTTAATTTCATCATAGCCCATATCTTCAGCTATTTTAGATACTTCTGATAATTCATCTTTATTTGATCCACCGACTTGTAATGCTAATGGTTTTTCTTCTGGACTATAAGATAAGATTTTTTTTCTATCACCATGAATTGCTGATTTTGTTGCTACCATTTCAGTATATAGCAATACATTTTTACTCATTAATCGTAGAAAAAAACGATCATGTCTATCTGTGCAATCCATCATTGGTGCAACTGAAATTTTTCTGTTAATTTTTTTATTAATATCCAAGAGGTTTTCCCATTAACTTATCAGGCAACCATGTAACTATTTCAGGGAAAATACATAAGATCAATATAGCTAAAGCCATAATTATCATAAATGGTATAGAGCCTTTTAAAATTTCTGACAAACTAACGTCTGGAGTAATTCCTTTAATTATATATAGGTTTAAGCCTACTGGTGGTGTTATTAGTCCTATTTCCATATTAATAGTAAAAACAATTGCAAACCAATAAGGGTCAAATCCTAAGGTAGTTATTACTGGCAATAAAATAGCAGAAGTCATTACAATTACAGCTACTGGAGGTAAAAAGAATCCCGCCACTAATAAAAAAATATTTACTAATAAGAAAATAATCCATTTATTAGTACTTAGTTCAATCATACTTTGAGCTAATGATTGAGTTACGTAAAGTTGAGAAAGAGTAAAAGCAAATAAATAAGATGCAGCTATGATGAACATTATCATCACACTCTCTTTCATCGATACTTTAACAATATTCCATATTTTTTTTGGTTGATAAATTTTATAAACAACAGCTATCATTACAAAAACTAAAAATGCTCCAACCCCCGAGGCTTCTGAAGGTGTTGCAACACCACCATACAATACATAAAGAACACCAATTATAATTGCTAAGAAGGGAAAAATTCTTGGTAATACTTCAATTTTTTCTTTTAATGTTGGAGGCTTTCTATTTCTAAGAGCTTTAGCAGCGTTTTTATCTATAAAGTAACTATGAATTAAAGCCCAAACTGCAAACATTGCTGCCAACATAAATCCTGGAACCAATCCACACAGAAACAATCTACCAATTGAAGTACCTGTAGCCATTCCATATACAATTAAAACAATGCTTGGTGGTATTAAAACTCCTAAAGTTCCACCTGCTGCAATTGTTCCAGTGGCTATTTGATCAGAGTAACCTCTTTTTCTCATCTCTGGAATTCCCATCGTTCCGATAGCTGCACAAGTTGCAGGACTTGATCCACTTAATGCAGCAAAAATTGAACAAGCACCTATATTTGAAATAACAAGTCCACCTGGAACTCTCCATAACCATCTATCTAATCCAGTATATAAATCTTTTCCTGCTGGAGAATTTGCAACAGCCATACCCATTAAAATAAACATGGGAATTGAAAGCAAAACAAATGAATTTAAACCAGCATAAAATGTTTCTGCAAATACATCTAGCATTTGAAAACCTTCGAATGCAATTAATAAGGCGATTGATACAAAGCTCAGACCAAATGCTATTGGTATACCTGAAAATAATACTACTAATGTAAAGACAGCGACAATCACTGCAATCATTAAAGGTTCCATTAGCTTAACTCTCCTTCATCAAATAATTTCATTATTTCAGCTAGATACTGAAGTATCATTAACGCAGCACCAATCATCATTGATGAATAAGGAATCCATAAAGGTGGGTCCCAAACTGTACCAGTTGTATAATTTTTTACAAAAGCCTCTTCAACCATCAAAAAACCAAAATAAAATAGAATTAAAAAAAACAATAAGCTAATTAGAGAGGTAAAAATCTTAAGTTTTATGATGTTTTTTTTAGATAAAAAGTCATAAATCCACTCCATACTTACATGAGCTTTTTCACTTAAAACATAAGCACTTCCAATAAATGTAGAAGCAACTAGCAGCATTGTTACAAGCTCAGTTTGCCATGTAATTGCTCTTTGAAAAAAATATCTCTCAAAAACTAGCTCAACAATTATTAAAATTGATAAAATTAACGCTGCTACAGCAAAAGCTCCACATGCCTGTGCCATTAAATTACAAAATTTATAATAATTTTTTTTCATAAAAAAAA
>ERZ802821.625-NODE-625-length-19604-cov-15.0289_pt1 | contig 19604 bp, 18 predicted proteins | sample MGYA00345648_ERZ802821 | MGnify/ENA primary metagenome ERZ802821 (study PRJEB30503, sample SAMEA104212357) | marine metagenome | biome: Westerlies Biome; feature: [SRF] surface water layer (ENVO:00010504) within the epipelagic zone...; material: water... | reverse complement strand
TTTTAAAAGAAGACACAAATCTTGGTATTGATATTTTATCTGACATAATTAAAAACTCTACTTTTCCAATAGAGGAAATTGAAAGGGAACGCGGGGTTATTATTTCAGAAATAGGTCAGTCATACGATGCTCCAGATGATAAGGTATTTGAAAATTTTACTTCAACAGCTTTTAAAAATCAATCTATAGGCAGGCCAATTCTTGGAACGAAAGAGACCGTAAGTAATTTTCAACAATGTGATTTAAAATCATTTTTGAAAGCTAATTATGCCCCAGAAAATATGGTTGTTGCCTCGTCTGGTAATATAGATAGAGATTGGTTTTTTAGAACTGTTGAAGAAAAATTTTCAAATATAAAAAATAGTTTTAAATACAGAAAAAATTTATCAAGATGGAATTCAGGTTTTTGTGGAGAAGATAGAGATTTAGAACAAACACAATTAGTTTTTGGTATTGAGGGTCTTAAAAATACTGATATTGATCGTTATTCGTTACGCGCACTCACCATTATACTAGGTGGTGGCATGTCATCAAGGTTATTCCAAGAAATAAGAGAAAAAAGAGGATTATGTTATTCTATTTTTTCTTTTACACAAATGCAAAATTCCTCAGGAGTGTTTGGATTTTATGCGGGCACTTCACCAAATGATTTAAATGAATTACTTGAAGCAAGTTTAAACGAATGGAAAAATATCAAAAACTCTATTTCTAATGATGAATTAACTAGAGCAAAAGCTCAAATGCGTTCAGGCTTTATTATGGGGCAAGAAAGTAACGGTGCAAGAGCTGAATATTACGCAAAAAGTATGATTAATTTTGGTAAACTAATAGAAACTAATGAAGTAATAAAAAAAATTGAAAGTATATCAATTACTTCTATCTATGATGTTGTAGAAAAATTGTTTGCTTCAGCTAATCCAGTCTTATCTGTAATAGGTCCAGATGCATCATCATTAAAGAAATTAAACATAAATAATTTGCTTAATTAGATTGTTTAGGCTCTCCCCGAGTATGATACAAGCTTTTTAGGATCAATCCCCATCTTTTTAAGTGAATCTTTCCATAAAGATATTGCTAAATCATTGTGGAATATTAATTCCTTTGAAGAATTTGTAATAATCCAAGAATTTTCAAGCACTTCATTATTTAGTTGTCCTTTATCCCATACTGCACAACCTAGAAAAATTTTAGCATTTTCTGGTGGTTGATTTTTTGAAATATCTTGTAAAATTTCCTCAGAACTAGTAATCATTACTCCTTCAAGAATATGTTCTGAAGTGGGATATTTTTTTTCATTAGAGTGTATAATAAAACCTTGATTTAGATGCACAGGACCTCCAAAAAAAGTTGGATTGGATTTAATTTTAAGATCATTATTTATTTTCATCTTTTTTAAGAATTGGGAGGTGTCAAAATTATATAGAGGTTTATTTAAAATCAAACCCATAGTAACTTCATTAGTATGTTCGCAGACTAGTATAACTGAATTTTGAAATCTTACATCTTCAAGTCCTGGAGATGCAATCAAAAGTTTACCTAACAATTCTTGATCCATATGTGGTATTCCAATATATTATTAACAAATAAATAATAACCGAAAAGAAATAATGTACAATAATGTAGTGAGTTTAAAATATCATAAAATTGTATTAATCTGTTTTTGTTTATTTTTTGTTAACTTTTTAAATATTAACAAATGTTTCTCAAATTTTATATCTTCTAATAACACTTTAGAAATTAATGAAAATTACAAATTTGTTAATTTCGAACTTTTGTTTGGGAAAAAATTTGAAAGTAACCCGTCTCAAATTTTACTAGGCTTAAAAGTTAATCTTTTACCAAAATGGAAAATATATTGGCGAAATCCAGGAGATGCAGGTTTACCTCCTGAAATAAACTTTAACAATGCCAATAATATTAAATCAGCAAAACTCCTATATCCAAATCCGAAAAGATTTGATTTTTTTGGTATAGAAACATTTGGTTATGAAAAAAAAGTTATTTTTCCTTTAGAAATCATACTTGAACAACAGGAACAAGTTATGTCAGGTCTTCTGGAATTGAATGCGCAGGTTTGCTCAGATATTTGTGTGCCTGTAACTCATAAGTTTAACTTAAATGAACTCAATCTTGACAATGAAAGTAAAATTCAATTAGGAGAAATAATTAAGTATAAAAATCAAGTGCCAAGATTAGCAGAACAAAACTTAAAGTTAATATCATCTAATTTTGAAGAGAATAAATTAAAAATAACTTTTGAAAATAACTTAAATATAAAACCATATGATATCATTATTGAAGATAGTAAAGGGCATATTTATTCTAAGCCATACTACTCCTCGAAAGAAAATTTGTTGAATTTATCGATAAATCTTACCAATAAAAATAAATATAATTTTACTGGTTTGAAATTTACTTTTCTTAGTGATAACTATAGCTATCAAACATCCATTAGGAACTTGAAAACATTAAAAACAAATAATGTTTTAAACAATATTGATAATCCTCTAGGTTTTCAAATTTTACTTATAGCCTTCATAGGTGGGTTTATATTGAATTTTATGCCATGTGTTTTACCTGTATTGTCGCTTAAAATGATACAACTTGTGAGTCTAAGTTCTAAGAGCAGAACAGTTTATAATAAGAAATTATTTTTTAATATATTAGGAATTCTGACTACATTTTTCTTGTTAGCAACAATAACATATTTCATTAAAACTTCTGGAAATCTTGTTGGTTGGGGAATACAATTTCAAAATCCATATTTCCTTATATTTATGATTGTATTAACGTCTTTTTTTGCGTTAAATCTTTTAGGTATATTCCATTATTTTCTACCTGCAAAACTCCTGTCAATCTTGTCTTACAAAGGAGAAGGTTTCTTTGGTGATTTTTTAACAGGAATGTTTTTAACTTTCTTGGCAACGCCTTGTACAGCCCCACTAGTAGGAACAGCAATTGGTTTTGCTCTTTCAGGGAGCACAATTGAAATTTATTCTGTCCTTTTAATAATGGGATTTGGCTTGTCTTTACCATTGATTTTATTTGGCTTATTTCCAAGGATGATATCATTTATTCCCAAGCCTGGTAATTGGTTAATAATCTTCAAAAAACTAATGGCCCTTTTACTTTTAATAACCTCTCTATGGTTGATTAATGTTTTAGTGGAATTACAAAGTAATACTAACAAATTTAGTGAAACAAATATCTCTGATAAATCAATAATTAATTGGAATATAAGTGATAATATTAGTTTACCTAATCAATTAGTAAAAGAAGGTAAAACTGTTTTTATAGATATTACTGCTGATTGGTGTTTAACGTGTAAGGTAAATAAAATTTTTGTTATTGATACCAAAGAAGTTTCAGAACTATTTAAGAAAAATAATGTTATAATTTTAAGATTAGATTGGACAAAGCCAAATGAAAAAATCAAGCAATTTTTAGCTTTAAAAGGGCGCTATGGGATACCATTTAACGAGATATATAGTCCTCTAATACCTGATGGTAAAATTTTTCCTGAGCTTTTAACCGTTAAAGTGATTAGAGAATATTTAGATACAGCTAAATAAATCGGTTTAAAATAATTTATATTTGTTTATTGTATGAACTTATTAAAATTAAGGAGTTTATATGTCAATAGGTGTAGGAGATAGTTTCCCATCAGGTACTTTTCTTTTGAAAGATCATGAAGGTGTCAAGCATATTAGTACTGAAGAATATTTTAAATCGAAAAAAGTAGTTCTTTTTGCATTACCTGGTGCTTTTACTCCTACTTGTTCTGCTAAACACTTACCTAGTTATATTAAAAATTATGAACAAATTTTAGAAAAAGGTGTAACTGTAGTTGCATGTATGGCAGTTAATGATCCACATGTTATGCGTGCCTGGGGTGAATCAAATAGTGTAGTCGGAAAAATAGACATGCTTGCAGACACAGATTGTTCAATCTCAGAAGCTTTAGGGCTAGATATGGACTTTGGAAAAGTTATGGGACGAAGATCAAGAAGATTTTCTATGGTCGTTGAAAATAATATTATATCTAAATTATTTGTTGAAGAGGTAGGGGCTTTTGAAGTTTCCTCAGCCGAGAATATGTTAAAACATTTGTAATCTTTTAAGATCTCTCGTTCATAGCTTTAACGGCTAATTCGTCTGCTATTTCGTTATAGTGATCTCCCGAATGACCTTTAACCCAAAACCAATTTACTGAGTGAAAATCAACATACTTTTCTAACTCTATCCACAAATCTTTATTAGCAACGGGTTTCTTGTTTGCTGTCTTCCATCCATTTTTTTTCCAATTAAAAATCCAAGAAGTTATGCCATTTTTTACATATTGTGAGTCAGTATATAAAGCTATATTGCTAGGTTTTAAAATTGCTTTAAGGGCTTCAATAGTAGCAGTTAATTCCATTTGATTATTTGTTGTTAATTGTTTTGATCCTGACATGTACTTTGTTTCTTTAGCGTTTATCAATATAGCACCCCATCCGCCTTTACCTGGGTTACCTGAGCAAGCGCCATCTGTGTAAATTGTTACCTCATTCATAGCTGGTAAGTTTCGTGGTAATTTATTTTTTCGACTACTTCTCTAAAGTGTTTTAACTTGTTTATATATTCTGCAGGGTTTTTAGGAAGAACATCTGCATCTTTTGGAGTGTGTACCCAGTCATATAATCTTGTAAGTAAAAACCTCATAGATGCAACTTTAGATAAAAGAGGCAAATAAAAAATTTCATCACTACTTAATTTTCTTTGAGAGTTGTATCCATCAAGTAAAGATTGATATTTTTTTTGGTTGAAAATTTTTTCTTGATCAAAACACCAAGCATTTATGGCTATAGCTAAGTCATAAGATAAAATATCAGTACAAGAAAAATAAAAATCTATTATGCCTGATAATTTATTTTCATGAAAAAATACATTATCGGGAAAAATGTCTGCGTGAATAAAACCTTTGGGTAAATTGTATGGCCAAAACTTTACACAGTAATTAAATGAATTTTGTATCTCTTTTAAAATGTTAGGTTCAATTTTATTTAAAATATCATTAGGAATTGAAACATCACATTTTTTAATAAGATTCTGACATCCATTTATTGAAAGGGAATTTTCCCTTTCAGAAGAGAAATCTCTAGTTTTTATATGCATTAAGGCTATTTTAGATCCGACTTTATAACAGTCTTCTATTGTTATTTTAGTTTTAGATTTTCCTTGTAAATAGTTTACGATTATTGCGGGTTTTCCACGTAATTCCTGAAGATAATTATCTTTTGCATCACTAATTGGTCTTGGGCAAAAAAACTTTTTTTTACTGAGATGTTTCATTACATTTATAAAAAATGGTAAATCTTTTTTGTTAACTCTCTTTTCAAAAATTGTAAGTATAAATTCACCACTGGTAGTTTTTAAATGAAAATTACTATTTTCTATTCCTTCTGTAATTCCAGTAAATGAAATTAACTTACCAATTCTATATAGTTTTAAAAAATCAGATATTTGTTCATCATTTAAATTAGTATAAACTGCCAACTTTGTGTCCTAATTTCTCATCTTAACATTTTTGGTAAATTAAATTTTACATCTTCTTTTGTGACTTCATGATCTATGAGATTAACGTCAAAATCTTTTTTTAGTTTTGATATTAAAACTTGGACTAAAGTTTCAGGGGCGGAAGCACCTGCTGTCAATCCAATATTAGGATATTTTTTTGGATTAAAATTATTTAGAAACATATCTAATTTTTCTTCATTTGGAATCAAAATAGCTTTTTGAACACCATGTGACAATGCCACTTCTACTAAGCGAACTGAGTTTGAAGAATTTTCTGCCCCTATTACCAAAATATAATCACATATTTTTGACATTGATTTAACAGCCAACTGTCTATTTGTAGTTGCGTAACATATATCTTCAGAGCTTGGTCCCTTAATGTTAGGAAACCTATTTTTTAATATATTTAAAATTTTACTAGTATCATCTAATGATAAAGTTGTTTGTGTGGCAAAAGCTAAATTATCAGGATTAGAAACTTTTACTTTATGAGCATCTTCTTCAGTTTCAACTAATGTAATACTATCTTCAGGAACTTGTCCCATGGTACCTATCACTTCAACATGATTTTTGTGACCTATTAATAAAACGTGTCTACCTATATTATAATGACGTATTGTTTCATTATGAACTTTAGTGACTAACGGACAAGTTGCATCAATGGATATCATTTTTCTTTTTTTAGCTTCATTAACAACAGATTTAGCAACACCATGTGCAGAGAATATTATAGGTCGATTTATTGGCGCTTCTTTAACCTCATTTACAAAAATAGCGCCAATTCGTGCTAATGAATTCACAACATCTTTGTTATGAACTATTTCATGTCTGACGTAAACTGGGGCTCCAAATTTTTTAATAGATTCTTCAACTATTTTTACTGCTCTATCAACACCAGCACAAAAACCTCTAGGAGAAGCTAAATATAAATTTATTTTTTGTTTCTTCATAATTTACTTTTGATGTATTACATTGATTACGTCAATAAAGATTAATCTTGTTTTAAAGTTTTTTATGCTAAAAGGTAATTATTAATGGTTAAATTTATTATCCTTTGTTTTTTTTTAATTCTAAATGGTTGCTCATCTCTCAAAAAGGATGTTGTAGATTGTCCCAAAGTAACAGCACCCAAAAAGGCCGCAGAAGTTATTGTTAAATCTGAAAATAAATTACCTGTTTATATTGGTTTGAGAGGTATAAAAACATACTGTACTAAAGATAACGATAATATTGAAATGGAAATTTCAGTAAATGTGAGAGCTATTAGAAAAGACAATAATATTGAAGATTTTGTCCCTGTAAATATCACATTAGTTTCAACTGACATGAATAACAAAGAATATGATAGAGATAGTTTTAAATACTCGCAGTTTCTCTTAAAGGGAAGTAAAATCGTTGATAGAGAAACGGATTTTGATATAAAAATACCTAACGGCGGTCAAGTTTATTTGGGTCTGAGGTAATTAAACCAGCAAAGAGGGCTTAATCTCATTAGATGATTTAGTTATTAAATTTAAGCTTTCTTTTTTATCAATATTAGATTCTATATATATTTTTGAGGATTCGATTATAACGTTACCAGTTACTTTTTTTATATTTTTAATTGCATCAGTTTCTAACGAGATAATCTTTTGTTTAGCTTGATCCTCTTTTCTTTTTATAACATCTGAAGATTTGGAATAGGCTTCTTCTTGTATCTTTTTTGCTGTCTCTTTTGCTTCACGGATTATATTTTCGGCTTCTTCTGAAACTTTTTTTTGGGTTTGTAAAGATTTTCTAAGTTCTTCTAAAGCCTCTTCCTTAAGAGATTTAGCTTCCTGTAATTCATTCTGTATTAATAAGGATCTATTATCTAATATGGACACTATTGCCTTACTTGCTTTTTTCCAAACCAAGGCAATGAATATAATAAATGCTATTGCAACCCAAGCTGTTTCATCAAGATACACGTTATTTCTCCATCAATATATTATTCGAAGCTAGCTTTATTGCTTTTTTAATATTGCTTTTATCACATTTTATATCTGTAAACTTTTTGACTACATCAACTGTTATTTCTTCAGCAACATTTATAACATCGTTAATAACAGTATTTTGTGTATCAATTATTTTCTTTTCTGCTTCCGAAACCTTCAATTCTAATTTTGCAGAAATCTCTTTTTCTTTTTTTTCAATACTTTGTTTAGACTCCAATATGGCGTCAGAAATAATTTTTTGTGACTTTGATTTAATGTCTTCCTGACTTTTTATAATTGATTGTCTGATTTTTTCAGATTCTTGATTTGAAGTCTTGGCTTTAACTAAATCATTTTGTATGGAGGTTTCTCTAGAGTTTAAGATTGATTTTATATTTGGAGTCACCAAATATTTCATCAATGCAAAACCAATTACAAGAGAAATAATTGACCAAAACATTAGAGATGGATAAGTGTTAAGATCTAATTGGGGAAGACCTGTTTTTGCTTCTGAAGCGATTACGGTTTCAATATTAATAATAAATATTGAAGTTAAAAATAATTTTGTAAAATATAACATTTTTAATTTTCTAAACTATATTTTGCCTATAGCTTATTGTGCTACAGGCAAAAAAATTTATTATTTAGAATGTAAATAATAACAAAAGTGCAATAACAAGCGCAAACAAAGCAACGGCTTCAGTTAATGCAAAACCTAGAATAGCTATACCAAAAACTTCATTTTTTGCAGCTGGATTTCGACCAACAGCAGTAACTAAAGAAGCAAAGATATTACCAATTCCAACTCCAACACCGGCAAGCGCTATAACTGCTAGACCTGCTCCTATTAATTTTGCGGCATCCATTTCCATTTTATTTTCCTTTCGTTAATTATAATTTAGTCATGAATTAATGTAAATGTAGTGCATCATGAAGATACATACATGTTAGAATACTAAAGACATAGGCTTGCAAGGCTGCAACTAGGAATTCAAGCCCAGTTAATCCTATAACGGCCATCAGTGGTAAAATTGCACCAACCTTTAAAAAACCACTCGCAGATCCCATCATTATTATAAGACCAGCAAACACCTTCATCATAGTGTGTCCAGCTAACATATTGGCAAATAATCTAACTGATAGGCTAATAGGACGAATAAAGTAAGATATTATTTCTATTGGAATAAGCAATGGCGCTAAACCAATAGGCACCCCTGATGGGAAGAAAAATGTAAAAAATTTCAATCCATGCTTAAAAAGTGCGATAATTGTAACTCCAATAAATATGATAGCTGCTAATGTAAATGTGACTGCTATTTGTGAAGTAAAAGTGTAACTGTATGGAATCATACCAAGTAAATTACCAAATAAAATAAACATAAATAGAGTGAATATAAATGGAAAATAAGCTTGACTACCTTTACCAGCATTCTCTTTAACCATATTAGCTACAAATTCATATGACATTTCTACTAGAGACTGAAATCTGTTAGGAACGAGAGCTTGTTTTCTTGCTCCCATATATAAAAATCCAGCAGAACCCAGAATAGATAATATCATAAATAATGATGCATTAGTGAAAGAAATATCTATGCCAATAATATTTAATTCATATAAAACTTTTATTGTAAATTGCTCGACGGGTGAATTCATTATTTTTTTCTATATTAAATGTTAAAAGTATCCAATTTTCAGGCCTTTGCCAGTTACAACTCTCCAAAGATTTAGTATCCCAGCTGCCCCACCTAGCAAAAAGAATAAGATTAGAAACCAAGGATTTGTGTTTAACCACTTATCTAACGTCCAACCTATACCTGCACCAACCAATAATCCAGCTAGTAGTTCAGTAGCAACTCTAGAAAAAGTATTAACTAAAGTTTGGTTATTGTTATTAACTTCTTTTTTATTCCCTTTTTTTGCTAAAGCATTATCTATTCTTGAATTCAAATTTTCTTCGTTTTTAAATGAGCTCATAACATACTTTCGCATACACCATATAAGCGTGCTTAAATTATTTTGACCAAGCAAATAAGTCAAGAGTTTACTTGAAAAAAATTTATTTTTTTAAGCAATGTCCCTTATTCTGTTAGCTTCTTCTAAATTAACAGATACTAACCTACTGATTCCCTTTTGTTCCATTGTAACTCCAAATAGTCTATCCATTTTAGCCATTGTAAGTCTATGATGCGTTACAACCATAAAATAAGTGTTTGTCTCTGCAACTATTTTATTAAGTAAATCGCAAAATCTTCCTACATTTGTGTCATCAAGTGGTGCATCTACCTCGTCTAAAATACAAATAGGTGCAGGATTACACAAAAATACTGAAAAAATCAAAGAGATTGCCGTTAAGGCTTGTTCTCCTCCTGATAAAAGTGAAAGAAGTTGCATTTTCTTTCCAGGTGGACTTGCTAAAACTTCTAAACCTGCTTTAAGAGGATCTTCACTTCCAACTAATTTTAATTCAGCGTCTCCACCTCCGAAGAGTTTTTGAAAAAGATCTTTAAAATTTTTGTTAACATCATTAAAGCTATCTTTTAATCTTTGCCTTCCTTCCTTATTAAGTTCAAAAATTCCAGTTCTAAGTTTTTCTATTGCTAATTCTAGATCAATTCTTTCAGATGACATGGTCTCGATTTTTTCTTTCATCTCTTTCATTTCTTCTTCTGCACGCAAATTTACGGCACCTAGTGATTCCCTTTCATTTATAAGACGTTGAACAGTTCTTTCTAATAACTCAATAGAAACGTTTAAATTATTTTTTTCATTAAAACCGACAATTTCAAGCAATTTATCTGTGTTTATTCTTAGCTTTTCAAAAACTCTAGCCTCGATGTTCTGTATTTTGGTTCTAGCAAGATTCAGCGAGGCCTCTATTTTTATCATTTCTTCACGAAAGGATGAAACTTTTTGTTCTGCTTCCCTTTCTAATTTTTCTATATTATGAAGATTAGTCTCAGTATGTACTAATTTATCAGAGGCAATATTCTTGTCTTGAACAGCCTTATCAATTTGTTTGTTGAGATCTTCTTCTCTCTTTTCAAAATCATCTGGTAGGCTTGTCAATCTCTTTTGATCATCTTTTAACTTTTTCAATCTATCTTGCAAAGACATCAATCTCATGGACGCTTCATTTTCTCTTTTTTTCCAATTCTCACTTTGATTTTTGATCTGCATTAGGTTTCTTGCTTGAAAACTTTCATGTGTCTTTATTTGTTGTTCTGATGCCATTGCGTCAGCTAATTCATTTCTACATTGATCGGCTATATTTCTTATTTTCAGTTCATCAGCTAATAATGATGGTAAATTAATAGAATTGTTTAATTGATTTTTAAGTCCAACTAACTCTTTTTGAGATATTTTTGTTATATCTAGATGCTCTTTTAATAAAACTTTAGATGAAAGAAGTTTTGCATCTAATTTTGAGTTAGTTAATTCTAATGTATTTGAATTTTTAATTAGTTCTGATATTTGCGATTCTAATTCAATAATATCACGTTTACATTTACTTATACCTAATTGATTTTCATCAATTTTACTTTCAATAATTTTTTGTTCTTTTGTTACAGCAGGTAATTTATTTTGAAGTAATCTTAATTTTGCAATTTGTTGAAGTCTTTCGGAATAACTGTTTTGTACACCTTGAGGTTGTACAAAACCGTCCCATCTCCATAAACCACCTTTGGAAGTTGTAAGTGCTTGCCCAAATGATAAATTTTTCTGAAGATCATAAGCAGTTTCTTCATCTTTAACTATACCTACACCAATCAAAGCAATATCTAAAATTGAATTTTTTTTGATTTCTGAAATTATAGGGATTGCGCCTTTGGGTAATTCTGAGCTGAATTTAGTTTTTAAATCATTTCTCCAATATGTATTCTTAAGAAAATGATTTTGATCGGAATGAATTGGTGCTAATAAAGTTTCACCTAAAACGGATCCTATTGCTTTTTCAAGATTACCAATATTATTTATGCTTTTTTCTAGTGAGTTTTTATTTAAAGTATCATCACCTAATATCGAAGAAAGAGAATTTAATTCTGCGTTAATTACATTAAAATTTTGGTCAGTATTACTCTTTTGATCACTAAGTTTAACTTCTTTTTCTTCTAATTTTATTAATTCTTGTTTATTAGACAATAAATTTTGATTTTTATTTCTTAATATTTGTTTTAATTTACTTAATTGCTGATTATTCTTTTTAAGAAGTTGTTCATCTTCCTTTGAGTTAAACTCAGATATTTGAAATTCAGAGTTTTTAATCTTATCTGTTAGAACAGATATACGCTTTTCAAGATCTGATTTATCAGATTTAATTGAATATATTTCTGAAGTTATAGTGGAAAGTTTTGTATTTGCTTCTTCTGTTTTAGCCTTTAGATCTTTTACTAGCTTCAAGGCGTCAGTTTTCTTAGTCAAAAAATTTGTTGACTCAGATTTTAACTTTTCTTCTTCTGTAAATAGGCTCAACAATGTTTTCTTTGCGTCTTGTTTAATTTCAACTTCTCTTTGGATGTCTGTTTCTATTTGGGAAATTTGATTTAAGGTATTGTTTAAAGTTGTTTTTGCAGAGGATTTCTCTTCTTCTAATCTAATTTTTGTTATATTCAGAGATTGTAAAACTGTTATCTTTTTAGTTTCTAATTTTTTAAACTCAGGTAATTCATCTAAAATTTCTTGTTTTGCTTCAGTGTGTTTGGATACATTAATTTGTCCTTTATTTACATTTTCTTTGGCTATATCTAAATGTTTTTTGAAATCATTAAACTCATTTTCTGCCGTATTTAAGAGTGTTAAAAACAAAGTTGCCTCAGCTTTTCTTAGTCTGTCACCTACTGATCTATATCTAGCAGCCTTTCTTCCTTGTTTTTCTAATTCTATAAGCTGATCTTGATAAGTTTGCTCAATATCCATTAATCTATTTAGATTTTCATTAGCTCCGTTTAATTTTAGTTCTGCCTCATGTCTTCTGTTATGTAACCCCTTTATATTTGCTGCTTCTTCAAGAATTATTCTTCTATCTTCAGAGGTTGCATCTATTATTTGTGCTATTCTACCTTGACTAACTATCCCTGACGAACGTGCACCGGTTCCATTATCAGCAAAAATTAATTGTATATCTCTTGCTCTAACTTGTTTTGAATTAACCCTATAGATTGATCCCTTTTCTCTTTCAATTTTTCTAGAAATTTCAATTTCTTCAAGGTGGTTGAAATTTGCTGGAGCTTTTCGCTCTGAATTGTCCAATTTAATAGATACTTCTGCAAAGTTTCTAGCTGGTCTCTCACTTGTACCTGCAAAGATAATATCATCCATTTCATCGCCACGCATTTGACGTGCAGAATTTTCGCCCATAACCCATTTTACCGCTTCAACAATGTTTGACTTCCCACAACCATTAGGACCTACAACTCCAGTCAAGCCATCGTTAATCAGTATTTCAGTTGGTTCTAAGAAAGATTTGAACCCAGAAATCCTAACAGATTTGAACTTCATTAATTATCCTTTATTAATATTAAGAATTCTTTGCTTTAATTAAAGTTAAAAGTTCTTTTTCAAAGTCTTTAAAAGACAAAGCGCCTGAAATTTTATGATTATTATTTATAATAAATGTTGGTGTGGACTCTATATTAAAATTTTTAGACTCCTTTTCCATTTTATTAATAATTTCTTGCATAAGCGGAATATTTTTTAAAATTTCTTCAAATTGTTTTGAAGAAACTCCAAATAATTTTGCTATAGAACGTAATTCATCAAGAGGCTTTTTTGAATATGCCCACTGCTTTTGTTTTTTTAATAATATGCTTATAGCTTCCAAATATCCGTCCTCAGTTGGAAGTGTTCGGGCTAAGGTGGCAGCGATAATAGCAAGCCTATCAAGAGGATAGTCAATAAACTCTAATTGAACTTTACCAGTATCAATGTATCGCTCCTTGAGTTGAGGTAAAGTCTTAACATGAAAATTTGCGCAGTGACCACAGGTTAGAGAAAAATATTCCTTAATTTTAATCGGTGCATTTTTTGAACCCATAAATTGTTTACGCATATTGTCACTTAATAGGTCTTGATTTGAATAACTATATTTAGGGAAAACACTAATGGCCAATAAACTTAATAATGTATTTCGTCTATTTACTATAATTTGTTTTTTCAAAATCTTTACCTTTTAACATTATATTTTTAATATTATTATACACTAAATCAACTGATTAAATAATAGATATTTAAAATATCAGAGCATTTTTTTTCTAGAAATTTCGAATCTTTGCATTGCTAATTTTAGTTCTCCATCTGGCAAAATATTAGAAATTAAGTCTGGGTCATTAGTAAAAACTTTTTGTTGAAAAACGTTTTTTTCTCTTTTTTTAATATATCCAAGTTCAGACTGTATTATTTTGATTTTTGTTATAGCCTTATAGCCAAATCTTGAGTTTATTTGATTTAACAAAAATGGAATAGCGTGTTGAATTTCTGGTCCAAAACCATTTTGAACCTTTATAGTAATTTGGCCTTCAGTATTTTTGTTTCTATTAAACTTAATTTTATCAGGAATTGTAATATTAGAATAATGTTCTGCTATATAATTCCAATTTAGTAAAATATGTGTTTGAACGGCACCAAGTCTGCTTAACTTTTTTTCAACAATATTTTCTGTAATTTTTACTAATGACTTCATATTATAAATCACAATTTTTTTAAAAGAATATTTTTAACAGATAACATAATATATACATAAAACTATGAATATGACAAAAAAAGATAATTACAAAAGTTTTTCTAATTTATTATTAAATTGGTATGACAAAAATAGAAGAAATCTGCCCTGGAGAGCTTTATCTGGGGAGTTGCCCAACCCTTACTTTGTGTATTTATCAGAAATTATGTTGCAGCAAACAGTAGTGTCAACAGTTATTCCCTATTTTTTAAATTTTGTAAAAAAATGGACTACTATTGATCAACTGGCTAAAGCAGATTTTCAAGAAGTATCTTCTTATTGGGCTGGTTTAGGTTATTACAGTAGGGCAAAAAATCTTCATGAGACAGCAAAAATAATTTCTAATGATTATAATTCGATAATTCCTTGTGACAAAAGCAAATTATTATCCTTGCCAGGGATTGGCAACTACACTGCATCAGCTATAATGGCAATTGCTTTTGATATTAAATCAAATGTTATTGATGGCAATGTCGAAAGGATATTTTCTAGATTATATGCCGTTGATGAGCCATTAGAAAAATCAAAAAAATATATTGAAGAAATCTCAGAAAGGTATTTGCCAAATCAAAGATATGGAGATTATGCGCAAGCACTAATGGATTTAGGATCATTAATTTGTATACCTAAGTCTCCCAGGTGTCCTTCTTGTCCTTTGATTAGTTTTTGTAAAGTAGGTGGGACTGCTAATGCTAAAATATATCCTAAACGACTGCCAAAAAAAATTAAAAATAATAGATATGGTTTATTTTTTTGTTTAATTAATCAGCACGGTGATATTCTAATGACTAAAAATAATAATAAAGGATTATTATCAAATATGGATGTAATTCCGTCCATAGGTTGGCTAAAAGAAGATAAGAATTATTTCTCAAAATCACCTAATTTTATAACACAAAAAGACTCTTTGTTTGATCTTGATTGGAATATTCTTGAAAAAAAAATAATACATGTATTTACACATTTTAAGTTAAACTGTTCAATTGCAATAGCTTATATTGATAATAATGACGTTTTGAAAGACCAATCAGATAAAAAGTCCTATAGGTTTGTTGATAGTCAAAATTTAAAAAAATTAGCAATACCAAGTTTAATTAAGAAGATTATAAAATATCTTGAAGACGAAAATTTATTTTAAATTAATGTTTGAAATGTCTTACTGATGTAAAAACCATGGCAATGTTGCGTTCATCTGCTGCAGCTATTACTTCTTGATCTCTAATTGATCCACCTGGTTGAATTACAGCTGTAACACCTGCATCTGCAGCGGCTACTAAACCATCGGCGAATGGGAAGAATGCGTCACTAGCAACTACACTTTCAAAAGTCATTGATGATTTTAAGTTTGCTAATATTGAAGATTTTTTAGCTTTCTCATTTGCTATCATTGTGGAATCTATTCTACTCATTTGTCCTGCCCCAATTCCAACAGTTTGAAGATCTTTGGCATATATGATGGCATTGGATTTAGTATGTTTTGCTACCTTCCACGCAAAAAGTAAATTATTTATTTCTAATTGTGTAGGTACTCTTTTTGTTACTATCTTCAGGTCACTTGTCTGTAAAACTTTGTTGTCGCGAGTTTGGACCAGCATACCTCCTGAAATAGATTTTATATCCAATCCGTTTTCCTGAGGTATAGGCATTGATCCTGATGCTAAAATTCTTACATTAGGTTTGTCCCTAAAAATTTGAAGTGCCTCTTTAGTAAAAGAAGGTGCAATTATTACTTCTAAAAATAAAGATTTCATTTGCTTTGCTAAATCTAGGGTTAATTCTCTGTTTAAAGCCACTATTCCACCAAATGCACTAATTGGATCTGTTTGTAGTGCTTTTTCCCATGCTAAATTTATATTAGCGTTCTCAGCTACACCACAAGGATTAGCATGTTTAATAATTGCAATTGCTGGCTGATTAAATTCACAAATTAATTCATAAGCAGCATTGCCATCATTAATATTATTATATGAAAGCTCTTTGCCTTGAAGTTGGTTAGATGTAGCAATTCCAATTCTAGGGTCATTCGTTTTATAAAATGCCGCTTTTTGATGTGGATTTTCTCCATATCTCATTTCCAAGAATTTTTTAAAATCTATTGAAAATGTTTGAGGTAGGTCAATTGCGTTAATGTTTTCATTATTAAACCAGTCAGAAATTGCATGATCATACTCATTAGTTAATTTAAAAGCTTTTCCAGCAAGATATTTTCTAAAAGTATATGAGGTTTCACATTCATCTTTAAGTTCATTTATAAGCTTAGAGTAATCCCCAGGATCAGTTAAAATAGTAACAAACTCATGGTTTTTAGCTGCGGCCCTTATCATTGCAGGTCCACCAATATCAATATTTTCAATAACTTCAGTCTTATACTTGTTGTTTTCTACGGTTTCCTGAAATTTATATAAATTAATGATTAGGAGATCAATTTCTTTAATCTGATGTTTTTGCAATTGGTCTATATGAACGGAATTATTTCTTCTGCTAAGTATCCCTCCATGTATTTTAGGGTGGAGCGTTTTTACTCTTCCATTTAAGATTTCGGGGAAATTTGTTTCATCTGAAACATCCTTAACTGGTATTGCATTTTCTTTTAAAAATTTAGCAGTGCCTCCAGTAGATAAAATTTCTATATTATAATCCTCAAGAACTTTAGCTAATTTTTCAATATTAGTTTTGTCGGTTACTGAAATCAAAGCCCTTTTAATTTTAACTTTGTCAGTAAATAATTCATCACTGTCAACATTGTCCATTTTATTTAACCGATCTTTAATTTGATTATATTATAATTAAAACATTTCTTATTAATTTAAACTCAGTCTACTTTTGTAATTGAAATGCCCAATTGCAAGAGACCATCTTATATGCCCTTATTTTTTCAAGTTTCATAATTATCATTATTTCTTTACAAGGAGTAGGACCTTTTGGAGTAAACATAACTGAATCCCGGATAACTATATCTTGATTGTCAGAGGTCATTTTCCAAACAAAGCCCTTTAAGTGGTTTAATAAAATTGAACCACTTCTAGTTTTTATAAGTTCAATGCTTGGATTTAAATGAAAGTGAATATTTGCCATTTTGGGTATTGAACCAATATTTCCAAGATTTATGATTACGTCTTTACCCCTTATTTCATTTTTTTTATTAGATAGATAAATTTGTCTTTTGTGATTTATCCCAAAAATAGTCTTATAACCAGAATGTGTTAAATCTAATAAGTTTCCATCCTTTGTCTTTCCGTATTTGACTTCTAATATCTCAGTTTTTCTTTTTCCTGTTAGATCTATATTATTTCTATCATCAATATTTAAAGTAGAGTGAGCAGCAGATGACGCTAATGAACTTTTGGCACTCTTAATACTAGATTTAGTTAATTCTCCTAGATTAGAAATAATTTTTTCTTTTTTATAAAAAAACTCAAACGCAAATAAACTTGCTTTTGTATTCGTACTTACTATTGGTTTTAAACCAACATCTACAAACACAACTGTATCCATATTGGATAATCTACAAAAACCAGTGTCTTCAGCAAGTTGAAAAATTCTATTTTTGTAACCAATCCTGTTTAAAGTTTGTTTTATAATATCTTTAGGAACTAATGATCCTCCGTGGAACCATGCAAAACAATCATTTGGCATCTGAAAGCCTCTGCAGAATTCGCCCATTTTAATTGTTTTTTTATGTAAGTTCTCTGCATCAACATTTTTTAAAATTCCAACTATAGATCGAATTTCTATTAAATGTCTTAATAAATTTATTTGAAGCACAGGGCTTCTAGAGGTATGTCCACCGTCAATATTTGTTAAAATTTCAAGTTTTTCATCTATTAAATTTAATAATTCATCAATATTTATTATATCGTCAAATAAGATTGATTTAGCTACTAAAATACCTTTGATTATTATTATTTTTTCTAAATGATTATTTGTTTCTGTAAGTTTTATCTCAAGATATTTTATTTGTAGGGCAATGGAATATAAAATTTTTTTTTGTAAATCTAACTCACCACTCTCAGCAAACCATGAAAAATTAAAACTCCAACAAGTTATTCTTTCTGCCATTATTTGAGAGTCAAATTCCTTTGAAAGAAGATTATGCCTTTCATCTATCCAATTCGATACTAAAGAACGTGCTATGGATCTTGCTTTAATACTACCCTCAGCTTTCAAATCTCTCAAAAAATAAAACCTGTTAAAATCTTTAATTAGTTTGGGATTAGTTTCACCATTGACTATTGTTTTACCAATTTCTGAGTTGCCTTGCCAGTTATCAGTAAGTCTTCTTACAGGAGAATTCTGTCCATCTACTTTTAGCTTTTTTTTGAGAAAATAATTATTTGTAATTAAATCTATAAATTTAAGCATAAAATTAATTTTCCATTTTAACTAATGCGATAAAAAAACCGTCTGTTCCATTCATAACATCATCAGAATTAAAATTAAAATAATTTGGAAGGATTCTTATGAAGCCTTCTTTAGTTATACAATCGCTAATCATAGGATAATCAGTGGAAAAAAATGGAACAATGGAAAAACTTTGATTTTTTTTTAAAAACTTTTCAATTCTTCTTTCACCTTCAATTTTTTGAAGAGAGCATGTAACATACATAATTAATCCATTTTTTTTCAATATTTTTGAAGCATTATTTAAGATATTATCTTGAGTTAAAATTAAATCATCTAAGTTGATTGGTGCTGGTTTAATAAAAATATCTGGATTTTTTCTAATCGTGCCTGTTGCAGAACAGGGAGCGTCAATTAAAATAACATCAGGTTTAAAGTTTGGCAGATAATCTTCTGCTTTAGCAATAATTAAACAAGGATTAAAGTTAAGACGTTTCATATTTTCTTTGAATTTATGAGACCTCAATTTATTTTTTTCAATAGATACAACGTCTAATTTATTATCTAAAAGTTGAGCTGTTTTTCCTCCAGGAGCGCAACACATGTCTACTACCTTAATAGAATCAATAGATTGAGAAAAATGTTGTTTTATTTTAGACAATAATAAATTACAGGGTATCTGAGATGCTGCATCTTGTATCCACCACACACCATCAGAAAATCCTGGTAAACTTTCAACTGACTCTTTTAAATTACATCTTATTACATTAGGCAAGATTTTTTCACCTGAGATATTGAGTTGAAATTGCTCCAATTCACTCTTTCTCATTTTATTTGAAATAACTATATCTAGTGGTGGTGGTTCCATGGCTATTTTTGCTATCTCATTGACATTTTTTTCACCATATGAAGATGTCCAACTTTTTAAAAGCCATTCTGGAAGGTTACATTTATCTTCAGGGATGAAGTTTAAACAATCATTTTTATTTGTAACTATTTTACGTAGAATTGCATTTACGAGCTTAGATTGTTTTTCT
>ERZ802821.624-NODE-624-length-19625-cov-60.3522_pt1 | contig 19625 bp, 17 predicted proteins | sample MGYA00345648_ERZ802821 | MGnify/ENA primary metagenome ERZ802821 (study PRJEB30503, sample SAMEA104212357) | marine metagenome | biome: Westerlies Biome; feature: [SRF] surface water layer (ENVO:00010504) within the epipelagic zone...; material: water... | reverse complement strand
AAATTAAGTTGCCATCCGCCTCAAGCTCAAACAAAAACTCTGCGGCGAGAAGCCCACCCGCCATACCGGGCTGATTTCTGGACGCTTCAACCTCATAACCCTCTGGCAAACGCTGTTTTATTTTTTCGACCACTGCGGCGATGTTATCGGCATCTAGCGGATTGGGAAGAAACAGCTGGAGGCGGTTATCCGCCAAATGAATTGTGGCTGTGCGGATCGGCCTTAATTCATCGAGCGCCAAAATAATGGTTTCATCAAACCCGGTTGGGCGATCTGCAAAATTCATTAGGCAGGGCAATCCATACGTCACGTCAAACGCTTGCAAAGCTGAGGCAAGCGCTTTGAGATGCATTTGGCTGTCGACCCGACAGGCGAGAACGCGCAACGCGCCATCGCTTTTCACCGCGCGAAAGCGATAACCTTCAGGCGCAGCATTGGGCGCCACCACCGCAACCTCATACAGAAGCCCATTCGGACTAAGCTGCTCTAGATTTGTCAAAACCTCCTGCCGGCGCTCTTCCGTTTTTACAAGCGCTTTCACGACAACGCGATCTTCCGCAATGGTGACCTCGCCGCGATGTATCTGCGTCAAAGCTTCAAGACCAAGCTGCTGGGCGGCGAGCCATTTTTCAGACGGTCGGCGCTGGGCGGCGGTAAAGAAATGTTTCAGCTCCATCTGCCCCGCGGCCATATCACGCAAACCCGCCAGCAACGTCTTTTGCGCCGGCCCGCTTGGCACATTGCCCATTGCGCGGATAAACTTTGAGGTTTTAAAAATTTGTAGGGTAAGCGCAACTGGTGTTTTGGCGCCTGTCTCAGATAGAACAATCTGATCCGATAGATTGTGTATCGCCACGATTTTTCGCGCCAGTGCTAAGGCTTGAAATCGCTGAGCCGCGGTTTCAGCCCGGCCAGAGAGCACCATCTGCCGCCCATCAGCGGCAATCTCAACCCAACCCAGATCGGCCTTTACAAAGGCGGCTTCAAGCCGCGATATGGTTTTTGCTTCAAGCGCCCAAACCAAAGCCATAGCGCAGAAACAAGCTACGATCGCGGCGGCGCCAAAGGTAATAAGAATGTAGCGTTTGGCCAAAAATCGCATAAAATCGCTCGGTTAACAGGGCTGTTTCTTTCATAGGCTGTCGCGCCAATGGGTTCAATAAAGGAAAATCGCTAGGCCAAAGAAGACAACGGGCAAAAAGCCGGTATGGCTGTTTGCCCGAAACAATCGCAACAATAACCCGGTCTCCCCCAGGCGGAACTGACGCAGTTGCCACATCATATGCAGCACAAAGGCAGCAACGCCCAGCCCCGCAACCCAGAAAGCCGGCCCCTGTGCCTGCAGCGCCAAAGCGCCCAGCATCAATCCCCCGCTGGTAAGCGCAAAGCCCAATAACCAAGGCCATGTCTTTGCCCCAAATAGACGCGCCGTGGATTTGATGCCGATCAATGCGTCATCTTCAATATCCTGATGAGCGTAAATTGTATCGTAAAACAGCGTCCAACAAATACCGCTTAAATATAGGATCACAGCGGAAACCTGTAACCCGCCCTGATGGGCGATAAAGGCCAATAAAACGCCCCAATTAAACGCCAAGCCCAAAAACACCTGCGGCCACCAGGTAAAGCGTTTCGCAAAAGGGTAAATCGCCACGGGGATCAGGGCGATGATCCCGCATATAATCGCCGCTGCGTTGAAGCTGAACAGAATGCAAGCGGCCAATGCCACCTGCGCGCCCATCCAAATCACTGCCGATTTCACCGATACTTGTCCAGAGGGGATCGGCCGCGATTTGGTGCGTTCAACCGCTCCGTCAAATTTGCGATCTGTGATATCATTCCACGTGCAGCCAGCCCCGCGCATCAAAAAAGCCCCCAGCCCGCATCCCACAAAAATCCACACATCGCTTAAGGCAAATTGACCATCGGCTAGGATGGCAAAAAACAACCCCCACCAGCAGGGAAACAACAGCAACCAGGTTCCAATTGGCCGATCCGCCCGCGACAGGCGTAAATAGGGCCGGCTGGCCTGCGGCGCAAAGCGATCAACCCAATTGCCTTTCACAGCATCAAAAACTTCACCCGCCACCTCTGGTTTTGTTCTCTGCTCAGACATATGTTAAGCCCTATGAATTCTAAAATCAGACTCTTTGTAGATCACCCGCTGGCACCGGCGCAATCACTACCTTTAACGCGCGAGCACGCGCATTACCTATTTTCCGTGATGCGCCAAAACGTGGGAGATCGCGTGCTGGTGTTCAACGGCCAAGACGGCGAATGGCTGGCTGAAATCACGCAAGCCGGTAAAAAATCGGGCGCGCTGAGCTGTTTAACACAAAGCAAAGCACTGCGCCCCCCCCCAGATCTCTGGCTGCTTTTCGCACCGATCAAAAAAACACGCACCGATTTTATTGTAGAAAAAGCCACCGAATTGGGTGCTGCACGGATTTGTCCGGTGCAAACCACCTTTACAAATTCTGAACGGATTCGGCGCGACCGGCTGCAAGCCCATGCGATTGAAGCGGCCGAACAATGCGGCGGCACCTATGTGCCAGTGGTTGACGCGTTACAGAAATTAAAGGCGGTTTTGGATCATTGGCCCCAAGATCGCAGCTTATTATTTTGCGACGAAACACAAGCTGGCGCGGCCACTTCATTCGCTGCGCTCGCACCGGGGCCCTGCGCCATTTTAATCGGTCCGGAAGGCGGGTTTGACGCGGCAGAGCGCCAGCAGATATCCAACCTGCCAAATGCGCATTGCATCAGCTTGGGCCCGCGCATTTTGCGCGCCGATACCGCCGCGGTAACCGCCCTTAGCCTCTGGCAAGCTCACCTAGGAGATTGGACATGATACGGCCCGAGGCCGCAGCGGTTTTACTGCGCTGGCGCGATGCGTTTATCGGCGCGGCGCTTATTGCCTTAGGGCTCTATTGGTTTACCAAAACTTTCGGGCTGTTATCCTGGGTGGGGGCCGCGCTGACCCTTATTGGAGCGCTGATTGGCTTTGCTGGGCTCCAGCGCGCGCGATTCGCAAAAACGCAACAAGGGGCCGGTATCGTAGATGTTACCGAAGGCCAAATCACCTATTTTGGCCCCGATACAGGCGGTGTGATTGCGCTGGATGATATCACCAAAATTAGCCTCATATATTATCAGAACCAGCAGCTGTGGAAACTCGAGCAACCGGCCCAGCCGGCGCTGTTTATTCCCACCGGTGCGACAGGCGCAGAGCGGCTGTTTGATGCCTTTACCCAGCTGCAAAATTTCCAAATCGAGCCGATGCTTCAGAATTTGGCGCAACGCTTGAACACCCCTCAAACGATCTGGCAAAAAGACTATTTTTTAGATCCCCAAAATTACATCCATTGACAGCTCGGTTAATCCACAGCACATCTGCATGACTGAAACTTCGGAGATCCCGCAATGTCTATTCCCCAATCTGCTGGAGGCCCCATCGAGCACCCAGAGCAAATGGCGGCCTATCTGGCGGCTGGCTGCAAGCCGGAAAGCAAGTGGCGCATCGGGACCGAACATGAAAAATTCGGCTTTTGCCAGGCAAATCAGATGCCTTTGCCCTATTCTGGGGCCTGTTCAATCCAGACCATCCTCGAAGCACTGCGCGACCGCTTCGGGTGGGCGCCAGTTTTAGAAGCGGATAAATTAATCGGATTAACCCGAAATGGCGCAAATATATCCCTAGAGCCGGGTGGCCAGTTAGAATTATCGGGTGCCCCTTTAGAGACCATTCATGACACGGCCAAGGAGCTTAACCAGCATCTAGACGAGCTGCGCGGCATCAGCGATGAAATTGGCGCTGGATTTATAGCGCTGGGCGCGGCGCCCATATGGTCTCATGAGATGATGCCCGTAATGCCCAAAGGTCGCTATACTCTGATGACCAATTATATGGATCGGGTCGGGACGATGGGGAAATTTATGATGTATCGCACGTCTTGCGTGCAGGTAAATTTAGATTTCAGCTCTGAAGCGGATATGGTTCAAAAAATGCGCGTAGCGGTTGCGCTGCAACCGATTGCAACCGCGCTTTTCGCCAACTCACCGTTTTTCGATGGGTTGCCCAATGGCCATAAAAGTTGGCGCAGCCGCGTTTGGCAAGATCTTGATGCAGATCGCACAGGCATGTTGCCCTTCATATTTGAGCCGGGGTTTGGCTTTGAGGCTTGGGTCGAATACGCCCTCGATGTGCCAATGTATTTTGTCTATCGAGACGGCCGATATATTGATGCTTTGGGGCAATCTTTCCGCGATTTTCTACAGGGAAAATTGCCCGCCTTGCCCGCAGAGCGGCCCAGCCTAAGCGATTGGGCGGATCACTTGACCACTATTTTTCCCGAGGCCCGGCTGAAAACATTTATTGAAATGCGCGGAGCAGATGCGGGGCAGGCAGATCATCTATGCGCGCTTTCAGCGTTTTGGGTGGGCTTGTGTTATGATAAAACCGCGTTGGATGCGGCTTGGGATTTGGCTAAAAACTGGACGGCCGAATTTCGTGAAACGCTGCGGATAAACAGCGCAAGAAGCGGCCTAGCAGCAGAGGTTGACGGGGTTAAATTGATCGATCTCGCCAAAGAGCTTGTTGATATCTCGCGCAAGGGCCTGATCGCAAGGGGCCGCGCCAATGTCGAAACAGGCGCCGTTGATGAAAGCCGTTTTCTAGACCCTCTTTTCGAAAATCTGGCAACCCAAAAAGCCCCGGCGGATCGATTGCTTGGTCTTTACAGCAAAGAGTGGAAAACAGATTTACAGCCAATTTATCGCGCCGCGCGTATCGGCTAGGCCGGCTTACGCGCAAAAATAGGTTGAACTTTAAACGTTAAGTCTTTCGCCAATTCTACCTGCTAAATCTTACTGCGGGTAAAGGGGAAATAAAATGAATGGGTCAGAAAAGACTGTTGTTCAAACTATTATCAAACGCAAAATAAGAAATCCGGACCTACGTTGGGTGCTGAGCGCTTCGGCCAGGCCCTGCACCAGATAAGATTGAAAATGCGCTTCACCGGCACCGCCGCTAAACCCATCTGGCATCTTCAAAATCTTTGCTGACTTTAGCATCTCGGCCAAAAAGCTGGTTTCCAAATCCTTCGCCGCTTTTCGTAAACGGATATCTGCATGGCTTGGATCCCGGTTTAACCCGTGAAGGGCGGTGGGGGCTGGCTCCATGATATGTTCCTTTTTAAGAATAATATCGGCAGTCTACAGACGGGCGGTAAAGAAGCGGTAACCAAATTCTGGCAAAACCGGACTGATCAGATTTTCAAAGTTTGGACATCATAATGTTTTCCAGCCCTCACAGCGGCGATTTTCACAATGCAAAATACCCCGCAGCCAAGCCGGCGGCCGTTGCAAAAGCGGCTCGGGTCAAAGCTCTGCACATCGACAAGGACCAAGATAAGGCGGGCCGGTTTCAAAACGCCTGGAACAAATCTGCTGCCCGTCTGCAGAAAAGAGATAGCCCAGAAGAACAAGCCTTAGCGATTGCTGTAATGCTGACAGAGCCCGACAGACGATCAGGTAAATCGTTCCTGCTGCCGCCATCCAATCAGAGCCTTTCGCCGATGCGCCGACCGCTCCCCCAACTTCCGCAAAAGGTGATAAAAATATTGCAAGCCGTAGGACCGACAGACACGGCCTGCGATCCGATAGTTCAATCTGCTGCACCCGTTCTCAATTCCCAAAAAACAGCGGCTGAAACCGCAAAATGCACGCCGGCTTCACACCCAAGGGCGTTAAATATCTGGACAGAGCGGCGCGCGGATAATCACTGCATCACCCAAGTTCATCTGCAATTGGGCTCTTCTGAACATATCAAACTGAAGCTCGAGCCTGTGGCCGATAGGTCAATAAGGATTGAGATGGATACGAATTTAAACGCCACTATTGAGCGCTTTCAGCGCAGGAGGGCTGATTTGAAACGCTTCTTTTTAAATCATGGCTACCACACGGTTGAGATCACGCTCACCCATACCCCAGAGGCAAAAACACTGGTCAGTCAATCGAGTCATAGCATTCAGGCCGCTTTGGCCGAAGATCTCAGCACAAAGCCGCAAGCCGTGGCCACAACAGTTGCGCTGCCATTCGGGCCAAACGACGCGTCCCAGCGCCTCACACTTAGCCTCTGAAAGGAACCCTTTTTTGCTTGAACCCATATCCGCCGGCGATCTGACCACAACAAAACCCAGTAACCCGTCGCAGCCCTCGCCGCTCAGCAGCGATTTTAATGCGTTTTTGAATATGCTGACGACGCAACTCAAACATCAAGATCCATTAAATCCGGTTGATTCTGCAGATTATGCCATGCAATTGGCCGCCTTTTCGACGGTGGAACAACAGGTTTTATTGAACCAAAAAATGGATGTGCTGCAAAATAATTTACACCAGAACACTTTGGCCAGCTTATCTAACTGGATGGGAAAAACGGTCAAACTGCCCGGATCATTCACCTTTTCTGGCGGCGAAGTCACCGCTTTGATCACCCCGCCAACGGGTAGTGAGAAAACAGATTTTATCGTACAAGATGCTGCAGGGGCGGAAATCTTTCGTCACAGGCTTGGCGCCCAAGATCAAGAATTCGCATGGGCAGGCACCACCTCGAAGGGCGCTGTAGCGCCGTTTGGACATTATAATTTCGCCCTTGAAGGCTTTGCGAAAGATCAATCATTAGGAATTTCTAAACTTGCCAGTTTGCAAACCATTGAAGAAATATCGCAACCCGCTGATGACATACTAGTCACGCTTGGAAATGGCCAAACCCTTCCGTGGAAAAACCTTACTGGCCTACGCTAACGCAGAAAACTTGCGCCTGCCAAAGACATCCCTTAATCGATCGGGCAGTCTGAAAGGATAAGCGCCCGTGCCCATAGCCAGTTTAGAGACATCTTTGCGCGAGAAAGGGCTGTTGCAAATACCCGCGCGATGGGTCGCGCTTTCGGGGGGGCGCTCAAACCGCGTTTGGCGCGTTTCACAAGCTGGCGCGCAAGATCTCTGCGTAAAACTATATCCACAAACCGCGTGGCAGAATCCGCTTTTTGCAAATGATCCTGCGGGCGAATATTATTGCCTAGAAAATCTTCACGCAGAAAAGCTTTGTCCAAAGCCATTGGGGTTGGTAGAGACGCCCCAAGGGCGTTGCTTGGTTTATCACCATCACCACGGGGTCAGTTTCAGCGATCAAACCGCGCCAGTCGGCCAGTTGCTGGCGCGCATCCATAGCCGGCCCACGGTTCCGGCCGATTCAAAAGCCATAAGACACGCGCCCTGTGGATCTAGTGAATTAAACGCCCATACTATACAAATTTTGCAACGATGCGAGGGGCCAGAGCGCGCGCTCTTAGAGCGCCTAAGGCCGACCATCCCTGTAGAAAAACCAACAAAAATAAATCTCATTCATGCAGATCCAGTGGCAAATAATATCGTGATATCAGGCCAAACGGCCCTGATGATTGATTGGCAAAGCCCTGCTTTGGGTGATCCAATGGAAGATCTAAGCCATTTCTTATCCCCCGCAATGCAACGCCTTTATCGTGGCAAAATACTAAACGCAAAACAGCGAAAGCAGGTTTTAAACGCGTATCAAGCGGAATATTCCCGTTTCGACTTTGCGCGTTTTGAACGATTATACCCGCATTACAGCTGGCGCATTGCCGCCTATTGCCTCTGGCAAAAACTGCAAGGCAATTCAGATTATTCAGATGCGTTTGATCAAGAAGTCACGGCATTGAAGGTTAAAGTATAAGCGGCAAACAATAAACCAAGGCACCGCCCAAAGCCATCGCTCCAGAAAACAACGCCACCCGCAATAAGGTTGAGTGTGGCGCGGCCTCCTGCGCGGGTGCAGATTGCTGGATCAACGCCGCCTCAACCAAACCCGGCAGGCGGGGGCCAAAGCGCGCCAAAACGCCCGCTGCTTTAGACAAATCGCGCAATAACGCCAGCGGCCCGATACGTTTGCGAATGTAATCCTCAACCACTGGCCGCGCGACTTGCCAAATATTGATTTGCGGGTTCAAAGAGCGGGCAACCCCCTCAACCACCACCATGGTTCGCTGCAATAAGATCAGCTCGGTTCGGGTTTCCATGCCAAATTTTTGTGTTACTTCAAATAAATAACTCAGCAGGCGGCCCATCGATATTTGCGTTGCATCCATGCCAAAAATAGGCTCGCCGACGGCGCGTAATGCCCGCGCAAATTCATCGACATCCCGATCTGCGGGCACATAGCCCGCTTCAAAATGCACCTCTGCCACGCGTTTGTAATCGCGGCGGATGAACCCGTATAGGATTTCGGCATAGACGCGGCGCGTATATTCATCAATATGCCCCATAATTCCGAAATCATACGCGATAATATCGCCATTCGCGGCCACTTTCAAATTACCCTGATGCATATCCCCGTGAAAATACCCATCGCGCAGCGCATGGCTGAGAAATAATTTTAGAACCCGATCCCCCAACTGGGCCAAATCATGCCCCGCGGCCAGCAGGGCCTCATTATCGCCCAGCGGTGCCCCTTCGGCCCAATCCAGCGTCATCACCCGGCGCCCCGATAGAGGCCACTTCACCGCAGGCAATTGAAACCCTGCATCAACACCCTGCGTATTGGCGGCAAATTCTGAGGCCGCCGAACTTTCGAGGCGTAGATCCAATTCGCCCATCACAACGCCTTCAAAATGTGAAATCACATCCACAGGGCGCAAGCGGCGCGATGCGGGTGACAAAAGCTGCACCATGCGGGCCGCCAAATAAAACGCATCAATATCTTTTCGGAAGGCTTTTTCGATTTTGGGTCGCAGGACTTTCACCGCAACATAAGCACCCGTTTCCAGCAAACGGGCTTTATGAACCTGCGCGATAGAAGCCGCGGCCACAGCCTCGCTGAATTCCGAAAACACCTGATCGGGATCTATGCCGATTTCCTCTGAAAAGCTGGCTTTGGCCTCTGCGATCGAAAATGGCGGCAGCTTATCCTGCAAAACGCGCAATTGTTGCGCCAAATCATGGCCCACTAAATCTGGCCGAGTGGATAATATCTGACCAAATTTAATATAGGCCGGCCCCAAAGCAGACAGGGCGCGCGGGGCAGGTGGCATGGTTGCATCCCCCTTCAACCCCAACCAGGCGAAGGGCCAACCCAAAATGCGCGCGGTCACGCGCAGCGCGCGCGGAGCCTCCATCGCGTCTAACACTGCGCGCATGGCGCCCGTGCGCTCAAGCGTGGCGCCCGTGCGCACCAGACGCCATATATTATGCGGGCCCCGCATCTAGATTTTCCAACCCGAATGCAAACATGCAATTCCCATGCTCAGATTGCGATATTTGGCATTTTCGAACCCCGCTTTTCGCAGCATCGATAGAAACGTGTCTTGATCGGGAAATTGCCGAATCGACTCGACAAGATATTGATAGCTGTCGCGGTCATTTGCGATAATCTGACCCATCAGTGGAATGACATTAAATGAATAGCGATCATACGCCCATTGCAGCGTGGTATTGGGAATATGTGAAAACTCAAGCACCACCAAACGCCCGCCCGGTTTCAGCACGCGAAACGCCTCATTTAAAGCCTCTTGCGGGCGTGTAACGTTGCGAATTCCAAAGCTGATCGTATACACATCAAAACAGTTATCTTCAAATGGCAGATGCATCGCATCCCCAACCACCCAATCCAGCTGGTCGTGCATTTGCGCGGCTTCTGCGCGTTTACGCCCTTCAATCAACATCGCTTCGGTTAAATCTAAGACCGTGGCATGGGCGCGGCCGGCTCTTTTTAAAAAGCGGAAAGAAATATCGCCCGTACCGCCTGCCACATCCAGTAGGCGTTGACCTGCGCGGGGCGCCAACCAATCCATCATCGCATCTTTCCAAATACGATGTACGCCCCCCGACATCACATCATTCATAATATCATATTTCGAGGCAACGCTGCCAAAAACACCCTGCACAAGATCGGCTTTATCCGCCTCAGATACGGTTTCAAATCCGAAATGGGTTGTGGTTTCGCCCTGATCATTCATCGCAACTGCCTTTGCCTTAATAAGTTGTGTTATATAGCGGAACAGCTTGAATACAATGCGGCACTTGCGTCTTTGGCCATCGCGTTTTTACAATAGAGCTTATGCGCAGGGCGATCAGCGCCGCGTGCAGATTCGTAACTGCCCCAAAAGGGGCGCAACAGAAAAGCAATACCATGCCCGAACTGCCTGAAGTTGAAACCGTCATGCGCGGATTGGCGCCCGCGATGGAGGGCGATGTGATAAAATTAGCCCATGTAAACCGGCCCGATTTGCGCTGGCCCTTTCCAACACAAATGGCAAAAAGGCTCACAGGGCAAAGAATTCAACGATTGCGCCGGCGCTCAAAATATATTCTGGTGGATTTATCTAGCGGAGAAACCCTTTTGATGCATCTGGGCATGTCGGGGCGCATATTGGTTTCAGGTGACCCGTTGGGGCGATTTGTGCAAAACCACGCGGCCATTGGCAAACATGATCATGTGATCTTTCACATGGAAAAAGGCACCCGCGTCACCTTCAACGATCCGCGGCGCTTTGGGGCTATGGATTTGATGCAAACCGCGGCTTGCGAAAGCCATCGATTGTTGCGCGATATAGGCCCCGAACCTTTGGGAAATGCTTTTGATGAACCCTATTTCTTCAATCACATAAAAACACGGCGTGCACCGATCAAATCCTTAATGCTGGATCAAAGTCTGGTCGCGGGTTTGGGCAATATTTACGTATGCGAAGCGCTCTTTCGTGCGGGTATTGCCCCGCATCGTGCGGGGTTTCGATTGGCCCCAAAGCGGATAAAATCGCTGGTTCCAATTATTCGCGATGTCTTGAATGAAGCCATTGCAGCAGGTGGGTCGTCTTTGCGCGATTTTCGTCAGGCTGATGGTGAATTGGGCTATTTCCAACACCAATTTGACGTTTATGGGCGCGAAGGCGCACCGTGCAACGCATCGGCTTGCAAAAGCTTAATTCGAAGAATTCAACAATCAGGGCGCTCAAGTTTTTACTGCCCCTCCTGTCAAACCTAAAAAGAACGCATTCTGGACATGGTTTTCTTACCCATGCTATGCAGACCATCTGTGGAAACAACCGAAAGCCTGGCGCATGGCCTATGAAACGATCATTGTAACCGTTGAAGATCACGTTGCCCTGATAAAGTTAAACCGTCCGGATGCGCTGAATGCGCTGAACGATCAATTGATGCAAGAATTGGCTGAGGCGCTTGGCGAGGCACAAACCAGCGATAAAGTTCGCTGCATCGTTTTGACTGGGTCTGAAAAAGCATTCGCCGCTGGCGCAGATATAAAAATGATGAGCCAGAAAAGCTTTGTCGATGTGTTCACCGAAGATCTCTTCGCATCAGAGGCGCATAAAATCACCGCGACGCGCAAACCAATCATCGCCGCCGTATCAGGCTATGCGTTGGGCGGCGGCTGTGAATTGGCAATGATGTGTGATTTCATCATTTGTTCGGACACTGCGAAATTTGGTCAGCCCGAAATCAACCTAGGCGTATCTCCTGGGATTGGCGGCACACAACGAATGACCCGCTCGATCGGGAAATCAAAAGCCATGGATATGTGCCTGACGGGCCGGTTTATGGAAGCCGAAGAAGCCGAAAGATGCGGGCTGGTCAGCCGCGTCGTTCCCGCAAAGAAACTGCTTTCTGAAGCGATGGCCGCCGCTGCGAAAATCGCGGAAAAATCCCAAATAACAACAGTGGCTGTGAAAGAAATGATCAATCGGTCATACGAGACAACGCTTAACGAGGGGCTACTCTTCGAACGGCGCGTTTTCCATGCCTTATTTGCCACCGAAGATCAAAAAGAAGGGATGGCAGCATTTCTAGAAAAACGCGAACCACAATTTCGCGACAAATAAGGGATTTAACGGTTTTTTATCGCCCGAGATGCCATTGCCCTGTTGACTCACAGCAGAAGGCAGCCTAAAGACGCCGCCTGATACTTAGCAACCCAAACCATGGGAAATTTATTTATGGCCAATACGCCTCAGTCAAAAAAACGCGCCCGCCAGAATGAGCGTCGCGCTGCTGTTAACAAAGCCCGCCGCTCACGCATCCGCACATTCGTGCGCCGTGTGGAAGAAGCGCTCGAAAGCGGCGATAAAGATGCAGCCTCAGAAGCGCTTCGTGCAGCCCAGCCAGAAATGATGCGCGGCGTGACGAAGGGCATCTACCACAAGAACACGATCGCTAGAAAAATGTCGCGCCTGACGGCACGCTTGAAAGCGATTGCTTAAGCCTCCTACGCTTAATTATTAATCGTCGAACATTTCTAATGCACTGCTTTTTGCGGTGCATTTTTTTTGCATAAATCGCTTCAAGAGATTCTTTTCACAAATCTCTGAGTCAAGTCCGAAGTTCTGTTGCCGCCCCCGCAAGTCTGTTGCTAAGGTCTACATGCGAGTCGTGAGACCCCGGGGGGGACTGAACAACCGCAGCAAAGCAATTATGTTAGTGGAACCATTTGGTTTCATGCTGGGGTGATATGCTGTGTGAACAGCACACCACCAAAATGTGGCAGCGTATCTCTGCCTCAAAAAATGGCGAATTGACTTCGCAATATTCTGTCTGTGAAAAGGCGGATGTGGTGAATTTTCGTCGTAGGTCCACGGTTTAGCTGGTGGAAAGCGGCGCTTGGGAATGTGGGAAGCAAATTAAATGACTCCAGAAAAATGGCGCGACTTACAATCCTCAATCAAACTGACAATTGGTAATAATAATTATCGAACCTGGATTGACCCGCTGAATTTTTCACATGTGGAAGATGACGTTGCTGTGTTCGATGTGCCCACGACGTTTTTGGGAAATTATGTCGAACAAAATTTTGGCGATGTGATTCTACATAAGCTCAGCGAAGCGCAGGCGCAGATCCGCCGCATTCGATTTCAAGTTGCCGCGCGCCAAACCGATATCGAAAAGCCGCTGGACACACCGGCACGCCAAGACACGCCAAAATCCAGCGCTGCAAAGAATGGCGGCTTCTCGCCAGAGTTTACAAGCGCGCCAATTGATGCGCGCTTCACGTTTGACACATTTATCGTTGGAAAACCAAATGAGCTGGCATATGCGGCGTCAAAGCGCGTTTCCGAAGGTGGAGAGGTCACGTTTAACCCGCTGTTTTTATATGGAGGTGTGGGCTTAGGTAAAACGCATCTGATGCATGCCACGGCCTGGGAATTGCAAGCCCGGCGGCCAGATCTAAACGTTCTATATCTTTCGGCAGAACAATTTATGTATCGGTTCGTGCAAGCGCTGCGCGAACGCAAAATGATGGATTTCAAGCAATTGTTCCGGTCGGTAGATGTATTAATGGTGGATGATGTACAGTTCATAGCCGGAAAAGACAGCACCCAAGAAGAATTTTTTCACACGTTTAACGCTTTGGTCGATCAAAATAAGCAAATTATCATTTCGGCGGATCGTGCGCCGGGTGAAATTAAAGATCTGGAAGATCGTATCAAAAGCAGGATGCAATGCGGCTTGGTGGTGGATTTGCACCCAACCGATTATGAATTGCGTTTGGGGATCCTTCAGTCGAAGGTAGAGCGGCATCAAAGTCAATATCCCGATCTGGTGATTGAGCCCAATGTATTAGAGTTTCTAGCGTTGCGGATATCAACAAATGTACGCGTCTTAGAAGGCGCACTTACTCGGTTATTTGCTTTTGCCTCTTTGGTTGGACGGCCGATCAATCTGGATCTGACTCAAGATTGCTTGGCAGATGTATTGCGCGCCTCCGAGCGCAAGATCACAGTGGAAGAAATCCAACGCAAAGTCTCTGAGCATTATAACATTCGTCTGTCAGATATCATTGGTCCCAAACGCGTGCGCACCTATGCCCGCCCGCGCCAGGTGGCGATGTATTTGGCCAAACAAATGACCAGTCGCAGCCTTCCCGAGATCGGCCGCCGGTTTGGGGGCCGCGACCACACAACCGTTATGCATGGCGTAAAGCGCATCGAAGAGCTCAAGATACAGGATGGGCAAGTGGCAGAAGATCTTGAAATGCTGCGCAGAACTTTAGAAGCCTAAACCATCACAGGCGCCTACCCCGGTTTATCGCCTGGCCGCGGCAAAGATCACAGGGTTGCTCTTGACGGGTTTGGCTTTAGCATCAATAAGTAAGTAATCATTGGGCACGGCCCTGCCTTGGGCAGCCAAACGGTTCGAAAAACAGGAGCAATTGATATGAAATTGAGCATTGAACGCAGTATATTGCTCAGAGCGCTGTCGCAAGCTCAGTCGGTTGTTGAACGCCGCAACACCATTCCTATTTTGGCAAATGTGTTGATCGAATGCGATGAAAGCACCGTCCATTTCCGAGCAACCGATTTGGATATCGAGGTGATCGACAAAACGCCTGCGCAAGTCGAGCGTCCAGGCGCCACAACCGTCTCTGCGGTGACCCTGCATGAGATCGTGCGGAAACTTCCAGATGGCGCGTTGGTCACGCTAGCCGATGATGCCACCAAGGGGCGTTTATACGTCGAGGCTGGCCGGTCAAACTTTTCCTTGGCCACATTGCCCAAAGAAGATTTTCCAATCATGGCAAGTTCGGAATATACGGCGAATTTTTCAGCCCCGGCCGCGATGCTGCGCCGTTTGTTTGATAAATCTAAATTTGCCATTTCTACAGAAGAAACAAGATATTACCTTAATGGCGTCTACTTGCATGTGGCCGATGGCGAGGGCGGGCAAACGCTGCGCTGCGTGGCAACCGATGGGCACCGCCTGGCGCGCATTGATGCGGCTTTGCCAGAGGGCGCAAGCGATCTTCCCGGCGTGATAGTGCCGCGTAAAACCGTGGGTGAATTGCGCAAATTGCTTGACGATGATGATATGCAAATCGCGGTCTCAGTTTCAGAAACCAAAATCCGCTTTGCCACACCCGAAATCACCATGACCTCAAAGGTGATTGACGGAACATTTCCAGATTACACCCGGGTTATACCGCAAAATAACACGCGGCGGCTTGAAGTGGATGCCTCTGAATTTGCAAAGGCCGTGGATCGGGTGGCAACCGTATCTTCCGAACGCTCGCGCGCCGTTAAACTATCGCTGGATGAAGATCGCTTGGTGCTCTCGGTGAACGCGCCCGATAGCGGCGCTGCCGAAGAAGAGCTTGCGGTGGCCTATTCGGATGAGATGCTTGAAATTGGCTTTAACGCCAAATACTTGCTCGAAATCGCCAGCCAAGTTGATCGTGAGAATGCAGTTTTCATGTTTAATTCCTCTGGAGATCCAACCCTGATGCGCGAGGGCAATGATGCCAGCGCGGTCTATGTTGTTATGCCCATGCGCGTGTAAGGCCAAGATGATCCGCATCTGCCCAGGCCCCGCGGCAACGCACAACATCGCCATTGAAATCATGCGCGGGCAATGCTGTATCTAACCAGTCTCCATCTGTCGCATTTTCGATCGCATAAATCGTTAGAATTGGAATGTGATGAGCGGCCGGTCGCCCTGTTTGGCGCCAATGGATCTGGCAAAACAAATATTTTGGAAGCTGTATCGCTGTTTTCGCCGGGGCGCGGATTGCGACGCGCCAGCGCCGAAGATATGGCGCGACGCCCTGAACATATCGGATGGAAGCTGCGCGGCGCACTAACCGCGCAGGGGCGTCACCATGAGATCGAGCTAAGTTCGCGAAACGGCGCGGCGCGCAGCACCAAGATTGACGGGAAAACCGCCTCGCAAACCGCGCTGGGCGGCATCATACGCGTGCTCTGGCTGGTCCCGGCAATGGATAGGTTGTGGATCGAAGGTGCAGAAGGGCGACGGCGCTTTTGGGATCGCATTGCGCTGAGCTTTTTTCCAAGCCATGCCGAACACAGCCTGAGCTTTGAAAAAGCCATGCGTGAAAGAAACCGTTTGTTAAAAGATCAAGTGACAGATGATCATTGGTATCGGGCGCTCGAACATCAAATGGCCCTTTCGGGGGTGGCCATTATGCAGGCGCGCCAAGCGGCGCTTGCATATATTCATAACGCGCAAATCGCGGCGAGCACCCAGTTTCCAAAAGCGGAATTAACATTGCTGCAATCCGAGAACGGCCCGCTTCCAGATACGGTTGAAGATCTATCTGCCGCATTCGCCAGCGCGCGAGCGCGCGACCTGGCCGCCGGGCGCAGCTTGCTGGGTCCGCATCGCACGGATCTATCCGCGCTTTATCTCAGCAAGGGCATGCCTGCCAAAGAATGCTCAACCGGAGAACAAAAAGCGCTTTTAATTTCAATTATTTTGGCCAATGCGCGCGCATTGACAGACCAAATCGGCGCCCCGCCAATCTTATTATTGGATGAGGTGGCCGCGCATCTTGACTCCCAGCGCCGAGCTGCGCTTTATACCGAAATCAACACCCTAAAAGCACAAGCTTGGATGACCGGTACAGGGCCCGAATTGTTCGAAGATCTAGGCGCGGCAGCGTTGATGTTAGAGCTTGGCGATAGCGGTTCAGGCTCATTTATAAAACTCGGCTAAAAGTGCAGGGCATCAAAGAAAGTCCAGCCTATGTCTGTGAATGCAATTGACTTGCTGCTCTATACGGGAGGGCTTTTGGTGCTGTTCCTTACCCCAGGCCCAGTTTGGGTGGCTCTGATTGCCCGCACGCTGGGCGGCGGTTTGGCGGCGGCTGTGCCTTTGGCATTTGGCGTGATGGTGGGGGATTTGCTGTGGCCAACCCTAGCAATTTTGGGCCTCAGCTGGCTGGTGACACAATTTTCGATGATTTTGATTCTTCTCAAAGCCGTGGCTGTCGTGGTTTTTTGGGGGATGGGGCTGGCCTTGCTGCGCAGGACAGATCAGGCGATTGCGCAGGAATCGCGCCTGATAAAACCCGGCGCCTGGGCCGGCTTTATCGCCGGTGCAGCCGTGATCATTGGTAACCCGAAAGCGATGTTATTCTACCTCGCTATTCTACCGGGGTTTTTCGATTTTAACACGCTCACGGCGCTGGATATGGCGTTGATCGCTCTGCTGTCTGCCAGCATTCCCTTCACGGGAAATCTCTGCGTTGCCCTGCTGGTAAACCGCAGCCGGCAGTTTTTCACATCGCCGCAATCGCGACAGCGGATCACGCAAATTTCCGGTGGCTTGCTGATCCTTGTAGGAACGGTGATTCCCTTCACTTAGGCCACAAAATATAGTCTATAGGCGTGACATTCTCTACCAGACCTCGTATATTGTCCGTGAAATTTAAGGGATGACAGCAATGTCCAACACTGATCAAGCCGCCAATGAATACGGCGCTGATTCTATCAAGGTTCTCAAAGGCTTAGAGGCAGTTCGCAAGCGTCCTGGCATGTATATTGGCGATACCGATGATGGCAGCGGGCTTCATCATATGGTCTATGAGGTTGTGGATAACGGCATCGATGAAGCTTTGGCCAAACATGCCGACCATGTGCATGTGAAAATTCATGCCGATAACAGCGTATCTGTGTCTGATAATGGGCGCGGGATACCCGTGGATATCCATGAGGAAGAGGGCGTTTCCGCCGCCGAGGTCATTATGACTCAGCTGCATGCTGGCGGGAAATTTGATAGCAATTCTTATAAAGTATCGGGTGGTTTACACGGCGTGGGCGTCTCGGTGGTAAATGCACTATCGGTCTGGTTAGAACTGCGGATTTGGCGCAACGGTAAAGAGCATGTGGCACGCTTTGAACATGGCGATACGGTTGAGCATTTGAAAATCGTTGGGGATGCGAATGGCCGCAACGGCACAGAGGTGCGGTTTTTGGCCTCAACAGACACTTTTTCAAACCTTGAATATTCTTTTGATACGCTGGAAAAGCGGCTGCGGGAATTGGCCTTTTTAAACTCGGGCGTGCGGATTATCCTTGAAGATGAGCGCCCAGCCGAGCCGTTGCACAGCGAACTCTTTTATGAGGGCGGTGTAAAAGAATTCGTTAAATATCTTGACCGCTCCAAGAACGCGATCATGCCCGAGCCGATCTTTATTACAGGCGAGCGGGATGAGATCGGCATCGAAGTGTCGATGTGGTGGAATGACAGCTATCATGAAACGGTTCTGCCCTTCACAAATAACATTCCCCAGCGCGATGGCGGTTCCCATTTGGCAGGGTTTCGCGGCGCGTTGACCCGCACCATCAATACGTATGCCCAATCCAGCGGTATCGCGAAAAAAGAGAAGGTGAATTTCACCGGCGATGATGCCCGCGAAGGCTTAACATGTGTGTTATCGGTCAAGGTGCCCGATCCAAAGTTTTCTAGCCAAACCAAAGATAAGCTGGTCAGCTCAGAAGTGCGCCCCGCTGTTGAAGGGCTGATGAATGAAAAACTGGGCGAATGGTTCGAAGAAAACCCCGCGATTGCAAAAATAATCGTCGGCAAGATAATCGAGGCCGCGTTGGCCCGCGAGGCAGCGCGTAAAGCCCGCGAACTGACCCGCCGCAAAACCGCACTTGATGTGAATTATCTGGCCGGAAAATTAAAAGATTGTTCCGAAAAAGATCCGTCAAAAACCGAAGTGTTCCTGGTCGAGGGTGACAGCGCCGGTGGCTCTGCGCAAACGGGCCGCGACCGGCGCACGCAAGCCATTTTGCCGCTTAAAGGGAAAATTCTAAACGTTGAGCGGGCGCGGTTTGACCGCATGCTCAACAGCCAAGAGATTGGCAATCTTGTGATGGCGCTGGGCACCGGTATCGGGCGGGATGAGTTTGATCTTTCAAAGCTGCGTTATCATAAAATCGTTATCATGACCGATGCCGATGTTGATGGCGCGCATATCCGAACCTTGCTGCTGACGTTTTTCTACCGTCAGATGCGCGAATTAGTGGAAAACGGGTTCCTGTATATCGCGCAACCGCCGCTGTACAAAGTTAGCCGCGGCAAATCCGAAGTCTATCTAAAAGATCAGGCTGAAATGGATGATTATCTGATCCAGCAGGGTATCGATGGGGCCCTTTTACGTTTGGAAGATGGCGCGGAGTTGGCCGGCCAAGATCTGGCCCGCGTGGTCGATGAAGCCCGCCAGCTCAAGCGCGTTCTGGACGCCTTTCCAAACCACTATCCCCAGCATATTTTGGAACAAGCCGCGATTGCCGGCGCCTTCGTTCCGGGCCGAGTTGATGCGGATCTGCAAGGCACAGCAGATAAGATTGCCGCCCGCCTCGATTTAATCGCAGCAGAATATGAACGCGGTTGGAACGGGCGCATTACCCAAGATCATGGCATCCGTTTGGCGCGGATTTTGCGCGGCGTTGAAGAAGTGCGCCGCCTTGATGGGCCCATGTTGCGATCGGGTGAAGCGCGCAAAACCGGCAGCTTTACCGAAAGCCTGCAAGAAATTTATGGCAGCGCCGCGACATTGATCCGCAAAGATCGCAGCCAAGTGATTTTCGGGCCGCTCGATCTGCTCGACTCGGTTTTGAAAGAGGGTGAAAAGGGCTTGTCCCTGCAGCGCTATAAAGGTCTGGGTGAAATGAACCCCGACCAGCTTTGGGAAACCACGCTCGATCCGGATGCGCGCACCTTATTGCAGGTGAAAGTTGAAGATGCAGCCGAGGCGGATGATCTGTTCACCAAGCTGATGGGCGATGTTGTCGAGCCCC
>ERZ802821.614-NODE-614-length-19834-cov-10.1451_pt1 | contig 19834 bp, 20 predicted proteins | sample MGYA00345648_ERZ802821 | MGnify/ENA primary metagenome ERZ802821 (study PRJEB30503, sample SAMEA104212357) | marine metagenome | biome: Westerlies Biome; feature: [SRF] surface water layer (ENVO:00010504) within the epipelagic zone...; material: water... | reverse complement strand
CATATATTTTCAGTAATATATTTAATCCTTCTATTAATTCTTTATTCAAACATTTATTAAAATATTTATCTATATCATTATATAAAAAATTATTATTTATTATATTAACATTTGTTTCTAAATCTTTGGTTCCAATAATTCTAATTTTTTCTAAATTATTTATTAGACATTTAATAGAATTATTTGAAGATTTAATAATTGTTTCTTTAAAAGAATTATTTATAAGTAAATTTTCATTTTTACATATTTTTTCATAAATATTTTCTAAATAATCATAATTTATATTTGTTAATTTCACTTGTAACAAATGTGATTGAACACTTTCTGTAATCTTATTAATATTACTACAAGATGCGATGAAATTAATATTATTATGAAAATTATCCATATGTATTTTAAAAATTTGCTGACTTTGATCATTTAATAAATCAATATCGTCTAAAACTATTGTTTTTTTTTTATTATTTATGTCTGATAATGACTGACAAAAAATTTTTACTTAATTTTTATAGTACGATATATCCTGTTCTTTTAATTTATTTATATATAAAATATTGTCTTCTAATTTACTAAGAGAAGTAACGTTATAGTATTTATATAAAATTGTATTTATTAATGTGCTTTTACATGTCCCTGAATTTCCCACTAATAATAAATTTAAATTATTTATAGTTATAAGTGTCTCAAATAAAGTCAATAAATTTTTATCGAGATTTAATTCATAAATATTTTTTGGTTCATATTTATTTAATAATAAACCTTGCATAATTATATAAATATATAATTTGTAATAATAATCATTTAAGTTTATATAAGTTTATATAAATATATATTATGACTCAACAATATTTTGATATTTTAGGGTTAAATTATAACGCATCTAAAGAAGAAATAAAAAAAAAATATAGACAATTATCATTAAAATTACATCCAGATAAACATTGTAATGATCCAGAAAAAGGTGAACAATTTAAAAAAATTAATGAAGCATATGATATTTTATATAATACAACTAATCAATTAAATTCTGTTAATGAATTAAATGATTTAAATATATATAACAATTTATTTGATATTTTCAATAAACATAGGAACCCAGAATTTAATCAGGAATTTGCCAAAGATTCTAATCAAGACTTTTATAAAAGGTATAAAAATAATAAACCTAAATCCATACATAAAATTCTATCAATTTCTTTAACAGATGCGTATGCTGGAGTTCATATACCAATTAAAATTATTCGAAAAATAATAGAAAATCAAATTACTTACGATGAATCAGAAACAATTTATATTAATATACCCAAAGGAACCGATCATGATGAAATACTTATTATCAAAAATAAAGGAAATATCGTTAATGCTATACAAAGTCATATCAAAATAAAGATTCAATTAATCGAACATAATATATTTAAACGAGATGGTTTAAATTTAATATTTACTAAAAATATAACATTTAAAGAATCTATTTGTGGATTCTCATTTAATTTAAAACATCTAAATAATAAATACTATACAATTAATAATGAATCGGGTATTATAGTACATTCTGAAACTAATAATGTTATACCAAAATTAGGATTCATGCGTGAAGATACGTGTGGCGATTTAATTATTAAATATGAGATAATTTATCCAGATAAATTAGATGAAAGTATTATACAAAAATTAAATGATATTTTATAAATACCAACTTTTATCGCCATTACCATAATTTATTAAATATTTTCTATAATTTTTTAGAATGCCTTGTGGTGTTTTGTTTTTTACTTTTTTATATAATGCTTCATAAACATCACTTGATTGTGCTGATGTAATAATAGCTTTTATATTATTATCATTTTCTAACTCTTTATATTTATTGCTTTTTGCTGTATGTGTTTTGGGCATAGTATATATTTGTTTCTTATCATTTTCATATACTAATACAACTTCTTTACCAGATGCTAATTTTCTCCAAAATTCTTCTAATTTTCTATTTTTTCCCCATGCACTTTCGGAATCTTTCTCGACTTTTCGCCAACGTTTAGATATTTTTCTTTTGCTTTTAGATTTAGTTTTATTACCAAATTTTTTCCATCTATGGGTTCCTGATGATGTTTTAATAATTATCCAATCATTTCCATCGTTACCTTTTTTTTTTACGCCTACGCTAAATTTAGTTGCGCTTTCTGTAGGTCCTTTTCTTGCCTTTTCAGTTTTGGCCATTTATATTTTATTTATATAAAATATAAATATTATGCTTTATATTTATTGATTTTTTCTGTTTTCTTGATTTTTTGGTTTTATTTTACAGATAATTTATCTGCGGCGATGACGCACGCGTCTGGTACGATGAGCGGATTTTCCCGCGTGTCTGCGGTGGTGGGTTTTACCCCTCGCTTTAGATTTAGTTCTTCTGTGTCGACGAGCCATTGGTTTATACTATATGTAAATATTATTTTTTTATAGAAAATAATAAAAATTAATTATTTGAAATTATTTGATATTAATTATTTGAAATTATTTGATATTAATTATTTGAAATTATTTGATAATAATAAATATTTCCCTAAATTTGTATTGCTAGTTAAAATTTGTTCTGGTGACATCCTAACTACCCAATTATAATTTGTTCTTTTTAATATAACATCTCTTGGTATATATAACATAAACGTTTCGGCTGGTAAATTCAATGTATCATTTGTTAATAATTTATCTAAAGGTATTGATTTATTATTTATTTTTGTTCCAATAATTTCTCCTAAAACTAATTTAATTTTATTGTTTTTCACATAATTATATAATTGTAGATTTATATTTCCATTAAAAGCTTGTTGTGATGTAAAATCGTTATTATTTAATTTTTCCAAATAATTTATTAGATCATTTATAACTGGACATTCTTTAACACACCCGATAAATTTAGTTGACGGCATAAATTCTACTAAAGCATTGCTATTTGCTTCATTTTCAAATTCACCAATTATTGGTTGATTTGTTAATAAAACATTTTCATATAAAGGTTTAATATTTTTTAAACATATAAAACTATTTTCCATTAACACACCGCCGTATGTGTATAAAACTTTCATTAATGCTAAGTTACGCAGATGAGATCTTATTGGATCAGCTACATGAGTCAAATTAACATCATAATCCGGTAAGATTTTTTTAAATGATAAATCATCTATAATACATACATGAAAATCGTCACCACAATGGTTTATAATACTTTGTATGGTTAAATATATATATGGCATGTTTAATTCCATATTGCTTCTGCTCCCGAAATTACACCAATTTCTGGAATTTATATTATATTCTATGTGTAACCATAATATTGGTTTTTTAATACTGCCTAAATCATGTATTTCACTATCATCAGAATCTCCTAATAAATATTTTTTTATTAAATCTAAATCCTTATTTTTTTCTTGCTTCTCTACATGAACTTTGAATTTATCATATAAATATCCAACTCCCAATAATACTACTATTGAAATTATTAGATTAGTCCAATCCATATAATATATGTATGTATATTATTTTATTTTTATTAGCTTAATTTTATTAATCTTAAGATGGTTATTTTTTATATCCTATTTGTCGTATATTACTCCACCATAAATTACTTTTTGATTCAATTTCTTGTTGTTGCCGAGCCAATTTAAATGCGCGTTGCATACTTAATTCATTTTCTTTATTTTTCTGAAGATTGATTTTATCTTTTGCTTCTTTTTCTGATAATGGATTAATTGATTCACTTCTTAAATTTTTGATTTCTTCTAAATTATTATATTCTTGTTTTAAATCTTGATCTGTAACCGGTACAACTGTTTCGGTGTGGGCCTGTTTTAAATCCTGGTATGGTAGTTTACTGAACATATCACTGGAATAATTATCAGGACAAGAATTTGTCAAATCTCCAGTATTATTGCTATTATTGTTAAATTCTTGGACTCCAGTATAATTTGTGAGAGATCTTATTTCTTTTTTTTTTTCGAGAATCTTTTCATGTAACATACTTTGCGATGTACATGTATCGTTGCTTATATTTTCATTAGATTTTAACCAATCACCATATCCAGTATCTGAATAGTCATCCTTAATTTTAAGTTTATCAAATTCATCGTTAAACCATTTATGGAAATTTTCTTTAAAGGACTTATTATTATTTAATTTATTTAATAATTCCCGATCTCCTTGCTCTAAATCAATAGAATAATTACTATAATCCGTATTGTGTCGAGTACTATTCTCTCGAGATTTATCTTGAAAAACATATAATTGATATAATAATTTATATGCTTGAGCAAAAAATAAGAAATATTTTTTGTCTAATCCAGACTTATCTGGATGCATTTTTAATGTAACCGATTTTGCGCGTTTCATATTTTCTTTTGTTAAATTATGATTTACTCGAAATAACCCTAATATATCTTCTAAATTATAATTATCTATATTCAAATCCAATTCCGGGTTCGATTCGCTCATATTTATAATTAAGATTAATAAATATTATTTAATTATAAATATAACTATTTTATTGTTTTACGTTTTCTCATTTTATTCTTTTTATTTATAGATTTTCTTTGTTTTTTAGATTTTTTAATTGTCTAATAATTGTCTAATAATGGAACTGATAAATTGGTTGGTAATATAACGTTTCTAGAATTTAATCTATATTGCTATCTAGATTGCTATCTAGATTGCTATCTAGCCTGCTCTCTAGATTGCTCTCTAGATCGTGATCTAGTTTGTGATCTAGTTTGTGATCTTTGAGATAATCTAGATGGTTCCCTCGATCGTGATCGTGATCTTGTTTGAGATCTAGATTGTGATAATATTCTATTGGGAGTTATTAATTTCGATAAACCCACATTATCCGTATATTGTTTTTTATATATATTTTCTATATATAACTTTTCAAATTTTTTAAATTCTTCAATAAATTCATTTTTTAAATTTTCCATTAATGTTATATCCTGTGATATATACATTTTATCTCGTTCTGGTATATTGGACTTTATACGTTCATTTGCGAGTTTTAATAGCCGAGATATTGTTGTTATATTTGTTTTATAAAATTTGCTCATATATTTACTAGCATCCATATTATTTAAATTTTTTATTATTTTATCGATTTTATTATTGATATATAGTTTATTTATATACGACGGCTTTGGTAAATAATAATTCATTATTTCATGTAATTTTTGTTTTATTTTATGTTTTTCTGTATTATTTAATATTTCATACATAGCTATAATATTTAAATCTTCCAATTTATAATCTATTATATCTTCTATATTTCCTGTCATTTGTTGCCATATATATAAAAATCCAGGAGATTTACTGATAAAATCTTTAATATTCCAACACCGTATATCCTTTATTTTATATGTTTCTTTATTTATTTGATCATTTTCTATTGATCTATACCAACTTGTATATGTTGGTACAAAATTATTTTCTAACGATGCTTTTAAAAATTGTATTAGATTTTCTCGCTGTATTTTTAAAGATGTTTTTTCTGCTTCTATTAATTTATATTTTTCCAATAATTTAAAATTATTTCCTATAGAATTAACAAGTTCTTCCGGTGTTAAATCACTAACTCCTTTTTTATCTTTTACATCATTTTTTATTTTTCTATAAACAGTTCTTGCTTTTTTTAAATACTTTTCAGTGACAGAATTATTCTTTTCAGTGACAGAATTATTCTTTTTTTTCCTAGTAAAAAATCCACCTTTTTTATTATGCCTTTTATTTCTGGTTAACTTCATATAAAATATATAGATATTATATTTATTTATAAAATATAATATCTAAATTATTCATCTAATTTATCTTTCAAATAGCTACTATTACATAATTTTTTTATTATCTTAGTATCTACGCCATCTATACTTTGGCTGCAATTTCTTATCAAATTTATAAATTCTTCCTGTTTTTTCTCATCGTCTTCATATCCCGGATTATCATCCATCCATTTTTTTACGCTTTTAAATTGTTCACACGACGCTTCCTTAATTGCCGATTTGATCAATGTTTTATCTATATCTTTTTCCCAGACATTATTTTCTTTTATATATAATGTCTCTCTCTTTACATCTGTACAGTGCAATGGTCGTTCATAAATACTTAATTTATTCATATTTTCTATAAAAACATTTGATAGACCTTCGGTTAACCCCTTGTCTCGAGTTGTTAATAAATTATCCAAAGATATTTCGATCTGATTAATAAAATCTTTCATATTAATCGCACCTTGACATTGTTCATTTAAAAATATATTTATATTGAATTTTTGTTTAATACTAGTATTATTATTACCTACCTTTGGGATTAATTCTCCTATATGATTTTGCTGTTTTATTAACAAATTTTTAAATTCTGCATTCTCATCTAATAATTTCATTATCATCGATTTATAATCTATTTGTTCATCTGAATTTATTAACGAATTAGAAGAAATATCTTCCATTTCTTGACATTTATTAAACTGACATCGCTTCTTATGATTATATAAAGATGCTCTATATGGATAACATTTACCACAGTGACATATATATTTTTCGGTAGTAGGTACTTTTTGCAACTTTTCGTTGTAAATAATTGTATTTTTATGTTTGCGTGTTAATAAATGTTTTGCAAAATTAGTTTTATTACGTGAAATATAGTTACAATCAACACATTTATATTCTTTTGAAACTTTTAGCAACAAATTGTTGTAATTCATTGTATTATATTATATATAGAAATTTGTCTAAATCGGTATTTTTATATAAAATTTTTTGATGGTAAGGACAAACAAAATACAAAATACATATTTACCATACCATAATGATATGGTAATTGATAAAAAATGAAAAAATGTGAATTTTCAAAGAATTTTCTATATTATATTCTCAAAGTTAAAATTGGACATTTATTTTTGTCCATTTTCAAAAAAATTTGGTCTTTTAAAAAAAGAAATATTTACACTTTTTAATATATGGTAACAAAAACACAAATATATAAATGTTTTATATACGAATTATGCAAATATATTATAAATAGATTATAATATATTTGTAACCATAAATATTACCATAAACAAATTCGGAGAAATCATTATTCTTTATCGGTCAAATATACATTATCACATACTTTTTTTATTACTTTGTTCTTGCATTCCTCAACAGAACTGGTGCATTTTCTTACAAGATTAATATATTCATCCTGTAATTTTTCATCATCCATATAATTGGGGTGTTCATCTGTCCATTGTTTTATATTTTTCATTTGTTTATGTTCTACTTTTTTTAATAGATCATTCATTAATTCTTTTCGCTCATCCTTTTGCCATTCATCATTTTTTATATAGAGAGTTTCTCTCTTTTTATCTGTGCAATGTAATGGTCTTTCATATAATGATAATTGATTCATATTATCAATTATAATATTTGATATGCCCTCACTAAGTCCCTTATCCTTTGTTGTTAATAGATTTTTCATAGATATTTCAATCTTTTCAATAAACTGGGTCATTGAAATCGCATTCTTACATTTTTCATTTAAAAATACCATAATGTTAAATTTATTATTTGTAGTATTATTATTACCAATTTTCGGTAATATTTCACTCATTTGCTTTTGTTGTTCTTGCATCATTAAACGCATCTCTTTATTTTCATTCATTAATTCAATAAACATTTTTTTATATGATATATCATTGTCATTGGGGGCATCATTTGTATTTATTATAATGGAGTTATTCGCACCATTGTTCTCGACAATTTTCTCAGTTGATCCTTCCACAAATCTACATTTTTTTTTATGATTATATAAACTTTGGGAATGTTTATATTTTTTACCACATTTACAATAAAATAGAAAATCGGCAGTGCCTTCATCAGTATTTATAAGTCTATTGTGTTTTTGGGTTGACAAATGATTATTATAATTTGATAGTTTACTGCATTTGAAGTCACATTTTTCACAAAAATATTTCATGGCATTTTTTGGCATTAATTTATCAGTATTTGTATACCCGTCCATCAGTATTATATACTTATAAAAAAATGCCTAAATCAATTTTTTTTAAGATTTTCTAAATTTTCAAAAAAAAGTTATCATAACAAACTTTTTTCCTAAAAATAAAATATAAACCATTAAGCTGTAAAAACGAAATTGTGCAAAATTGACTTTCTATAATAGACTCAAAAAATAAGAATTGGACATACTTTTCTTTGTCCATTTTTCAAAAAAATTAGGTCTTCTAAAAAAAGATATTTTTACACTTTTTAATATATGCTAACAATACTAATTCCTGGGGATATTACTTTATATGATTATTACATCTCATAAAAAACGCAAGTAAATTTTCTTTGCTACCACCAACTATAGAATCATTCGGCACAAACCAAGGATTTTGTTTAGCATTTCCATGATACGCCAATAGTGCTGGAATACCATTAATCATCTTATATTTTTTTAGTGTTGCATATAAATCTAGAGATTCTTCAACATCGATAACAAAAGGAGTGATTTTTTCATTGCATGTACTGAAATAATTATTACAGTCGTCATTAATTTTTTGGCAAGGAGCACACCAATCAGCAGTAAATCTTAAAATAATCATGGAATCGGTTGAGAGATTACTTAATGCTATTTTAAATTCATTAAGAGAGATATTATGTATAACTTCGGGCATTGGTATTATACATAATTAAAGGATTAATTTTTATATTATTTTCATACAATTCCAATAAAATAAACAAAAAATAAAACCCTTAAAATAAAACCCTTAAAATAAAACCCTTAAAATAAAATTAAATTTTATAAAAAAATTGTAATAAATTATAATAAATATACCTTTCTTATATTAGCTATATAATGGGAGAACTACATGTCGTATTGGGCTCTATGTATTCTGGAAAAACATCATCATTAATTAAATTATATACAAATTTGCGAAACCATGATAATAACGTATGAGCTATTAATTATATAGAAGATAAAAGATATGATGATACTTTATTATCTTCACATGATGATGAGAAGATAGCCAGTATAAATTTATTAAATCTTGCAAATTTATATGATAATCCTTTATATACTGATAGATATTCAAATAGTAAATATATTTTAATCAATGAAGCTCAATTCTTTACAGATTTGAAAGAATTTGTTTTGAACGCTGTAGAAATAGATAATAAAATTGTATATTTATATGGATTAGATGGTGATTTTCAACGTGAGAAATTTGGCAGTATTCTTGATTTAATTCCATATTCTAATAGTCTTGAAAAATTACATGCAATTTGTAATGGATGCAATGGACGGGCATTATTCAGTCATCGATTATCGGAAGAAACAGCTCAGAAAGTTATAGGCTCTAAAAATTATGTTCCGCTATGTAGAAAGTGTTATATAAATTTTAATTCAATGGTTAGTTCAAGGCTTAGTTCAACGGTTAGTTCAACGGTTAGTTCAACTGTTAGTTCAACTGTTAGTTCAACTGTTAGTTCAACTGTTAGTTCAACTGTCAATTCATAATATAATCTTTTACAAAATTATTAGTTTTATATTTAATAAAAATAATAATTTATAATCTATAATTTATTATATTTAGTTTTTAATGTGTTTTTCTCGAACGATGTCTGCGTCTATGACTACGTCTTTGTTTTCTCTTATTTAGTTTGCTTTTTTGTGATTTGTTCTTAAGGCGTCTTCTTTTTCTTCTTTTGGATTTTTTTCCACCCGCGTGCGGAGTGCCGGATGCTCCGGTGGAGTGGTGTTGTTTGCCGGGTGCTCCGGTGGAGTGGTGTTGTTTGCCGTGGGTGCCGTGGGCTCCGGTGGGGGAGTGTTTGCCGTGGGTGCCGTGGGCTCCGGTGGGGGAGTGTTTGCCGTGGGTGCCGTGGGCTCCGGTGGGGGAGTGGTGTGGTGCGGAGACGATCTTATTCATTCCGCCACATTTTCCTTTACCCTTAGTTCTTCGACGTTTTATACCAAATCGTTTAGAAACAGCCATATTATATATTACATATATATTATAATTTCCTAAATTTTAAATAATATTTGAAAACTATTTAAATTCATTAATAAAAGTAATTTATATGATTAAATCAAAACGAGGAAGAAAACCAAAAAATAAAGATATATTAATCGACCCAAGCAATGATATATCAAATAATGTAACAGTTGATATATCTAGTAATGTACATGTTCCTAAGAAACGAGGAAGAAAACCCAAAGGAGGAAAAATAGTAACCCAATTCGCAAATATAAATAAAGGCGTTACAGTATTGCCAAATATAATATTACATTTAAAATGTAATATTTCTGATGTTAATAAATTTTTTAATTGTGACTTAAATTATTCTCCAAATATTAATAATATAGAAAATTATAATCAAGAAGAAACAGAATTATTTTCTTCTAATTATGCCGAAATAAATTATGTAACTGAATCACACAATAATAATAATAATAATAATAATAATAATAATAATAATAATAATAATAATATAGATAATTCATGTACTATAAGTAATATAAGTAATATAAGTAATACAACTGCTTCCAGTAATATAAACGACGCTAGCACTCAAATTGTAAATAATGTGGAAAATAATTTTAATAATCTAGGGATAAAGATTTCTAAAGAAAAAGATTATAATAAAACGATAAATAATAAATTAGAATTATTATCAAGAAATTTACACAATAACAATATAGATAAAAAATCAGCGTGTTTTTGGTGCACATGTGATTTCACAAATACAATTATTTATATACCTAAAAATATTGTTCAAAATAAAGTATATGCATATGGTTGTTTTTGCAGTCCACAGTGTGCTGTAGCATTTTTAATGGATGAAAATATAGATACATCATCAAAATATGAAAGATACTATTTAATAAATAATATTTATGGTAAAATTTATGATTATACTAAAAATATAAAACCTGCACCTAATCCATATTATACGTTGGATAAATTTTATGGTAATTTATCAATAGAAGAATATAGGAATCTATTAACTGGCGATAATCTTATAATGGTAGCAAATAAACCATTGACACGAATATTTCCAGAAATATTTGAAGATAATAATGATTATAATTTAAATACTTCTAATATATTTTTAAACGATAGGTATAAAATAAAAAAATATAAGAAGTAATTATGTTTTTATTATGATATAATTAAAGATACCCAAGAACCAAAACAAAAATAACCAGTCATCCATATTAATGATTGATACCACAAAGATATGTCAGTAGATATATTTTCACATATTAAGATAGTATTTTTTTGTATTGGGTTTTTGTTTATATATAATGGAATATCATACGTTAACATAAATATAATATAACAAAATATAACACTACAAGAAACAAATTTCTTGTATAACTGTATTTTATATTTTGGACTGATTATTGCCCACAATAATATAAATGTTCCGTAACAACACCATAAACTTTCTTCTATTACATTCCATTTAGGATTTCCTGTAATTATACCAGTCCAACAACATATTTCTGCTAAATTCATTACTATAAAAATTCTTTTTTTGTAATAGTTAGATATTTTGAACCAATTATTTAACTGGATAATAAAAGCCAGTTCCGCAATATTCGAAAAACTTCTTTCAAGAAACGGAGAACAACCAGTAAATAAGCAAGTATTCGTACGGTGCATAACCGGAAACGTTGACCTATATGCGTTTGTAAAAACATAGAAAAATGCCAATTTATTACGTTTATTGGTCCAAATATAAATATTAATTATCGAATTGCATATCATTATACTCCACCACCCCCATACATACATACTATTAAATAATAAATAAATATAATTATTTATTTATTACATTTATTTATTATTTATTATATTTATTTATTATTTATTTATTATTTATTATATTTATTTATTATTTATTATTTTTATTTATTATTTATTAATAGCTATGCTTCAAAAAACTGTCGAAACTCAGTATATATTTCCTGATTTAAAGTTTTTTTCGGACGATTACTGATTTTAATACCGAGATAATCTTTAATAACCAATAAATAATCATTATTAAATAATATCAATTTATCTCGAGCAGTAGATTCGTCATAATTAGTTTGTGATAAAATAATATTAATATTTTGAGAGTATTCATCTACATTATTAGAAATATCCGACGTCAAAGTATTAGAAGTATCAGAGATCATATTTATATAATATTAAATATTTATTTTTTAAAACAATATTAAACACATTACAATATGTAAATATAATGACGACAAATATACATAACGTATTAGAAGATATTGAAAAAAATATAGCTAAATCAATTAATACAACTTTAAGATCGGAATTCCAACCATTAATATGTAAATTTAATTATGCCAGCCAAGCTATAGACACATTAAATAATATATTATTTAATTTGCCAGAATATATAGAATTAAAAGGTAAATATGATAAATTGTTATTGGAAAATCAAAAATTAAAAAGTGATTTAACAAACAATTCAAATAATAACAATATTGGTTTAAAAATCAATAATCTTAATAATAATAACAATAGTAAAAATAAAACCAATATAGATGAACCGACCAATAATAATCTATTGTTACAATTAGAAATAAATAATTCTAAGAATGAATTATGTGATAATAAATCTGATAATAAAATTATTAAACTTAACAATGAGGATAAAGAGAATAAAAAAGATATAGAGAATCTATTAAATGTAAGTGACGAAGAAGAGGAAGAGGAGGAAGAGGAGGAAGAGGAGGAAGAACAGGAGGAAGAGGAAGATGAAGAACAGGAGGAAGAGGAAGATGAAGAACAGGATGAAGAGGAAGATGAAGAACCGGTGGAAGAGGACGATGAAGAACAGGAGGAAGAGGACGATGAAGAACAGGAGGAAGAGGAAGATGAAGAACAGGAAGAAGAGGAAGATGAAGAACAGGTGGAAGAGGAAGATGAGGAAGATGAAGAACAGGTGGAAGAGGAAGATGAGGAAGAGGAGGAAGAGGAAGATGAAGAAGAGGAGGAAGAGGAAGAGGAAGAACAGGAGGAAGAGGAAGATGAAGAACAGGAGGAAGAGGAAGAGGAAGAACAGGAGGAAGAGGAAGAGGAAGAGGAAGAGGAAGAGGAAGAGGAAGAGGAAGAGGAAGAAGATACAAATAGAGAAGATATTAAATTTATAAAAATGCCAGAAAAAAAACCATTTACTGAACGAAAAGTTCCAATTTCAAAAAGATAATTTCTATATTTATTATAAATGGCATTAGAAAATTTTTGTGGACCAGCTTTATTATATTTAGGATTTTCATTAATACAAATAATAATAGATTTATATAAGGGGTTATACAATACTACATTTATCAAATTTTTAGTAATGGTATTATTTACAGTATTTTTAAATATATTATGTAAATCGGGCTTAACAATAATTTCATGGTTTATTGTATTTATACCATTTATATCTATGACAATAATAACAACATTATTATTATTTGTATTCGGATTAAATCCTGCATCGGGTAAATATAATTATGATATAATAGATTTTACTAATAACTTTAGTTATAACAATACAGGAATGTGGAAATTAACATATGCAGATGGCACATCCGATTTTATTAGCGTAAATAATGGTTATTATACACTTAACAATCAAGAATATAGATTATTAAATACAACACCAATAACAATAAGATGGCCAGACGGCACAATTCAAACATTAGATAATGTTAATGAAAATGGTGTAGTTAGATGGACAACAAATCATTCATTACAAAAATATAATTATATAATTTGGGAATCAACCGATCATAATCAAATGGAAAATTTGGAACCATGTCCACCAAATATGTCAGCAGGAGATTATAATAAATATTATGGGGGGTATTGCGCTAGTAAAAATGTACTAGATCAGTTTCATTATAATAGTAGTGGTTCATTTAGAGTAACATATTATGATGGAGATGAAGAAATAATATCATTGAATAATGGAAGATATACAATAAACAATTCTAATTATAGATTATTAGACACTACCCCCATAACGATAGAATGGCCAGATGGAACAATTCAAACATTGGATGTTATAGACAATGATGGTTTTGTTCGATGGAGAACAAATAGTAATGTAAATAAATACAGTTATATTATATGGGAGCCTTTAAATAATAGATTAAATAATCCTTTTACCGCGCCAATATCAGATAATTTAAATAATCCTTTTACCGCGCTAATATCAGATAATTTAAATAATCCTTTTACCGCGCCAATATCAGATAATTTAAATAATCCATTAAATCGAGCACTAAATAATTAAATTTATTTATTAAATATTATTAACCAGTAGTAATAATATTTATATATGCAGATTTTACGGAAAAAATTCATGTCTAGACCCAATTTTTATTTGCAATTTATTATTAAATCTATTGGTCAACGGATTCGTGTTATTCGGTTTAGGGGTATTGGGTGGTTTAATTGGATAATTTAACTTTTTTAACATATATAGTTTTTCATTTTCTTTTATTAAATCAGTAATATATTCATTGGCTAAAGATATATCATTATTTATATTTGATATTTCATTATCTATTATCTGATCATAGCAATCGTTTTTATAATCGATATCATTTTTATAGATATTAGTTTTACCAATAACGTTTTTATAGATACTATTTTTCACAATATCATTTTTCACAATATCATTTTTCACAATATTATTTTTCACAATATTATTTTTCACAATATTATTTTTCACAATATCATTTTTCACAATATTATTTTTCACAATATTATTTTTCACAATATCGTATTTACCAATATCGTATTTACCAATATCGTATTTACCAATATCGTATTTACCAATATTATTTTTATAAATACTATTACTATTTATGTCATATTTATTTATAATATTATACCAATCATTTTTATTATAGGGTAATGAATTTTTATTATAAAATAACATATTAAAATCTTGTTGGTTTTCTAAAGATATATTCTGTGCTATATATTTTTTAATATGATCAATATTAACTATTTCATTTATTGACGGACGGTTATCCGGAATAACATTTAATAATTTATGTACTATATTTTTTAATTTCGCGCTATAAGTACTATTAATTATATCCATTCTACCATTCATTATTTTATATTTTAATAATTGTAAATTATTAGCATTGAAAGCATACTTTAATGTTATCAATTCATATAATACACAACCTAAAGCCCAAATATCCACTTTATAATTGTATCTTTTATTACTATAAATTTCTGGGCTCATATACAGCGGAGTACCTATATGTGTATATGTATTTTTGTTATACGGTTCAAATATTTTAATTATACCAAAATCCCCCAATTTAATATTATCATTTTTATCAATAAATATATTAGCAGATTTTATATCTCTATGAATAATATTATTGTTATGCAAATACTGAATGGCAATACATAATTGTATAAAATATTTCCAAATAGTTTCTTCTGAAAATTTTGAATGCAATCGTTGTTTTTCTTTAATTAATTTAAAAATATCACCATTCTCAGCATATTCAGTAACTAAACATAATTCATTGAAGTAGATAAATGCATATTTTAACTGAATTGTATAATTAGATGTACTATAATATAAAAATTTGATTTCATTAATTATATTATTTTTTTCATAAGAAGTTAAATTGTTGATTTTTATTTTTTTCATGGCATATGTAACATTAGTTTTTTTTTTAGTTATATTATATACCGTGGCAAACCCACCTTTACCAATAATATTATTTATTCTGAAATCAAAAAATGTAGCCATATAATATAATAATAATAAAAAAATATATATTTAAATGCATAATATATATTTTTGATGTATTATGGTTTACTATAATTTATTGCGATTTACCATGATTTACTAATATTTTTATTGTTTTTATTGTGTTTTTTATCAGTTAAATATTTTTCATGATGTACTAACCCATCGCGTGTTAAAAACCCCCAATCCTGTACTTTTTTCCCAGGAATAAATAATGTCCAACAATACGGGATTTTTTTATCAAGTTCTACTCTATGGAAAGTATTTGGTGGTGAATAAATATAACTACCCGGACCCCTCCAAAATTTCCCAGTTTGTTTATGTTCCCAATATCCACCGGCTAATATAAATGTTCTATATGCCCACGGATGATTATGAAGCACATCAGGATCCGATTTTATAAATTTATGTAAGAATATATTAAATGGAAAATCTTCTCTATCTTTTAAAAACAAATAATATCTTTCAAGATATGGTTCTTGATCAAGCCGATCATTTATAATTCTATATCTTCCTAAATATTTAAATAAAGATGTTAATGTAGTGTGAAAAGAATACATATTAATCATTGTATTTAATATGTATTTAATATGTTTCAATTTTAATATATAAAGAATTTACGTTTTCAGAATTTTTACAATTTTACAATTCTCGCACCCCCACAAGGAATTCCAAAATTTAGATCTTTATCTGCATATGCTAGATAATCGTAAGTTTCTTTTTTATCTTTTAAAAAATCAAGACATGCTCTTTCAGCGCCAGGTAAAGGATGTGTATCTAGAGAATTATTTACACCACCAATATCATCTATTAAAATCATACCCCCAGATTGAACTTTATGAAATGTTTTATCAAAAGAATCTGTAATAGATGTATAGAAATCGCCATCATAAATAGCAAGACATATTTTTTCGGGATATTGATTATCTGGAATCTCCTTAAACCATCCAGAATGAATAACCGGCAAATCCAATTTAAAATGATTAAAAACATCAATGAACACATCTTTCGATGTTTTACAACTTCCCTGTCTAAATTGATATGAAGTAGTGCTTTCATCTTGTTCTACTTTTGGCGGTAGTCCCTCCCAACAATCATATACATGATATGATCGATCGGGTGCATACATATCTAAGAATTTTTTAACAAATATACTAGTTGTCCCTATATTGCAACCTAATTCTACAACATCTCCTATAACTCCAGTATCTATTACTTGTTTTAAATAATATAAAATACCATATATTTGATTTTTACTCATCATTCCTGATATAATCGGATACGTTTCCATAAATTGAATTAAATCAATACCAGTTTGTTTATTGACCAATGAATTATTCATCTTAATCCCATATTTTTCCATATATTCTTTTACTTTTTGGTGATGTTCCTCTTCATTTGTATGTGATGAAGCCATTATAGTATATGTCTTTAATAAACTTTAAATATTAAATTTTATATAATTATTTATTAAATTTTATATAATTATTTATTAATTTTCATTTTCATTTTTCATTAATCATTTCTTCAATAAATCTATTTCTAAAATTAACAACTTCGGGTTTGCTACAATTACCGTTTGCAGTTAATTGATCATCGTGTAGTCTATAATATAATAAATTTTCTTGAATATTATATATTTTACCGAATTTTTTTAATAATTTTAATTCTAATTCAAAGTCTTCGCAAGGTAATTTATTTTCTATATTATAATTTCCGACATCTAATACTGCAGATTTTTTCATACATAATGTAGGATGATTAGATATCCAAGAAATCGGTTTATTTTTAAATTCATCCCACGTTAATAAATATTTATGATTTGTATTACCACATGATATTTTTTTATTATTAATTGATTTCATATATGTAACATTGCTACCACAAATAATACAATCAGAATTATCTTTCATAAATTGTATTTGTTTAATAATTCTATCACTAACCATAATGTCATCAGAATCCATACGAATAATTAATTCATTATTGCATATTTTAATACCTTCATATAAACCATAAACTAAACCCATATTTTTTTCCCATTTTTTATAGACAATTTTAATAAATCTCGCCCTATTTTCGAATACTTTTAACGTTTTTTCTAATAATTTTGTAGATAAATCATTAGAGCCGTCATTTATCCAAACTAATTCAATGCCAAAATGACCATTTTGTTGAATAATAGATTCTAAACATTCACAAATATAAGTATGATTAGTATTATAACTGCTTACTAATACAGATACCCATTCTTTTGGGTCTTTATAGACATCAGCTAACTCAATAGTATTCATTATATCATAGTTTCGTTTAGTTGAACCCCATTCTTGATATGTATATACTTTAGAATGTCCGTTGTATTTAATCCCGGTGGGGTGTTCGGGAAGAAAATAATAACTTGGAAAAATAATAATATCTTTAAATTTACCAGATTGTAGCATTCGCGTCAACAATCCGGGGCCAACAGTTTGCCAAGCCATTTGTCGCGCTAGTTTTTGAGATACAGGATTTCTTAATATCCAATCAACCGCATCATAACAAAGAGGATGATTTTTAGTAAAAGCCATTGTCCCAGTGGCAACTAATCCAGGACGAGCCGTTTCATTTTCATATCCAACAAAAGAACTCCCCTTTTCAATTAAATAGTCAAATGGTTCAATACATAGAGAATCGGCATCAACAAAAAGACCACCATAATGATATAAAATTTCCCATCTAATAATATCGGCTTTTCCATTAATTTCTTCAATTTCATTAATTTTATTAATACAACGAAGCGGAAATTGTCGTTTTTTTAATTCTTCTTCAGACCATAATATATATTCAAAATCTGGGTGTTTTTCTTCCCAAGTTTTCATAAAATTGGATGGTCTTGGTTTGGGGCCAATCCATAATTGATGAATAATTTTTGGTATAACCATATTATTTATATAAATAATATAAAATTATTTTTATGTTTATATTATTTGATAATATAAACATAAATAAACATATATAAATTATAGTATATAATGGTTGATTCGGTAATTTTATAGATTGGGTAGGTCTTCCATATGGTGTATTAATTGATATCGAAATTTTTAAACAATCTATAAATTGTGATATTATATGGATATAATGTTATGAAGAAAATAGAAAATTAAATCCAAAGTTATTTATAAACGGTTATCAACAATATGCGTCGTAGAAATTTTGAATTAGATAAGAAATTTTTAATAGTAATATAAATAAATTGCTATTTACACCAAAATAATTCAATATTTTACGTAATAAATTTATCATATTCTCTTAAAAAAATGTTGTGATTTTTAAATTTTGATAAATCGCAAATATGAGTATCTTCGCCACATAATAAAATAATTTCATTTTTGCTATAAGTTTTATTAACTAAATCATAAAAGGGCAACCCCCGATGCAAAGATCCATAAATGATTAAATCATACTTTTTTTGTTTAATATCTATTTCTATTGTTAAATTTTTAATATCATCATGATAAGACTGGTCAAGTAAATTAGTATAAGTCATTCCTCTACCATATAAATTCTGATAGTCTATATTTTCATTTTTATATAAATGTCTAATTTTTGGATAGTCATGACACTTATTTTTAAATAATGATTTAAATCCATGTAATGTTAGACATCTTAAATAATCTGGATTAGTATTGCCTGATAAAAATAATATATTATTACATTTATCTAGATTATTTTTATTTAAAATATATTTAGAAATACTAATCGTCGTTAAGTTATTTCTAGTATATTCAAACAATAAATTTTTATATTTATTATATTGTGTAATCTCTTCTCTAGTTAAATCAGTTATATTTTTATTTGATATGCTATAATAAAATTTATTGGTTTCTAATATTATATTTTTTGGAAATAATGATAAAATATTTTTTGGACAATTTTCAATATTTAAAAAAAGCGGAATACAGCCATTAGCTAGGATTTCATAATGTCTAAGACAATCCCATCCAGCCTTTTTTCTTGTTATTGCAAACATAGAAATTTTATATTCATTA
>ERZ802821.608-NODE-608-length-19941-cov-17.1523_pt1 | contig 19941 bp, 32 predicted proteins | sample MGYA00345648_ERZ802821 | MGnify/ENA primary metagenome ERZ802821 (study PRJEB30503, sample SAMEA104212357) | marine metagenome | biome: Westerlies Biome; feature: [SRF] surface water layer (ENVO:00010504) within the epipelagic zone...; material: water... | reverse complement strand
GCGTTGTTGGGCCTTGGTATCAACAGCATTCGTGGCAATCGTCACGGCTGGCGGCGCTGAACGTCCCGCATTACGGACGTTCGATTCTTTTACGCAAGGCCCGTTGAGACCGTATGGGCCACATTGTTCAAAGACATGGCATGTCGATGAAACGCTTGTTGTGGGCTATGACTCCACGGCTCAGCAGTTGAGTAATGCCATCACTGCCGCCGCTTAGGCGTTCGCCTACCTCTGAATAAATCTCGTTCCCGACGACGCATCCGACGAAGTTCCACTAATTTAAATACCCATTTAGAAAGCAGAAAAGAACTGCAAAGTGAGGCTCCTACTGTCGTTAGAGCAATTAATAGATCAGGTAACGATGGCTGCATTTTTCAATCATTACTCTTCAAAAGAAAATGAATCGTCACATCTAATACATATTTATGTCTGTACGTGCTGAGAATCTCGTCCTCTTCGGTTATAAACTTAGTGGTCTGAATGCAACCCGCCTACGAAGCAACCCAGTTCATTGAGAGCGAAGCGATTCCTCCTGATGGCACCAAGGTCCGAGAAGTATGGGAGAAATCAAACAAGGACGGCAGTAGAGATAAGCGATATGCCGAAAACCGTCAGTTGCAAGTGATGGAATATGGAGAGATCACTTTCAGGTCGGGATCTGGAATCTATGAAAAATATATGTTTAGCGATGCCAAGCGAGCGGAAAACTTTTTTAATGCCATACAGGCATTCAAGAATCTTCTTTAGAGGTCTCTGACCTAAGAGATTCAGTGAAACCTGCAGAAATAATCCCGATGGGTATAGCAATCACTGCGATTCCACATATTGCAGTCAATGACGCGATTAACTTCCCAATTGCTGTTACGGGATAAGTATCGCCATATCCAACGGTCGTTACTGTTACTACAGACCACCACAGGCATCTTGGAATTGAACCAAAATCCTCTTGCTGGACACTTCCTTCTGCTAGATACATCAATATGCTGCTGACGGTGATAACGATTCCTGAATAGATTGCAGAAATCTGAAGTGCTTCTTTCATGGCAGCGATTGCATTATTGAAGTGCCTGATGCTCTTACGAAAACGCTTTGAACGACCCACCCGACCTATACGACCCAATCGAATAATTCTGAGCAAATAGAGTTCAGGACTAATAAAACCAAGGATGGTAGGTACGATTGCTATTAGATCAAGGATTGCCAGAGGCGTAATCGCATAGTCCCAAGCACCTCTTAAACCTTTCCTGGCACCATTCTTCAGTGGTGCAACCCAAAGCCGGGCAATGTACTCTGTAAAAAATATACTTGCAACTGCAATATCTAGTTTTGCAAGTAAATCTACTTGAGAAGATCGAAGGAATGGTTCAGTTGCTAAAACCGCCAAACCGATAGAGAAGACAATAAGCACACCTATTGCCTTCACTGCATTTGTCGCCTTTTTATTGATGTCATCTGCATCCAGTGAGTGGAAGACTCTTTCTCGAAATGTCGTCACGGGAAATCGACCTTGTTTTTGCTCATCTTGACCTTCCTTATCAATTGACGCCATCAGGCGCAGATTCTTTCAGTTTGGTGCCGGTTCCCACACTTTCCTCAACGTGGATTGAGCAATTAGTAGAGGGGCTTAGCCCTGCCAAGGAGGGCAGCTCAGCCTGAAGTATTCAGTCCCTGGTAGGCGGCTGGCCGCATATTCCTTATGCATACGCTTCTCAACCGCGTGACAGTCGTTAAAAAACTGCGCCTTGATCAAGTTGGTTGATACTCCAACTCCCAGCTCCTTCATCCTGCGGTCAAGATCTTTTGTCCGGCTGATTTTGTACATGCCGGTGTACACATCTTGGATGACGTAGACGAAGCCCGCCTTGACCCCATTCACTTTAGGTTTTGATTTTTGGGAATTCTATTTGTCGTATGGATGACTGGTATTTTCCTGGTTTTTCACAAAGTTGTATCGATGGTTTTAGCTATTAAATATCTCGCTGGTCAATTAAGTGCTTTGATTTGTTCGATTGAGTGATTATTTTGGCAACTTGGCGATGGTTTTGAGCGGGCTTTAAATATGTCATCATGCATAGATTCTCGATTGTCCCAGATGCCGCTCATCAATATCAGGACGAATGTCTCAGATGTCCAGGCTCCAGATGCTCTTTTGAAAAGGCTGTCCGCGGCTCTAGCAACCTCGACAGGTAAATCTGAGTCTTATGTCATGACGCTTTTAGACTCTGGCGTCCCAATGACTTTCGCGGGTAGTGAGGAGCCATGTGCTTATGTCGAAATTAAGTCAATTGGAGCGTTAACTCCTTCGGCAATGTCAGATCAATTTTGTGAGTTAATCAAGGTGTCATTGGGTATTTCGAAGGATCGGATTTATATTGAATTTGATGATGTGAATGCTTCGGACTGGGGCTGGAATGGACGCACGTTCGGCTGAACGTTCTGAAGCCGAACCTGAGTTGCGATTGGGCTTCTCGCTCACATCCCTAATGACTCGCTGTTGGATTTCGTCGCAGAGAACAGCAACTGGCCCAAGACAGCGCCTCGAGAGCAAAGGTTCGCAATCGGTCTCGACGGCATTGCATATCTACTTTTTAAAGCCAGTGGTAGAGCAGGCTTTTTGGCGGCTTGCCAGTTGGCGACTGGTTTTTCATGGCCTTCACGATTATTGGCATCACCCCCGTGATCCTCGCGGACTGGAAAGCCCCGTCTGGCATGTCCAGTGCTGTGAAGCCCTGACATTGTTCTGGAGCGCTATCTCTAAGCCAAGGCGGGAACAGCGTCTACGTTGACCCCCGACTTTGGCTTCCAATTGGCTTTCACGCCAGTGACGGCAACCGTCGAAGCTGCAGGTGTTGAACTTCAAACGGTATAAGTTGATGCCAGTAAGGCTAACCAGCATATTTATTTAACGACTCGGGCGGAACTGCTCGTTAGATTGAAGCACCTGCATTTTCGACATGACAGACATCACAGATAAGTACGAAAAGTACAAAGTTCCATACAGCACGAACGAAAAGCACGCTCCTGATGAATTTGACCCTAAGGAGAATGGTGGCCTGGATAATCCAGCCAACCGTCACAAAGATAAGCTGATTGACGACATCTGCGATACACACCCTGGCTCGCCAATGTGCAAGGTTTTCGATTGCTAATCGAGTTCAGATTTTAATCTGACTTTAGAGGTTGTTATCTTCCGGAAGTTTTGAGCAGTTCGACTCAGAACTGAAGTCTATAGACTTCTCCTCTACCCAAAAAGTTTAAAGTCGTCTTTAATGCATTACGACTTTAAACTTTTTTTGTGCCATATATTTTAGGCGATCTTCCTAAGAGAAAGGGATAAGGCTTTAGTTAAGCGTTTTTATTTAGGCTTGGAGCCAAGCATAATTGTTTTGTGTTTAGGTTTTATGGTGCCCTCCTCAGCAAATATTTTGATATTGACTGTTGATAAATACAACGAAGATGCAGTATTTGCTGATGGCAAGCCAGACCCTATGCCGAATGTTTCGCAATTGGTCCAGGAGACAGCTCCTTAACCCAGGGGAGGGCTGATCTCATTCCGTGCTTCTAGGATTTTCAGATAAGCCTTGCTGACGATGTCGTTGGTTATCGATATTTTTTGTGCTGAGCAATCCTTGAGTCGGGGCTATTACGCGCTGGTAAATATTTTTGGATAAATGCTTAGTGTTTAATAGCTAAATCTTTAATTCACCTGGATGAGATTTTTTGTTGTGATCTGAACAAGCCTTGTCTGCCCTCCAGGTGGAGTGAAACTATCCCCCTGGCTGGGTCCTTCGTCGTAGCGCTACGGATTGGCTCCACTGATCAATGCGGAGTCGATAATTGATCACACGTTCGTCAAAAGGATTCGCGCGCGACCGATGCCAGGTGTTTTTGAGTTTTGTGTGTTCGGCCGTGGAGCGGGTTTCACTGTCACCACGCACCAGAAGGACTCGCCAAGATTTTTACATCTTTAATTCAACTGCAAATGTCTACCGAAGTTCGCAATTGGGATGTCGTCGCTAAAGCACTGGAAGCAGCTGGTGCAACCTCAAGCCAGATGTATATCCGAGCCAAAGCATTGGCAGAAGGAAAGCTCGATCCCATGCCCACAAGTTTTCCAGAAGCGCCAGCTACAGCATTTCTGCTGTAGCTGGCTGAGGTTTAACGCATCGTCTCTGAAAGTATTAAAGCGTCCCTTTTCGGGGCGCTTTTTTATATCTCGTTAAACTGATTGGCCTTCGATTTCTCTCATGAGATGGTACTGAGGACTGTGTATGGACCAGGCTTATCTGAGTGTGGGCTGCGATTGTTCATCGCTGTGTGTTTCGTCTACTCTTCGACCTTTTAACAATCAATCCAACCCATGCCGAATTCACTTTTTTGGGGAAGTGGAAATTGGTTTATGGCCACACGTCTGAAAGGGATTCGAGCTGTCCTGTGGTGTCGTACCGCCGAACGATCTGTTGATGTTCACCGTTGGAGTCCAGCCATCGCAAGCCACAAACGGTGAAGTCACTCATCTGCCGGTCTCGAGTATCAAGCAACACTTCAACCCCAGGCTCCGGTTGCCAGACCACCCAGTCTCCGCAGGGGTTTGTTTTGCACTGAATCGGCTGAGAGGGTGGGCTTGGCTCACCTCCACTCTTTGTCTCCACGATGTAGACCACCTGATCCACACCGTTGTGGCCGTAGCGGGCAACAATGCGCCGACGTTCTATGCCAGAGACAACGCTCAATTCGCCGACCCAGCCGAAAGGGGTGACGGAGCTTGGGCCCAGCGACCATCCACCTCTGCCGTTCACCTGCATGCTCAACGGCACAGTCTCGAAGTTCATTAATCGCTGTTGTCCTGTGCGCTTGTACGTCAGGCAGCTCTCAATCACTCCATCCCGTTCCTGCACCTCAAGCGACGTGAGGAACCGGTCTTCTTCAATGCCACTGCTGTTGAGTCGCATAAAGCACCCCTGCCATAGCCCCTGGTTGTGAAGCAACAGGGCGGTGCGGGGATCATTCATGCCTTTTGTCGTCGTAGAGAGAGCGTTCTCTTCCATTAACGCTACGCCGGCTGGAAATTAGATCAGACCGTTATCGAAAGGAAAAGCTGTTGATTGACTGTCTGGCTCTTCTCCGGCTCAAAGATGTCATCAACTGGGAGGAGAGCAAATGAACTTTACGAATGGTCTTGGTGGGGGCTGGGGTCAAAGCGCGGGCAACCGTGGATTTCGAGAAATTGAACCCCTCTGCAAGCCAGGCCCGAATTTCGATTCATGCACTCGTGATCAATTTATCGGTACCGGTGTAGTCGTTTTTGCGGTAGCTCTTTTCGTTTGCCTATCAGGATTTTTCGTTTGGTTTGTCGTGACCGACCAATGGTTTGCCCTTGGAGACAAGATTCGTTCGCTGCGTTCTCAAAAGCGACGCTGACTCGATCTCAATCTTTGTGTCTAGCAGATTTGTTTTGATTCCGTTGTTCGGTCACTAGACGGTTGTCTGCCTCACGGTGGCAAGTCGTTGTTGCGAGATTTAATGGATTGTTTCTTCATCTCTCCGATGACAACCGAGATTCGTAACTGGGCCGTTGTTGCAGCAGCTATGGAAGCCAAAGGTGCAACAAATAGCGAGATGTACCGCCGTGCCAAAGCTCTGGCGGAAGGCCAGTCTGATCCAATGCCTACAAGCAATCCAGCGGCACCGTTTAGCATCACCGCTGCCTAATTCATCCGTCGTTTAAAACATGGCCCCATTTCAACTCTTGGGCCTTACTTACTTTTCTTGTTATGACCAACCATCATTTATCAGTGGAGCAGAGGTTCCACCTCGAAGCAGCTTTCCGAGAAATTGATGCCTGTGAAGACATTAATATGCTTCGCTCTCTCACCAAGCAAATCATTACGGCTCAGGAGAATGAAAAGGCTTTTGCGCGGGAGGCCATGGTTCAGGTCCGCAAAGAAATGGAAGCTGCCGCAAGCCAACGTTTTGGCTTCAACTGGGGACAGTCCTCATGACCAGATCGTTTGTTAATCTTGTGAGCCTGATTTAACTTAAAAGTGTAAGCGATAATTTTTGCATATTCTCAGATGGTATTAAATTGCGTAAAAATAATTTAATCAGATCTATTGCGACAAGCTTCTAGAAGCCATGAGTCTTTAATCACTAAATTGTTGCAACTCTTTTGTGCTCAGTTTAGTAATTAAAAGTGACGTTTACTCAGGATGATGATTTTTCGAGAGTCTGGCTGGACGTATCTTGTTCTTGTCCAACTTGGCGAATTAACCATGCAAGCCATTCTTGATATTCAGTTTCAGCCTGATTGGCCCGCTGATACAACTCCATGAGTTCTGCCAAAAAGATTGCCTTGCGATTTCTCTTTATCAATTATACTATTTTCATAGCCAGTTGAATCAGTTTAAAATCTGAAATTTGGAATTTCTGTACGCGTGCTGCCTTGAAACAAGCGCTCCTTCATTACTGAGACCACCCATCGCTCTGTTTCTCTACAAGCTGCTTGCTAGTAACAGGTTAAAAGTATCGCCCAAAGTATAGTTGTTTGGTGGCACCCTGCAGAGGCAAAAATAGTTGACCAAAGTTGAGCTTCTGGCTGCAAGAATTCCTGGGTTGCCAGGATTTTTCGCTGATCATTATTGGTTTCTGGTTTGGCACGATTTCAATGATCAATATCATCAGACTTGTGACCGTTGGGAAGTTTGGCAACACTCCTGCCAGAATGGTTCTTGTTGGGGGCACCTGCATAAGAACCTTTTGGCCCCTTATCAGGGTGTTGGCAACGGACCATCTCGATTAATACGGCAATGGATTGGCGATGAGGGATTGTTAATCATGGAGATCATTGAATCATCTCCAGTCAGCTACCCATTTCTTGAAAAATACCGATATTGGCCTGGTCCGAATAGCAATACCTTTGCTCAATGGGTCGTTCACGATCAAATGGAGCTCGGGATTCGAGCGATTGGTAAAAGCTTCCCTGTCCCGCACATGCCTTGATAGGCGTAACAATGCATCGTGGTTCCTGGCACACAACTCAGATCGGAGAGCCTCTGACTGCCTTAGAGACAGGGATGGAGCCTGCGTAGCCGGCGTTTGGTTTGATGATTGTGTTATCTATGGATCACGCCAAAGCGCCCGGTAAAGGGACCACTGCGCGAGAACCGATAACCGTTTTTTCAATGAACAGAAGATCACTCACTCCAGAGCGGGAAGACACAGCTTCGCGAGTCAATGCGTCCAAGCCAACCAAAAAGCAACCAGAATTAATCACTTGGGAAGAGATAATCGGCAAGCGCTAGATGTAGTGCCTCTGGCCATCACTAGTGCTAGATGTGGTGTCTAAAAAATGCACGCATCTGTTTAGTGGTTTCGGAGATGTGTCGTTGTTGTTTTGTCGTCGGTCCTGCGGAGTTTCGCCCGCCGTTGATTCAGAGCGTTCTGCAGGTCCAGTTCATCGTGTGATCAAGCAATCCCATCGTTTCAGGCCAATCCGGGATAAGAGCCATGAAGCCTTTGCTTCTCGTGAGCAAATCAAGCTCATACTGCGAAACCGTCAGGTCAACGCATGAAGCTCTCTCTAACCATTCCTCTGATGGGTTGCACAATGGCGATTGCAGGCATGGTCATTTGGTTTGCAACCAAGGCTTCTGTTGCCTTCTAACCAGAACGACTGCTTTATTCAGTCAGAGGCTGTGGTCGTAGCGATCAAGACTTGCCAAAGATCTTCTCTAAGACATTGCGCTCGTTCTGTAATGAATTGGCTCGCATTGGCTTTCCCAGCTGGCGTGGCTGCCGTGGACGATTCAAAAAGACTTTGCTGAGCCACCAAGCCTGAAGCCCCAAAAAGAGGATCGCCATTAGCCCTAGTTCAAATGCACCCTGCATTAGTAGTGCTTCCCCCTGTTTTCTAGGGCATCGCGTTTGAAGCATTCCAATTCCGCCGCTGTATGCAGTGGCGGTTTTTGCTTTCTGCCTGTTAGTTGCTGAAGCAGCGTGAGTAGTCGTTTCATGTCACTACTCTGCCTTCGTCCATCAGTTTTAACCGCCAACCAGCGCGAGCTTCATGGTTGGAGCGAAGCAGAAGCCTCGATCATTGCACTCTATTTAGGACTCCACCGTCTTGCCTCGGCTCCGCTTCAATTGAGGATGCAGCGGACACGCAAGCGCGTGGAATGGTTTGTGTTGACCGTCTTCAATGAGGGTCCCCATCGGTTCAGCGTTCATTGGATCAAACTTCATTGACATGCTTCAACTTCACTGATCACTGGTCTAACCAGTTCAAACAGGTAACGGCTGATGACTGATGGTCAGAAATTCGCATGGACGGTTGCCTTCGGTGGTTTGTACCTCATCGCTGGTATTCGCGTTTGCAACTGGCTGACAGGTCAGCTCGGCGACCTCAACACCGTGGTGCAGGTTTTTGTCTTGCCGTTTATTGCCTTAGCCATCGCAGCACCAGGCAGCTTCCTGGTATTCAAGATGTGGAAGAAAGGCTGATGATCAAACTCAACATTGCCATTGGAATACTCACTGTTGTCTTTTGTCCTTTGCACATACAGGCTTCAACTCTGCTGCGCGTCATTGACGGAGATCGTGTGATTGCAAGGATTGAAGGCAAGCAAACCATGATTCGCTTAGCCTGCATTGATGCACCAGAAATAGGCCAGATTCCCCACGGACGAATAGCCTGGAACACGTTAAGTGGCCTTTTGCCTAGTCACACACCAATAACAATTCAAGCAATCAAAGTTGATCGATATGGTCGACTTGTTGCCAACATTTTTACTCCAGGTGGAGTGAATATTGGTGAAGAGTTGATTCGCCTGGGTTTGGTGTTTGTTGATGCGACGAATTCATCTGATTGCGATGTTCCTAAGCTTCTTTTGCTTGAGGATCAGGCTCGCCTCGCCAGGATTGGGCTATGGAAGGGAAGTCTGCAAGGCATAACGAGGCCCTGGCTCGTTCGATGATCTATCAAGCTCTTGCACTAGCGCGGACATATTGATCTAGATCAAAATAATAATCGAGAAGTCTATTTGTTATTTGCAATGATCAGCAATTTGATGGCGGCACTGCCGAATGATCTCTTGATCCGTGAGGATGGCAATGTAAAAGACAGAACCCAGCCTTAAGGCTGGGTTCTCATAACGCAGTTGTTGCGCCATCTCTTGTTTTACCTGAAGGCCAGCTGTCCGCCGGACATCGAGTTATGCATGAGATCTGTGGCGTAGCGCCGGCCCGCTTGTTGAGCGTCACGAATCGACTTGTAGTTCCCGACAAAGTCGTACTCAACTCCATCAATAGTTGCAGCTACGGCGTACATCCTATCGGCTACTTTTTGGACCGTCCAGCGTAAGAAACAGGCAGGAGATTTAGATTGAGTGGACATTCTTGCCTCCATAATTGTTCGGAAATTTAAACAGACTCGTTTGAATAAATATATAAACTTATTATTTTGCAAATAAGTAATTATATTTGCTTAAGATTTGGCTTGATGCAAGCGTTCTCGTTGTTCTGGGGATTGCCGGATATGCCTTGCTCACATCAGCGCAGCTCAACACTGTATGCCTGGGCTGTGGGTCTTATCCGATGAGTTGCGTAAGCAGTGCCGCCGAACCCAATCCGCCTAAGAACAGGAATGTCGGTAGCAATGCCGGCCAAATTGCTGTCTGGGACTGCTCAGGCATGGTTCTCTGTTTCGAATCCGCCCAAATTACGTGAATGCACCATCGCTGCGCGTGCCCTTGTGATGGTGCCGAAGCAGTCTCATTGCCTGCGGTGCTTTTGCATCACCGTTCGAGACAGCCGCTGAAAATAGGAGAGTTGGCCCATTGACTCGGTAGACGGTGGACGCTCGCATGGCCAGATGGGGGAAGGTTGATTCCGGTTCCACGTCGCGCCCGATCGTTGTCGGCGTTTCCATGTCCCTCACCCCATCAGACGAGGCGTTCATGTATTCACCTCAGATCACCCTTCGGATACGGTCCATTTGGGACGACAGGTCATGACGATGCTGATCAGCCTCTCGACAGTTCTTCTTTGCGGCTGGCTGAATGGCCGCTTCTAATCAAGAATTGGCCCGCGTTTTTCCTGGGACGCTGCATACGCATTGGCGTGGAGGAGGCTTTAACGGTATCGACTCTGATTATGTGGGCATGTGCATGCAATCCTCGTGATGAGTGGTCTTCAATGCGCTTTTGATATCGCTTGACGGATGAGGGCTTTAATTATCTTCGAGCCAAATTGGGGAGTTTGGGTCCCATACTGGTTTTCCATATGTTCCTCGTAATTGTTTTTGTGGTTGCGTAATCCCTAGTTTTGTATGACAGTTTTTTGCAATCATAATTGATTCTTGATGATATATTTTCCATGGCACAAGTTTTTTGCCGTTCCAAATGGGTGGTAACCCGGTAGCCTTAAAAATTTGTTCAAATTCATTAAAATGCTGTTGAAGATTGTCTGGAGATAACACATCTTCTGGCCTTGTTTGGCTGAAGCTCTGTTTAAAAGGTGCTTGCTCCATGCATCCTTCAAATTGGGCTGTGAGTTGCCCTTGACTGCTCCACCATCGCTCACCAAGAACAACACCAAGGAGTAGAGCGGCTAGCGCCACAGTGCCAATGATCATCATGATCAGATTATTTTGGCGTGCTGTCGGTTTGTCCATCAGGGCTTGTCAATCAACGGAGATGTGAAAGTTTCATTATCAAAACAACTATTGCTGGAATCAAAGTGATTAAATTGGCGAATAAAACTGGGCCATTGCCAACGACCCAGCCATAGATCGACCACAACACCACTCCTGAAGTGAACAGGCAGTACATACGAAGTGAAATGCCCCGGGTATCCCGACTACGGAGCGTTTTGATTGCTTGAGGGAAGAAGCTGATGGTGGTGAGACTGGCAGCGAGATAGCCAATGAGAGTGGGATCCATGACGACGTTGTTGACTCCATTTGTTGGCATTAAGTGTTGCACTGCCATCGTGTCAGTCCATCATGGCGGGCTAAAGAAAAACACCAAAAACTATGTGCTTCCAATTCAATACGAGATAGCGCCTGTCTAAGGTGATGCTGGCTTCATTGTTAGGAATCAGCGTTGTCTCGACTTGCGGCTCATTTGTGATGATCGACCCGATGATTTTCGCCAGTCACTCCTTCTCTCTTGCGATGAGGCAGGGTTAGCTGTTGAATTCCGTCCCGGTCGTCCTGTCTGTGAAGGACGACGTTGGCGTTGACCTCCTTGTTTTAGCGGTTCAGCTTTTAAAATTTTTTGCTCAAATCCAACAACATCAACTTTCGGCAGGGGATTACCTATAAATTTTTCAATGGCTTTCAGTAATAACGCTTCTTCTGCTGCAACCAAAGAGATTGCATGTCCATTTTCACCTGCGCGACCAGTTCGTCCAATTCGATGGACATAGTCTTCGGCAACATTCGGTAAATCAAGGTTGATTACATATGGCAATTGATGGATATCAATACCCCGTGCTGCAATATCTGTTGCGACCAATATTTTGACGTCTCCATTTTTGAATCCCTCTAGGGCGCGGGTTCTTGCTCCTTGGCTTTTATTTCCGTGAATGGCTGATGCCTTCATGTGCTGATGGCACAAAATCTTGACAACTTTATCGGCACCATGTTTTGTGCGTGCAAAAACAAGAACCTGTTTCCATTGGTTGGTTTTGATGAGATGGCATAGCAGGTCAACTTTGCGAGCCATGTCGCAAGGATGAACAAGATGTTCAACAGTGGGAGCGGCTTGATTTTGAACTGAGGCCCTGATTTCTACAGGGTCGTTGAGTAATCCAAGGGCAAGTTTTTTGATTGGGGCGCTAAATGTCGCCGAGAACATCATGTTTTGCCGATCTTTGGGTAGGAACTCAATGATTTTTTTGATGTCTCGAATAAATCCCATGTCGAGCATTCGATCGGCTTCATCAAGCACTAATACTTTGAGATTATCGAATCGAATCGTTCTTTGATGGATGAGATCAAGTAAACGACCTGGAGTTGCGACAAGAATGTCGACTCCACTTTGCAGTCGTTTCACTTGCGGTCGAATGCTGACTCCACCAAAAACAGCATCAGATCGTAGGGATAGATACTTTGTATATCCCCTTGCATTGGCCTCAACTTGTGCAGCTAGTTCTCTTGTTGGAGTAAGAATAAGGGAATGAACTTGTAATCGTTTTGGCTTATCTTCTATGTTAAGCAATTCGATGATTGGTAGAATGAACGCTGCTGTTTTTCCAGTGCCAGTTTGGGCTGATGCCATAACATCTCTGCCCTGGAGCACCTCGGGAATTGTTTGGGCTTGGATTGGGGTTGGCGATATATATCCCGATTCTTTTATAGATCTAACTGTTTCTGCACAAAGCTTTAGTTGCTCGAAAGTCAATGTGTTTTCGTTGTCGTCTTTGAAATTTGAAATAATTGGTTAATGATCCTCTGCCGATACTACACCCGTCGAGTGTGATTTTTCTGGTATGAGCTTGATTCTGCTTCGATGTTTGAAATTAGTTGACTGGTGTGTGCTCTCATGCTGACCCGATGGAGATCCTTGACTTCGTGGTTTGTGAACTCCGCTGTTGGCTGGGGTGGCGAAGTTAGGCCTGAGCCGATTGACTGAATTGTTTTTAGAAGGATTATGACTCGCGCTCTCAAAGATCAATGGATTTCTATCAGCATCGCGTCCGTGTCTCTGATTGGCTTGTTTTGGCTCGAGTTGGCTGTTTGGTGATTTCCAAGCAGCCGCGTCCATCGCACACTTGTCATGACGGCACCAAAATCCATGCTTATTGTGGTGTCAGCGTTATTTCGATAGTCCCTTCTCTCCCATGATGAGCAAGCTCAAGCAACGTCTGATTGCCTTCTTGAAAAAAGTCAATGCTTATGTCGATGCATCCGCTGCTCAGCTCTATAAAGAGCGTGGATATTAAATCGATCAAACTTGATCTGCTTTTGCCCATCATTGTTTTTGCTTGTGAGCGATCATGTCCCTCTTTTGTTTGCTCCAATGTTGTGAGCCTTAAGTATACTTCTGCAATTGTCAGCTTTAGTTAGCGGATTTCATCTAATTTCTGTGCGGAATAAGTTTTATTGCCAATACAATTCATCAGAACTGTTGGCACCTTAACTTCAAATGTGTTGCTTGTGAATGCAAGAATCACTGATTTATCGGTTGTTTGATTGCTGATATTTGTGCAGGCGTTTTGCTGATTTGGTTTTTTAGGCTTTGTCTCTATTCCTTGGTAATCCGTTGCAACATGCCAATTGTTCCTTTTTGGTCGCCAGACTCAGTTGATGTGGAAGCAAAGAGAAACTCCTGATGAAACTCCCGAGCCGCAAGATGGTGAAGGGTGGCTCGTCAATGAACAGCAAGAACTGGTCTGTGAGTTCAGTGCCGATGAACCTTCGAGTTTGGGATTGTGGGTCACCATTCGAACCTTCCGCTGGAGAAAGCCTGATTACCCAATCCCGCAGGCGCGTCGTCGCATGCTCAGGGATAGCGCCATTATTGAGTGGAAAACGATGCAAGCCGCGGGTTGGAGGCGTTGTTCGCCACCTGTGCGTTGAAATAGGATTTGCGAAATTCGCCGTGGGCCTGTAAGGTTTTATATACGCCAAAGAATCCTCGACAGAAGGGTCCACTGCGCGAGAACCGATAAATTTTGATTCCATGAACAAAACCGACCTCACTCCTCGAAAGGAGTGGAAACAGGCTGCATCTCATTCCAGCGCATCTCAACTCACCGGCTACGAATCCCCCCAGCGGCGCCGGTTTTTGCGTGAATTAGCTGAAGAAGAACGTTGCAGTGAATAATCTTGTTGAGGATCATTTTGCCGAATAGCTGTTGCAGCACCTAGGCCAATCGTGCCAACCTACGCGATTATTTTATTAAAAAATTTAGTGAAGTCTTGTCGGCATGCATTTCTTGTATCTTATTAATCTTTTTATTACCTAACGATCCTTCCTGATGCTCTATCAAGTCCGTGTTGACGACGGGGAGACTTCTATTGTTATTGAGGCGTTCGATGATTTGGGGCAGGCTATCGATTGTTATGTGCTTCAGATTCTGGCTCTGAATCAGCCTTTTGTAGATATACAAATTGTTCAGATGATTGGTGACGACGACGAATGCGTTCCGATCACCTCCCATTCTTTTACCTGATTGTTTTCTGGGGAGGCTCAAACGACTTCCGGTTTATTCGGAAAGTGGTTGGAGCTATTGTTGAGGGCCCAAGGACTGGATCCTTAGGTCAAAATTCGAGATGATTGGATTTCACTCTTAAAGCACGGCTTTCACTATGGCTCTTCCCAAGTGGTCCAGCATGACTGATGAGAGCCAGGCGATGGTCAAGAAAGCAGGCGTTGGGGTGGGTGTTGGCCTTGTGATCGTTTGGATTGCACTGGGATTTGTTAAAGCGATCTTGCCCCTCGTTGTTCTGGCTGCTGTGGGTTATGTGGCTTGGAGAGTCCTGAATAAGCAATGAAGTGCTGGAGGAAAGATTTGGTGATGCTGACTTCTGCTTGCATATCCCTTCAGCTGTCCTTGTAATTCTCATCAACGAAGCTTATTTCTGTGGATCAGGCTGAAATCAACAACTGGGCAAGGATTGCTGTCGATTTAGAGGTGGCTGGTGAGATCGACTGCGTCCTCTATGAGAGAGCTCGCGCCATTGCTTTTGGACAAGTTGACTCTGCGCCCAGCTACCCCCTGGTTTTATCCGACAATCTGTCGATGGCTGCTTAGAAGGTTTGCCATGTGCTGGTGAGCCATTGGGGCGCAATAGACCACCAGATCGCGCATGACACCAATACGGCTGCCAGCCCAATGAGGGAGGTGATCAGCTGGTCATTTTGTTCGGTTGACAGTTTCTTGGTTTTTCCCATAACGCGGTGACGACTGCTGTTTCCTTTGTAGTGCCCCCGCAGAATTAGAACTACCCATTGATGTACTTAGCCATATTTCTCGCAAGCAATTGACCCCGTTCCTGCTCGCCTTAACCGTCCTGCATCAGGCGAGCCGAGCTTGATCGCCACGGATAGGGCTGAAATCGCGTAACGTTTCTTCACACGATGAATTAAAATGGGCGATTATTCCGCTGCAATCCTTGCTCTCATTGCCGTCACGGCGGTTTTAACGACCGGTGTCGTTTATGTGTTGGCACAGCCAACCGACGTCCCTGTCGCCAAGCGAGAGGGTTGATCCAGTGTTGAGTGTTCTCTTTCCGTTCGTTTTTGCTGGCACCTTTGTATTTCTTCTTGTGCAAGCTTTCCGTATGATGAGCTTAGGCTTTAATACTCAATCTATTAATACATCATCGCTCTCAAAACGCCGAGATCGAACTGGCCTATTGACGACTCATCCGGAGCTTCTAGACCAACATGGTTACTTCATATCAGAAGAATTGCTTGTTGTGAGGTTTCCTGAGCTTGGCGAATCTGAACCGACTCCAGCTTGAAATTGCTTCTTAAGAAAGGTCACCATGATTCGTATGAGTGATTTGCAATCAGCATCGATCGACCGCATTATCGAGATGGCCTGGGAAGATCGAACTTCTTTTGAAGCTATTGAATACCAGTATGGTTTGTCCGAAAATGAAGTAATAATGCTTATGAGGAAAGAAATGAAAGCCTCTTCTTTTCGAATGTGGAGGAAAAGAGTTTCTGGTCGCAAGACAAAACATGGAGCAACCAATCCTTCGTATCGATTTAAAGCCCATTGCCATAAATAGTCCTATTATTTCATTAATTGAGTTCTCTTCCGAGTTTTTTGCCTCTGTTGTTTTGTAATTTTAACTTAGATTAGTTTTAAATAAGATGAGTGTATTGGTTTTTAATTTATAGGGCTTTGGCATTTGGCTGTGCACTTTCGAAGGTGAACTATAGGTGTTGTCTCGATTGCTTTACTGCTTAGTGCCATCTCCAAGTATTTTTTGGCCATTGAAGTGTTTCTAAAAATTGCTCACTGTCAGGTTGAATGATTTCAATGGTCTGCTTCTTGAGTTCGTCTGTCCATTGCGGTTGTCCGACCTCGCGTCGTCCTTTTGAACCTGCCGAATTCGTAACAGGCAGTTTCTCTGAGAGAAGGAGCTTAGAGGCGTCTGGTGGTTGACCAAGAAACTTTAAAATGATATTCAGGCTCTCGACAGGGTTTGCGTTGAGCTCTTCTGTGGTGAGGCAGTGGATTGACTCTGCAGGAAACCATCGGCGATACCGCATGAGTTGTTGGTGGTAGAGAGATGCTTCGACCACGCGCTGCCTGAGAGCTTTTGACTCCAGGAGTTGGTGAAAGGGAGGACAATCATTAACCCTGCCTCGCCAATGTCTCCAATGGGATTCAATGCGCCGTAAGGGATGACGGACGAGATAGATCAGGGGAATGATGCCGAGATGATGGCGGATGAGTTGTGGTGTGTGTTGATAGGAGCGGTAAGAGGAGGTGTACATCGTGCTTGCTTCCCCACGCAGGCGGTGGCGTTTTGCCCCGGAGAATTGTTGCCCGTACCATTCCCATCCACGTCTGTAATTGCGGCCAAAAAATTTCGGTTCCATCGATCGACTGATTTGGATCTCCGGGTGTCGGCCAAGTACCGTGGCTAACGTGGTAGTTGCAGATTTTGCAGATCCAACAATGATGAAGTTAGGCCATTGTTGTTGATAAGCTTTGGCGATGTGGTCATGTCGACCAGCAAGGCTATTCTTAATGGCTCGATAACAACGTAAATCGCTAAGCCAGTTGTTCTGCTCAGCGCTTGAAGACATGGTTCCGAAGCCAGCTTGATAGTTTCAGGGAGCGAGATTGAAGTGGTGTAATCTGTGGGAGTGGTGCATTGTCAATCAAGTTATCAATGCTTGTATCGTTATAAAATAAATTAACGTCATCGCCATAAATTCGAAGTGCTTTATCGATCACCGCTTGATTGCAGAAGTACTTTTGTAAGCCAATTTTTTCGACTCGGCGTACATTTTTTTGTGGTAATGATTGCATAACCTCAATCCCTTGCTGCTGCAGGATATCTCGGAGAATGCCCCAATGTTCATCGATTTGTTCGACCCGACCGACGAATTTTGGAATCACTTGTTTCCCTAGACAAAGCAAATGACTTTGCGGCAAAACGTGAACGTCATAGCGATGAATAGGCGTGTCAATCAAGACGTCGAGAAAAGATTCAAATGACATATCATGATGAATTCCCATGTGCTGCATGGGTAGTGGAGGCTCTTCTATTTCGATGACTTTGTTGTTGTAAGCAGCGATCAAGCGATCAAAAGGGTTGCGTACAAAGCTGAAGCTGGCGTGGCTGTGTCGATATTTACGGGCCTTGCGTAGTGTTATTAATTCAGTTTCATTGTTTGTTTCATGTTGCCAGAACTTATCGGATGTTGTTTTCGTTCCTTTGGGTGGTCGTTCGCTCAAGAGCCGACATAGGGCCGCCTTGATTGATGAGTTTGCCGCTTTTGGCACTCGTCCATAGAGTAGTTTGCAGTTCTTGATTCGAATGAAATGGTGAGGTTGTGCCATTGGTTAGATGCTCTTGACGAAATTTTGTTCTAGGAATTTACGAAACAGTTTCCACTCTTGTTTTGTGAAAATTGGTCGAGCTTCTTGCGCAATATCAAGCCCCCTTTCACTAATGCCGGGGTTTATATTCTTGTGGAGGTTTTTTGATTCTGATTTGTTGATAAGGCTGGGTATAATTTGCTTTGCTTCCACGGGTAGAATGAGTTTAATGAAATTTTTCAGATACATGGTTGGGTCTGATCGGTCGCTAATATTTTCATAGCTAAACGGAAGGATTTTGATATTGCGTTGTTCCTTGAGGGAGCTTAGATTTTCGATCAAACTGCTTGTTTTGGCATACGAGAAGTTGGATATTTTCGTAAATTCTTCAATGCTTAGGCCTGTAAGTTCATGCCCTTCTTTGATCAGCTGAATGTTGCAAGAGCGAATGAAGTCATCTTGCTGCCTGCTGGCAAAGCAAATAGTCCAATCAATATCTTTGGTTCCAAATGTATCTTCTAACCCACGTATTAGACGCTTTGTTCTCTTTTTGCTGTAACGATAGAGTCCTAGGCTGTTTTCCCGATTGGCATTTTTCTCTTGACTTTTTGGAATCAAACCAGTTCGTAGTGTTCCGAAAATAGCTTCAAAAGAGATGAGAATTGTATGGATCTCTCCTGGTGAATCGCCTGCTTGTTCGTTTAGCGCCTTTAAGGCCTGTAGTTTTAGCCTTTGTGATGGTTTCGTCTTATTTTTTCCCCATTGCAGGTATTTCCATAGAAGGCGTAATTGCTTTTTAAATGTTGTTGGGCCAAGATACAAAATTCCATGTCTCAATAAATCCTTGTGCTTGCTTTTGAAATTTCGTTGCAGATAGGTGCTTCCGGTTTTGTGTAGGCCGCAATGCAGAATGATTCGCTTGGGTTTCAGTTGACTCACGCTAATTCAAGTTTATCTTGGTGGCTGATGAATAATGTTCTAGGCGTTCAAGCGCGATCCAGGCCCCTTCTCCTCGGTTCTTATGTCCCTGCCAGATCTCAGGAATAAACGATGCATTCGGGCAGTGAGCGTTGATTAAATTGAAAAGCTCTATCCAATCAATTTCTCCCTCTTTAATTTGAAGCCCCTCGCCATCCACTCCTTGGGCATCTGCTAGATGCAAATGTGCCGTGAAAGGTAGGATTTTTTTTAGAAACTCGCTAAACGATGCATCCAAGTGGTTGCAAGCTAATTTCGAGTGGGATACGTCAAGGCACACCCGCATTCCGGTGTCCTCGTGGAAGGCTTTAATGAAGTTGGCGTCCACAAAAAGATTGTGATAACGCTGCCCGCCAAAATGCCATGGGAATGGTGGCATCGTTTGAGGAATGATTTCGACTTCATTGTTGGTTGCTATTTTTTGAAGGCTTTGAATGAGTCGATCGTATAAAGGTTTTTTTTCTTCAGGGTCTAGATGATGGTGCTCAGAAAAACCACCAACGTTGGTGACTAGGAGAACTGGCTCATCACAGTTAAAGCGCTTACGTAGATTTCTTGAAATGTCAACAACTCTCTGTAGCTCTTTGATGGAATGGTTTCGATATTTGTCATCCCCAGTTGATAGGTCAAGTGTATGGTCGCCAGCAAATAGCTCAGGAGCATGAATCACAAGCCCTAAGGGTTGTTTCTCTGGAATTACGACATCGAGATCAACTTCGAGGTCTTTGTAGCTGAGGTGAATTTCAACAAGATCCAGATTGCTGACTTCTGAAAATGTACTGATGTCGTGATAACGAACAGGTAGGCCAAAGGGTTGTGCAAACCTGAATGGTCGTGGTTTAGCTGATTGCAATTTAAGGTCTGAGGGGAAGAAAATATCGCCTTTCTTTTTGCTGATTGGAAGCTTTTTGCCGACTAACTCGTGAAGTCGATTGGGTTGCAGTCCTTGTCCTGGGCTTTGGATTTTCACCATGGCTTCTGTGACTGTTGTTCCAGCATCGATGTCGCACGACGCCACAAGGCTCTTGGCAAGCACCTCGCGATTCATCATTTCGCCTTGACTAATACTCCGCTCCCCTCCTTGGCCCATCGATTCTTCAACCCGACGGATGCCAAGAAGCATTTGCTTGAATTCATCCGGTAAGAGGCTCACCTTGTGATCGTTGCCTTCCATCCCTCGATCTAGCGTGATGTGCTTTTCAATCACCACGGCTCCTAGTGCCGCTGCTGCAATGGGGATTTCGATCCCTCGTTCATGGCCTGAATATCCCACGGGGGCATCTGCTAATTCACGAAGTCGTTCCAAGTAGCGGAGATTAACGTCTTTAAATGGGGTTGGGTATGTGGAGTTGCAGTGCAGGAGAACATAATTAGCTCCCTTCTTTTGAAGGTGGCGAATGCCAGAACGAATTTCTAGTTCTGATGCCATTCCGGTAGAGCAAATAAGAGGCT
>ERZ802821.599-NODE-599-length-20117-cov-18.391_pt1 | contig 20117 bp, 17 predicted proteins | sample MGYA00345648_ERZ802821 | MGnify/ENA primary metagenome ERZ802821 (study PRJEB30503, sample SAMEA104212357) | marine metagenome | biome: Westerlies Biome; feature: [SRF] surface water layer (ENVO:00010504) within the epipelagic zone...; material: water... | reverse complement strand
TCTGGGGATCTGATGAATGTATGGAAGGAATGAATGCATTTATAGAAAAAAGAAAACCAAACTTTTTTAAATTCAGAGAAAAGAATGCTCAAATTGTTAAGGATTATTTAACTGGACTTGATAATGACGACAACGTCAAACCTACTTAAAAAATAATATGAGTGCAAATAGAAATCATCCATTAACTGGAGTAAAAGTACTGGACCTAACAAGGGTTCTTGCGGGTCCCCTATGTACGCAATATCTAGGGGATCTGGGAGCTGAAATTATTAAAATTGAAAATCCACAAGGTGGAGATGATACAAGAGCTTGGGGACCTCCTTTTTCTAAAGATATTTCTGCGTACTTCTTAGGTGTAAACAGAAATAAAAAAAGTTTGGCACTTGATTTTAAGTCAAAAGAAGGTTTTGAAATTCTTACCAAACTTATAAAAAAATCTGATGTTGTTATAGATAATTTTAAGCCTGGATTTTGGGATAAGGTTGGATTAACTGATGAATGGTTTAATAAAAATACTAAAAATATAGTTAGAAATTGTATTTCAGGTTATGGAGATACTGGTCCTCAAGGAGGTCTTCCTGGTTATGATTTCTTATTACAAGCTGAATCAGGTCTTATGAAAATTACAGGTGATCAAAGCGGTCAACCTATGAAATTAGGTGTTGCAATAGTTGATATAGTAACTGGCTTAAATGCAGTTATTTCTATATTAAGCGGTTTAATTATTAAGAACAAAAAATTAAATATAAATAAAAGTATTTTAACAGAAGTAAATTTATATAATACGGGTATTTTTTTATTAGCAAACGTAGCGTCAAATAATCTAATATCTAATAAAGAATCTGGAAGATTTGGAAACGGCCATCCTAATATTGTGCCTTATAATCTTTTTCAGACTAAAGATGGAGAGATCGCTTTAAGTGTGGGTAACGATAAACAATTTGAAAAATTTTCAGTCTTAATTAAAAAACCTGAATGGTCGTCCAATGATAAGTTTAAAACAAATGAAAATAGAGTAATTAACAGGTTAGAACTTGAAAGCTTAATTGAAAAATCACTAAAGCAAAAAAAATCTGAATACTGGTATAATTTATTTATCAAAGAAAAAATTCCTTCAGCAATTGTAAGAAGCGTCAGTGAGGCACTTAAACACCCTCAAACTAGAGAAAACGACATGGTTCAAAGCATTAAACATCCTAAAGGTGGAACGTTTGAAACATTAAATACGCCAATGACAATAAATAAAAAAAGAGGATTAAGGTCGCCATTGTCTCCGCCTTTATTAGGTGAGCATTCATATGAGATCTTAAAAAATGAAATTAAAATAAGTAATGAAGAATTTTTAGAGCTTTGTAATAACGGAGTAACCAAAGATGGAAGAAATTAGAGATAAAGTTATTAGAAATGATTTTGAAATTAAAAATATAGAAGTTTTTTCATTAAACATACCACTTAAAAAACCCATTAAAATGTCTGGTATCACCGTGCAAAATGCTGAAAATATTATTGTAAAAATTACTTCAAATAATAATTTATATGGATGGGGTGAAGCATCCTCTGCACCAACAATGACAGGTGAGTTTGTTGAAGGTATGCATGCTGCTGGTAAATTTATTAAAAATCAATTGATTGGGATGAAAGTCAAAAAACTATTTGATATCAATGCTTTAAAGAAAATTCCTATTTATGAAAATAAAGGTACTTTATCCGCCTTCGAAATGGCTTTGATAGATTTAATTTTAAAAGAAGAAAAAACTTCATTTCAAAAATTTTTTGGACTAAGAGAAAGAAATGATATTCCTATTATCCAGATGGTAGCTGGTTCAGATTTAGATGAAGAAATTCTAAATGTTAAACAAGCAATTTCTAATGGATTTAATTGTTTTAAGATTAAAATTGGATCTTCAAATAATTATAAATATGATTTGGAAAGGTGTACTAAAATTATTTCGTCAGTAGATAGTTCTTGTATATTTTCAGCAGATGCTAATGAAGGTTACACTAATGAAGACGCCCTCAATTTTGCTTTAGAAGCTAAAAATTGTGGCCTTAAATTTTTTGAACAACCAATTCCATCGAAAGATTTAGATTTTATGAACATTATTACAACAAAGAGTTCTGTTCCAATTTGTTCTGATGAAGGAGTTCATTCTAAAAAAGATATAGATGATATAATAAATAATCGTACATCTAATGGAGTAAGCCTAAAAACCATTAAGTTAGGAGGTATAGTCGATGTACTGAATTGTGCTATTTTTGCAAATGAAAATAATATTTCTGTTAACTTAGCGGGCAAAGTAGCTGAAACTAGTATATCTAGCTATGCTATAGCTAATATTGCTACGTCTATACCTCAGATGAATTGGGACTTGAGTATTACTAACCAGTATTTAATTGAAGATCCAGTTTTAGAACCATTAAACATAAAGGATGGTAAAGTTTTTATAAAGGAAACAATTGGATTAGGAACTGAAATAGATATGAATAAGGCAAAAAAATATATTACCCAAAATTAATTTTTTTGAATTGCTTTAGACTTTAAATGTTATAGGGTATTTATGACTTGATCTAGTTAAGTGCTAAGTAAAAAAGGGAAAAGTTATGGAAGAAAAACTAGTAGATATTGAAGACCTAGAGGTTCATTTTCCTTTAAAACATGAAACTATTAGAGCGGTTGACGGAGTTTCTTGGAATGTTAACAAAGGAGAAACTCTTGCAATAGTAGGTGAATCAGGATCTGGAAAATCTGTTACTGCTATGTCTCTAATGAGACTTACAGATTATTCTGGAGGTAAAATTAATTCTGGATCAATGAGCTTTTTAAAAAAAAATGGTGAAAAATTAGACCTTTCTAAGCTTACACAAGATGAAATGCGAGATATTCGAGGTAACGATATTTCTATGATTTTCCAAGAGCCGATGACTTCTCTTAATCCGGTTTTTACAATTGGTATGCAAATTTCTGAAGCCATAATAAAACATCAAGGTAAAACTGAAAAAGAAGCATACGAAATATCTTTAGATATGTTGAAATTAGTAAGAATTCCCGAACCTGAAAAACAACTTGCCCAATATCCTCACCAACTCTCTGGTGGAATGAGACAACGTGTAATGATTGCCATGGCTTTAAGTTGTAAACCTACATTATTAATTGCAGATGAGCCCACCACAGCCTTAGATGTTACAATCCAAGCTCAAATATTAGACCTAATTAAGAAGCTTCAAATGGATATTGGGATGTCTGTAGTTTTTATAACACACGATATGGGTGTTGTTGCAGAGATGGCAGATAGAGTTGTGGTTATGTTAAGAGGGAAAAAAGTAGAAGAAGGTACTGCAAATGAAATTTTTCATAACCCTCAACATCCTTATACAAAGGCCTTACTTGCTGCTGTCCCTAAACTAGGAAGTATGAAAGGAAGATCTCTTCCAGCAAAATTTTCAAATATAGATATAAAAAGAGCTGAAGGTGATGATGTAAAAAATACCAAGAAAAATGAATTAATAGATATAAAAGACCAAGTAAAAAAGTCAGATGTCCCTCTTTTAGAGGTTAAAAATTTAACCACTAGGTTTTTGATTAAATCAGGTATTGGAGCAACTAAAGGTCAAGTTCATGCTGTAGAAGGTATCAACTTTTCTCTTCAGCAAGGTGAAACTTTTGGTTTAGTCGGTGAAAGTGGGTGTGGAAAATCTACAACAGGAAGAAGTATTTTAAGATTAGTAGAGCCACACAGGGGTAATATTTTGTATCAAGGTCAAGATTTAACTACTTTAAATTCAAATGAATTAAGACCTTTTAGAAGACAAATGCAAATGATATTTCAAGATCCCTTTGCTTCTTTAAATCCAAGAATGACTGTAGGAGAAACCATTGCTGAACCGATGGTTGTACATCGTATTGTTGAAAAAACTGATGCACTAGATAAGTCTATTGAAATTTTAAAAAAAGTAGGTTTAACTGCCGATTATGCTTCTCGTTATCCTCATGAGTTATCTGGTGGACAAAGACAAAGAATTGGAATTGCTAGAGCATTGGCGCATGAACCTAATTTAATAATTGCAGATGAAGCTGTTTCAGCTTTAGATGTATCTATACAAGCTCAAGTTGTTAACTTGATGATGGAGCTTCAAGAAGAATTTGGTTTGTCCTATTTGTTTATCAGTCATGATATGGCTGTCATTGAACGAGTTTGTCATAGAGTTGCAGTAATGTATTTAGGAGAGATTGTTGAAGTGGGAACTCGAAGACAAGTATTTGAAAACCCCAAACATCCTTATACTAAAAAGTTAATGAAAGCGGTACCAATTGCCGATCCTAAATTGAGGAAAAAAGAATTAAATTTAATGACAGATGAAATACCCAGCTTAATTAAGCCAATAGGTTATGAGCCTGATAAAATTGATTTAATAAAAATTGAAGATGATCATTTTATTAAGCCATTTAATTAATACTTGGTCAAAAAAATATCTGACATATCATTAATAATGATAATTAATATGTGATATTATTATTTAACTTTTTTCTAACTTATTTTACTATAAATTAATGCTATAATTATAGTAAAGTATTGATTTATTAATGGGGTTTTTAATAAATTTTAAATTTAACTAGGAGGAAATAATGCTTAATTTTAAAAAAAGCATAGTTGGAGTTTTAACTCTAGCTGCTTTCACCTTTACTGGAAACGCTGCTTTAGCTGCATCGTGTCCTAAAACAGGTGGTATAATGAAGTTTGGCGTAAAAGCTGAACCGCCAACTTATGATATGCATGGAACGAATTCCTATGCAGTGATGCATTTTGTGGCACAACATTACTCAACACTTTTAACTTTTGATTGGAATAAATTTCCAAAATTGGAAGGTGATGTTGCAGATACTTGGAATCAATCTGCAGACGGTCTTAAATATACTTTTAAGCTTAAAAAAGGTATAAAGTTCCATGATGGAACAGCTTTAACTTCTGCTGACGTAAAGGCGACTTATGATAGACTTAGAAATCCACCAAAAGGTGTAATTTCTGTAAGAAAAGCTCTTTTCTCATCTATCTCGTCAATCGAAACACCTGATGATAACACTGTTGTGTTTAATTTAAGTAAACCAGACGCATTTATGATGGATGGTTTTGCATCACCTTTTAACGCTATTTATTCAGCTAAAGATATTGCTAAAGACCCAAAGTGGCATTTAAAAAATATTAATGGTACAGGTCCTTACAAATTTACCAGTCACTCAAAAGGTGAAAGCTGGAAAGCTGTTAAATACGATGGTTTTCATCATGGTGACAACTGCTTAGATGGAACTGAAGGTTATAGAATTAAAAAATTAGGTGAACCTTTAATTGGTGGTCAAATTATGGCTGAATGGAGAGGAACTTCTCCCCCAGAAAGAGTTATGCTTAAAAAAGAAATGGGCGATGATGTGTCTTTTCAAGCTAAGACACTTATGACACTTTGGGTTGTTTCACTAAATAGCAAAACTGAAGCCTTTAAAAATAAAAAAGTTAGACAAGCTATTAATATGTGTATCGATAGACACGCAGGCTTAAAGAAATTAGCAAAAATAACTTTTACAGCGCCTAGACCTTCTGGATACCTGTTATATAATTCAACATACGCTTTACCAGATGAAGAACTATATAAGATCCCTGGTTTTACAAAAGATATAGATGCTAGTAGAAAAAAAGCTATGGCGATGCTTAAAGAAGCTGGAGCTGAAGGTTTAGAATTTACATATAGTAATAGAGCTGTGTCTCATCCATATGATCATATTGCTATTTGGTTAATGTCTGAATGGAAGAAATGTGGATTAAAGCCTAAAATGATGACTAATCCTACTTCAAAATTTGTTAAAATTAGAAGAGAAGGTGGATTTGATGCAACTATAGATTGGGCTCCATCATTTTTACCTGATCCTACATTAATGCATTTTAAATACATTTCTTCTGATAGAACTGCTTCTAATTATTCTAAATACATAGATAGAGATTTAGATAAGTTGTTTGACGGTCAAGCAGGTGAAACAGATGTAGCGAAAAGAAAAGCAATTGTTCATCAGTTTGAAAAGAAAGCTCTAGAAAATGCGTGGGTTCTACCAGTAACGTATACTGACAGGGTAATAGCGCTTAACAGTAAAGTTAAAGGTTATGTGATTGCTAACTCTCACATTCTGAACAATACTTGGCGTGGAGTATATTTAGACTAAATTAAGATTAAGGGCAGTGATTTAATTCTCTGCCCTTAAAAAATTTATTTATTATTCTTAAGGTTTTTTCCTAAATGCTAAAATACGCTATCAAAAGAATACTTCTAATGATACCTACTCTTCTTGCTGTAGCAGTTCTTGTGTTTCTTGTATTAAGGGTTGTTCCAGGAGATATTGTTGAATTAAAGCTTACCGCCGAGGGTGGAGAAGTTTCTCTAGAACAAATAGAAGCAGAAAAAACAAGATTAGGATTAAATGATCCTCTTCACATTCAATTTATAAAGTATATGTCTGGTCTTCCTAAAGGAGATTTAGGTATTTCTTTATGGACAGAAGAACCTGTGTCTGAGGAGATTTCTGCAAGAATTGGGTTATCATTTGAATTAGCTTTGTTATCTACATTTTTAGCAGTAATTATAGCATTTCCATTAGGAACATTATCAGCCTTATTTAGGGGAACATTTGTTGATTATATTATAAGAATTATTACTATTGGTGGAATTGCCGTCCCATCATTTTGGCTGGGTATGCTTTTGATAATGTTAGTACTTAGTTTTGGTAAACTTCCACCTCTTGGTACAGTAAGTCTTTTTGTAGATCCTCTTACAAACTTTAATCAGATGATTTGGCCAGCAATATCTGTTGGTTATAGATACACATCTGTTGTTTCTAGGATGTTGAGATCTTCAATTCTAGAAGTCTTATCAGAAGATTATATTAGAACTGCTAGAGCCAAAGGGCTTTATGAGAAAGTTGTAATTGTTAAACATGGAATGAGAAATGCACTACTACCTACTATAACAGTTATTGGTCTAGAGTTTGCCTTTTTACTTGGTGGCCTAGTAGTAACTGAGTCTGTTTTTAATTTGAATGGAATAGGTAAATTGTTTGTTGATAGTGTTGTCAGGAATGATTTAAATCTTTTACAAGGACTTGTGTTAACAGTTGCCACTTCGTTTGTTGTAATTAATTTAATTATTGATTTATTTTACGCCGCATTAGATCCAAGAATAAGGTATCAGTCATGAACGAAATACCCTTGAAAATTCAAAAAAGAAGAACTATTTTGGATTTTATAATTCAACAACCCTTAGGATTTATTGGGTTAATTATGATTATAATAATGTTTGCTGCTGCAATTTTTGCACCTCATGTTGCTCCATTTAACCCAGAAGATGTTGATTTTGAAGCTTCACCAGCATTAGGCGGTGGGCAACCTTCTTGGGAGCATCTTTTAGGAGCAGATGCATTTGGACGAGATATTCTCTCAAGATTAATTTATGGTGCTAGAACAGCATTATCAATTGGCTTTTTATCCGCAATGTTAGGTTGTACAATTGGAGCAATTATCGGAACAACTTCAGCTTTTTATGGTGGAAAAGTTGATCTTATTATTCAAAGGTTCATAGACTTAATGTTATCCTTTCCAATAGTTGTATTGGCCATTGTTGTAATAGCAATTTTTCCTAAAACAGTTGTAGTCGGCATAGATATAAATGTAATAATTGCTATAGCGATACCATTTACTCCTAAAGTAGCTAGAGTAATTAGAGCACAAGCTTTGACTATAGTAACGTTACCTTATATTGATGCCGCTAAAGCAAGTGGCTACAGTGCGTCAAGGATAATTTTTAGACATATTTTACCCAATGTTTCAGCTCCTTTTTTAATTATGTTAACTGCTTTTATTGGTCAGGCAATTTTATTAGAAGCAAGTTTATCTTACTTAGGGTTAGGTGTTGTAGAGCCAACACCGTCATGGGGATTAATGTTATCCGGAGTAAATAGTGATTATTATAGAACAGCTGCATGGATGATTATTTACCCAGGATTAGCAGTTAGTATTGCAGTATTTTCATTTAATTTGTTAGGTGACTCATTAAGAGATTGGCTAGACCCTAAATTAAAACTATAAAAAACTATATGTTAAATAATCAAATTATATCCCTAGTAGGCTTAGGGAAAATGGGTTTAGGTATTTATAATAGATTATATAATGAAAACCTTAATATTTATGGATATGATATTAACCATGATATTATAAAAAATAATACACACGTTAATTTTCTAGAAATTGATAAAATCCTAGAGTTATCTGACTTAGTTTTATTTGCAGTACCATCTAATGATGAAGTTTTCAATATTGTTAAAAAAAATACAATAAAAAAAAATAGTATTTTTTTAGATTTAACAACATCTATGCCTGATCAAACCATTAAAATTAAAAATCATCTTAGTAATAAAAATGTTAAATATTTTGATGCTGCAATGTCTGGAGGTGCAAATGGTGCAAAAAACGGAACTTTGACTTTAATGGTTGGGGCCAAAGAAAGCGAACTAAGTGAATATAAATTTGTGCTCAATTTAATATCAAATAATATATTTTTCTACGGACTAGTTGGATCTGGCCATGCAATGAAACTTCTTCATAACTCAGTATGTCACGGTATATTCCTTATGATGTGCGAAATTGGTCAATTAGGTGATGAAATGGGAATTAATTTAAATGATCTTATTGAAACTTTTAATGTATCAAATGCAAGAAGCTTTATTAGTGAGAATAGATTCCCAAATCACATTCTAACTAATAAATTTGATGGCAACTCATATTTAAAGAACTTAAAAAAAGACCTGAGCATGGTTGAAAAACTTTCAAATAAAAATAACAGTAGTAATCATTATATTCAATTAACAAATAGACTTTTAAAGAAATTCGATAAAAATTTTGACAACCATGATTTCACAGAAATATATAAATTATGGCAAGGTAAAATAAAAAAATAACTTATTTTCTTTTTATATTGGCATTTTTTTCAATTGCCTTTAACACAGACGCAGCGTCTTTATTAGTGTGTCCTTGAGCAACTGCCGCGTAGTAATATTGTAGCGCAACTTGGTATATTGGTAATGGCATCATGTACTTCTTTGATAAATCAGTAATAAAAGTAGAATCTTTAAGTGGAGTTGAAAAATTCATACCTTCTTTATCATAATCCTCTTCTACCATTAATTTACCTCTATTCTCAAATACTCCTGATGATGAGAATGTGCCAGATATTGCATCGTGAATTATCTTAGGATCTAGACCTGATTTAATACCTAACCCTATAACTTCTGCTGAAACTGCATTATGAACTAAATTTAATATATTACCTATCAACTTCATAATTGTCCCATTACCAAAGTTACCGACATCTGTAACTTTTTGACAAAAAACTTCTAAAATTTTTTGTATTTCTTCTTTATTTTTATAATCTCCACTCAAGTATGCGGATAGTTTTCCCTCAAGTGCAGCTATCCGATTTCCTGATAAAGGAGCATCAAAAATTGTTATATTTTTTTCTAAGAGAATATTTCTTGCCTCTAACTTACAATCTAGCGGTAACGTTGAGGTTTCAATTATAATTAAATTATCTTTTTTAATTAATGACTTGCAAACATTTATTAAACTGGTTTCAGAAGGAAGTGAAGTTATTAAAAAATTGCAATTACTACTTATTTTGTCAATTGAGTTATAGGCTTTAATTTTATCGCTTGTAAGTTTTTCAAAAACTTTTTTATTAATATCAAATCCATTAATAGATATATTTTTATTTATAAAGTTTTCAGCAATTGCAGAACCCAAAACTCCTAAACCTATAATACCAATATTATTTTCGAAAGATGAATTTGTCATTTTAAATAATTATTTTGTTATACATATTATCATAGGTGATATGATAATTTTTAACAATTTATATCTATGGAGAATATAAATGCTGCAAAACGATGTTGAAAGTTATAAAAGTAAAATGAATTCATTACTTAATTTAAATATTTCTAATTTATGTGTTTTGACTGTAGATATGCAGAACGAATACTTAAATGAAGAGCACGGCACCTCCCCTCTAGCCTCAGATGACATTAGAAATATTATTAAGAGTACTACAGAATTTCTAACTGAAATGAGAAGAAATAATGTGCCAATCATTCACTGCTATGTTGTAAGAAGAAAAGAGGAAATTAAAAATAATTTCTTCATAAGCCCTTATATAGACGTTAGTCAATCGAACAATTTATCTCAAAATATCCAAGCTCAAGCTAGAAAAAAGCCTGAAAGAGTAGAAGGAACATTGTCTTCTATGTTACCAGAATGCTTTGTAGGTGAAGGAGATTTTCATGTTACAAGTAAAAGAAACTTTGATTCTTTTCACGAAACAGAACTTCATCAATTAATTAGTCGGATACTGGGTAAAGAAAATATTTTAATATGTGGTGTTAATACTGACACTTGTGTCTATGGAACAACTTTTGGAGCAAGTAATAGAGGTTACAAACCAATATTAGTAGAAGATTGTGTCGGAAGTATGAGAGGAAAGGAACAACATATTTCAGCACTCAATATTATTTCAAAATCAATTGGTTGGGTAATTAAAAAAAATGAAATTTATAAAAAGCTTGATATTAAAATATAATTCCAGCTCTTCCAATTACGTCTCCTTTTTCTATTCTGTCATGTAAATCATTAGCTTGATTTGGTTTAACTTTTTCAGTAACCAAAGGTGATATTAAATTACGTGACACAAGATCTAGGCTATCTATAACCTCCTGTTTAGAACAATACCTGCTACCAATAAGTTCAATCTCTTTTAGTAACATGTTTCCAGAGTCAACATTAAAGAACTCACCACTTCCACCTAATGTTACAAGACGACCTCCATTTCCTAAAAGATCTGCGCCTAACTCTAATGAGGTTTTACTAGAGACAAAATCTATTACAACGTCTAGACCATTGTCTTTAGTAAAATTTTCAATAACTTCAGTTTTAGAGTTTGAATTTGGATTTATAAATTCTGAAGCTCCTGAGTCCCGACAAGACTTTTCTTTAATTTTTTTTGTTTCAATTGCAATAGTATCTATATTATATAACTTCAACATCCTAAGCATATGGATACCTAATCCACCCCCTGCCCCAATAACTCCTACCTTGTCATTTATTTCTATTCTTGCTTTTTTAATAACTTTGAGAGGCGTGGCAATTGCGTCACAAATTATCCCAGTTTCAATAGGAGTTTCTTTATAATCAATAGATAAAGGAATAGGGATAAAGTTTTTAGCTGGAAGAGAAATATATTCAGCATAACCACCATTAATCTGCCTACCAATGTAACCACTAAAATTAATACATAAAGTTTCCCTATTAAGTTTGCACCATTTGCAGTGACCACATGAAAGATAAAAATAAGCAGTCACTGGCATACCAACTGTTAATCCACCACAATCACCGCGTAATTCAACAATTTCTGCTGTAATTTCATGCCCTATAATAATTGGAAATTTTACTTTAGTTCTTCCTGCCTTGACATGTTGAATTGTTAAACCTGAACCACAGGCTAATATTTTAGCAACAGCTTCTCCATTTTGTGGAATTGGATCAGGAACATTCTCGTAAATAAATGGTTCGTTAGGTCCTTTTAAAATTAGAGCTTTCACACTACATACCTCTAGAATTATAGATCTTGAATTTTCAATATTTCTTGTTCTATATCATCTGTTATTTCAATTTTTTCTCCAATTTTACTTGAAGCGTCCATTGCCATAGTCATAACTAAATTTTTGTGACCATCATTTGCTGTTGCATGTGGAGTATCAGAGCCAATATAAAGTCTCTGAAACCACGAATTAGTTTCTTCCCTCATAGGACCCCATAGCTGATTATTATAAATATCTCCTGGAGGATATGACGTTAAAAAATCTACATGTCTGGGAGCAGTTGGTTCAAAACCTGAAGGATTATATCCGTGGCCTTGTGGTTTAGTACTTGCAAGGACTAAATCTCTATGCGTATCTTCAATATCAATAACTCCCTCAGTTCCAACTATTCCAATTTCTAACCCATAAACTGAACCAGGCCAAACTGTAGGTAGAGCCCAGCTTATATTCATACTAAAAATTGTTCCATCATCCATGGTGAAAATACCAAAAGTGGCATCTTTAGTCCCATGACTTTGCAATTTTTTATCTACAGATTGTGCGAAAATAGTTTTTGGTTTTTTACCTTCTAGTAACCACAAAGACATATCTAAACTGTGGGTGCCTGAAACAACCATAGGTGTAAGATTTTTTCTTTCGTTTGTTCTCCTGACAGTTGCTATAGGCACCATGCTATTCATAAATGCTCTAGTTACAACAGAGGTGACGTCTCCTATGTTATTATCATTTAATTTTTGTTTTACAGCTAAAAATCTTCTTCTAAACCTTTGTGTATAACCTAAAACAGCATCTATTTTAGCTGCATTAATGGAATCTAATACTTGCCTTGATTCAATTAAATCTGTTGCCAGAGGTTTTTCAATAAAGAGTGAAGCATTGGCTTCTATTGCAGCCATGGTAGGTCCAAAGTGATGATTTTCATCAGTGGCTATTATAACAGCATCAACTTCAGTTCGTTTTAATAATTCGTTATAATCTTTAGTAAAAAAATCTGCTTTACAATCATCAAGTAATTTGTTTCCTAAATCACTATTAATGTCACATAAACCTATCCACCCTATTCCAGGATAATCTCTAGCCATTATAGCTCTAATTCTTCCAATCGTCCCACATCCAACAATAGCTAAGCCTATTTCTTTTTTTTCTTTCATGATATGATACTCCTATGTTTCTAGTAGCTCTTTAGTAATAATTTCCTTTGTAAAAGGCATAGTTTTAATTGTTTGTCCCAATGCATCACTTATTGCATTTGAAATAGCCGCTCCTGTAGGACCTGCAACAACCTCACCCACACCTAGATAAGGTAAACCTTCTTTATCTAGAACATCTGTTTTAATGTTTGGTATATTATCAAATCCAATAATTTTATAAGTATCCCAATCTATTGAAATTATTTCTTTGGTATCGAATTTAACTTCTTCATATAAACTCCAACTTGCAGCTTGTATAAAGCCTCCTTCCACCTGTGCTTTGATACCATCTTCATAAGCTACTTCACCGGCATCAACAGAAATCCAAGCATTAATTAATTTAATTTCTAAATCATCATTCACTTTTAATTCGACGCCAACCGCACAAAAAGCTGCAGAATTTTTATATCTTGAAAATCCTATACCTCGATGTAAACCCTCTTTTTGAATTTCTTTTGTCATTTGGTCCCTAAGATTTTTGATGACGCCAATAGCTCTTTCATCACTCAGGTGATTAATTCTAATTTCAAATGGATCAATATTTTTAGTTTTTGCTATTTCATTAATGAAACATTCTAAAGCTACAACATTTGAAAATGCACCTAGAGTTCTTAAAGCAGAAGTTCTAAGAGGTAAATCATGAACCAAATTTTTAATAAGTCTAGTTTCTCCAAAGTCATATAGAGGGTCTAAATTTCTATGAATTCCCATATGTGCATTTGTTTTGGGAGTAGATTTACGCTTAACAAAATGATTATTTACCAGTTTGTAACTTATAAAATTGTCAAGTTCTGTATTTGAAGGTCTTGTCATGTAAGTGTCTGAAAAAACTTCATTAGACCAATAAATAATTTTCCCTTTATCATTTATTACTCCTGTTAGTTTGTTCAATGAGGCACTTCCATATGGTTCCCAACAATGTTCATCTTGACGCGTCCATTTTAATAAAACATGAGTATCAGGAAATTCTTTAGATAAAAGTCCTGCTTCAAAAGCAACATCATCAGCTCCATTATGTCCATAACAGCCAGAACCCGGAATAAATTTTAGCGTAACATTTTCAGGGTTAACTCCAAAATATTCACTGCATGATAATTTGAGATCATATAATGCCTGGCTATGCGAATAAATTGTAAACTTGTTATTACTGAAGATAGAACAAGCAGCTGAGGGTCCAATAGGCCCATGCATAAGATAACCTTTTTTATATTCACTAGTTAAAGTGGTACAACTTTTATCTTTAAAATCCTTAATGATAGGTATTGCTTCATAAAAAGCTTGGCCTCCTGATTTGACTAGAAGTGTATCTCTATCATTTTCTTTCAAAGATTTATAAATATTATTGTTAGATAAATCTCTTAATTCTTCCCAAACAATATTCTGTTTAATAATTTCTAAGTATTTAACAACTAGAAATTCATCTGGAGAAAGAATGGCTAGAAATGAGCCTTTAACTATTAACTTAATATCAAGTTCAATTAATTTATCTTCAATTTCGTTAATAATTTTTACAAATTTGGAGTAATAATTAGGGGGTCTAATTATTCTTGCATGTAACATTTTAGGAAATTTCAAGTCATGGACGTATGAATATTTTCCAGATACAATATCATGTATTGTTTTAATTTCTATTTTTTGATTATTTTTATAATTAAATTCTTTGATTTCATTTTCATCAAATTCCTCAGGAATTATTAATTCATTAAATTCCTTTGTATTTGCAAAATCCCAATAAGAAACACTTCTGTTAGAATTTATATCTTTTATAATTCCATTATCAAAAATAATTTCATCAACATCTACTTTTAGGGTTTGTAGTGAATATTTTAAAAATGATTTTCTTAAAGTAAAAGATGCAGCTTTAATGGCAGATCCTGAATCAGGGACAGATAAACTACTTGCAGTTTTACCTTCATTTGGCGATATATCGGTGTTGAGCTTTATTATTTCAACTTGATCGTAATTAATTCCAGTTATTTTGGAGGAAATTAACGCAAGTGTAGAGCTTATATGTTGACCAATATCTATTTTTCCAGAATAGACTTGTAAGACGTTATTTTTATCAAAATTAAACCAATTACTTATCTTTCTGTATAATTTAATACTTGGACCTGAATTAAAAGCAGTCATGATATTTGTTCAATTGATTTCAATTGACCTATTGCTTTCATTACAGATGTATGTGATCCACAACGGCATAATTGACCTTCTAATGAAGATAAGATTTCTTCATTCGAAGGATTAATATTTTTATTAAAGACTGAAGAAAGAGAAATAATAATACCACTTGTACAGTAACCACACTGAGCAGCATTAAATTGTTTAAAAGCTTGCTGAATTTGATTTAAACCTTTGTCAGTTGTTAAACCTTCGATAGTTGTTATTTCACAATTTTGGTAATCTTTTGCTAAAACATTACAGGAAATTACTTTTTCACCATCTACCAAAACTGCACAACTTCCACATTGTCCTAAACCACATCCTAACTTTGTTCCTGTTAGACCTAGCTCATCCCTGATAACAAATACTAAAGTTTTATCTTCATATATATTTACTGTTTTAGTTTTTCCATTTACATTTAAATCACATTTAATTTTAGACATTTATACTTAACTTTTTTTTAATTTGTGAGTAATACTAATTTACCAAAATGTTTATTATCATTCATTATTTTTAAAGCGACTCCAGCTTCAATTAATGGGAATGTTTTACAAATAACATGACAGATTTTTCCATTAACAACATGACCCCAAAGATCTTGGTTGGCAACTTTAGCAACTTCTAAGTTTTCTTCTACAGATCTTGTTCTACCTGTTGTCCCCACATAATGAAGTCGCCTTTTAGCATGTAAATCATAGTTAAAATCTCCATTCATGCCTGCAAGTCTACCAATATTAATTAAATATCCGTTGATTTTTGTAGCTTCCATATTTTTATTAACAAAATTACCAGATAGCATATCGATTAGAATATCCACGCCTTTCCCGTCAGTTGCATTCAAAACTGAATTTAACCAATCATTTTTGGATGTATTTATTAAGACATCAGCGCCATAGTCTAATAATTTTGACAATTTACTCTCATTTGTAGATGACCCTATTATCTTACTGGCTCCCAAGGCTTTTGCAATTTGAAGACCCATTATGCCAACACCACTAGTGGCGCCTTGTATAAAAACAGTCTGACCGATCGCAAACTTACCATTTGTAACTATAGCATCGTGCATAGTTTGCAAGTTACCTTGAATTGATGCGGCTTGTTCCCAAGAAATTTGATCAGTTTTGAATTTAATCGCTCTTTTGTGATTGGCAACAGCATATTCAGCCCAACCAGAACCTCCCCTACACATAACATTATCACCAACTTTAAGATCGTCTACACCTTCACCTAATTCAATTATTTCGCCAGCAAATTCTCCACCAATGATTTTAGTATTTCCACCTGTGTGACCAAATGATTGACCTTGTGTCTCAAGAAGATCTGATCTATTTAAACCACATGATTTGACTTTTACTAAAATCTGTTGATTTTCTGGTTTAGGCTCAGGTAATTCTTTGATTTCAACTCCATCTTTTCCAAGTGTGACTGCTTTCAATTTATACTCCCTAAAAATTAATAAGATAGTGTGTTAAATTAAACAAACATGTTAAATGAGAAGTCTAATTTGTTAAAATAACAAAAATTTCTTATCTAGAAGTCCAACCCCCATCAACTAGCAAACTTGAGCCTGTCATTAATGAAGATGCCTCAGACGCTAAAAAAACAAATGGACCCATAAGATCTCTTACTTCTCCAAGCCTTCCCAAAGGTATCATGCCTATAGTATTTTTTTTAAATTCTTCATCTTTTAAAAAAGGCTCTGTCATCGGAGTTTGAATAAAAGTAGGACATACTGTATTAACTCTAATACCATTTGGAGCCAATTCAATAGCAAGAGATTTAGTAAAGCCCTCAATAGCAAATTTACTAGAGCAATAAGTGGTTCTATTAGGTCCGCCAACATGCCCCATCTGGGAAGAAACGTTGATGATTGAACCTTTCACATCATTTGCCAGCATTTTCTTAACTACACATTTGGTTAAGTTTACAACTGACCTAACATTTAAAGACATTACATAATCAAAGTCATTAATGTCTGTATCAACAAGTTTAGCAGGTTTATTCGTACCCGCGTTGTTAATTAAAATATCAAATGGATTAGATTTTTCTATCAAATGATTAATTTCATTTTCATTATTAACATCTAAAGCAACGTATGATGCACTAAGGCCCTGAGAATTAATATGATTACAAATTTCTTTGAGTTCTTGTTCTGTTCTAGATACAAGAGTAACATCAGCACCTGATTCCGCTAAAGCAATTGAAGCTCCCATTCCAATACCTCTACCAGCACCAGTAACAAGAGCTTTTTTCCCATCAAGTCTAAAACTTGGTAATTTTGGATAGTTCATTTTCTCTCCTATTCTGCAGAAGAATATGGCTTAATATTTCTGCCACCATACCTTCTTATTCTTACATTAGCTTGCTCACCGTGACCTGCAAAACCCTCGAGTGCACATAATCTAGAACAATATTCTCCAACCATAGATGATGCTTCGTCAGTAATTACTTTTTGGTAAGTACAAGTTTTAAGAAATTTACCTACCCATAATCCACCTGTATATCTTGCTGCAGCTTTAGTTGGTAATGTATGATTAGTTCCAATAACTTTATCTCCAAATGCAACATTAGTTCTTTGACCAAGAAATAATGCCCCATAATTAGTCATGTTTTCATGAAAATAATCTGGATTCTCAGTCATTACTTGAACATGTTCAAAAGCTAAATCATCAGCAACTTTTACCATTTCATCAATGCTGTCACATAAAATAACTTGCCCATATTCTTTCCATGAAACTTTTGCAATTTCACGTGTAGGTAAAATTTCTAACTGTCTTTCAATTTCCTCAAGCGTCTTAATTGCAAGAGTTTCTGAATTTGTTAGTAAAATAGCAGGACTTGTTGGACCATGTTCTGCTTGACCAAGTAAGTCAATTGCACAAATTTCAGGATCAGAAGTATCATCTGCAATAACTAATGTTTCAGTAGGTCCAGCAAATAAATCAATGCCAACTCTACCAAATAACTGTCTTTTAGCTTCAGCAACGAACATATTGCCTGGGCCAACAAGCATATCAACACCTTTTATTGTTTCAGTTCCAATTGCCATTGCAGCGACTGCTTGAATTCCACCAAGACACAAAATTTTATCTGCCCCACCCATATGCATAGCTGCAACTATAGCTGGATGAGGTTCACCTCCTTGTGGAGGTGCAGAAGCTGTGATTTCTCTAACACCTGCAACCTTTGCTGTTAACACCGACATGTGTGCAGAAGCAACCATAGGATACTTACCCCCAGGTACATAACATCCTACAGCATTCATTGGTATGTTTTTATGGCCAAGTATTACTCCTGGTAATGTTTCCACTTCTAAATCTTTAATACAATCCAGTTGCTTAGTCGCAAAGTTCCGGACTTGAGCCTGAGCAAATTTAATATCATCAATATCTCTTTTAGAAACATTGCTAATAGCTTTTTCAATTTCATTATCAGTTAAAATAAAATTTTCAGGCTCATAATTATCGAATTTCTTTGATAATTCTCTAACAGCTTCGTCACCTCTTTCACTCACATCAGATAGAATATTTTCTACAGTACTTCTTACTTTTGCATCTGCCTCAATAATTTCATTTTCAGACTTGCCTTCTTTTATCCACTTAGCCATTAATTCCTCATATTTTTTTCCAATTAATTGTTTTTGATAATATTAAATATTTTGAATATATCAATTAAGAAATTTTGCTATTCCAGTAAAGCAATGGTTCTTTTTCTATATGATTATGTGATTTTACTTCACCAACTAGAATCTGATGATCTCCTCCGTCATAATAGTTCCATTTGACGCAATCAAACCATGCCAAAGTATCGCGAATAATAGGGTGACCATTTTCGCTTAAATCCCACTTTACATTTCTAAATTTATCTTCAATTGGTGATGAAAAAAGTGAACATAAATTATTTTGATTTTTAGTTAGTACATTTACAGCATACCCATTTGAATTTAAAAAATTATTAAAACTTGGTTGTTTCTTTTCAATACTCCATAATACTAATGCTGGATTAAGTGAAACAGAAGCAAAACTATTAACTGTCATTCCTAAAGGTTTTTTATTTAGATCAGTAGTAGTAACCACTGTTATTCCAGTTGAAAACATTCCAAGAGATTTTTTTAAACGAGTTTCCTCGTCAATATCTTTTAACACTAATTTTTCGTTTGGATTATTCACAAAATTCTCAAAATAAAATTAATTATTTTTTATTAACATAATTTTATGTATTATAAGAAATTATTTATTTATATGAATTGAATCAAATTTATTGATATGAAATTTTTATGACTGTTTCTATAAAACAATTAAAGGCATTTGTAGCCGTAGTGGAAGAAAAATCTTTCAGCGTTGCCGCACAAAGATTAAATGCAACTCAATCTGGTATGTCTATGTTAGTTCAAAACTTAGAAATGAGTATTGGAAAAAAACTTATTAATAGAATACCAGGAAAAATGGTCTTAACTGATAGTGGCAAAAGTTTTTATAAATACTCATTAGAGATATTAAAATTAATGGAAAAAGCATTAATTGATGTTAGGGCAGAAGAAAAAGAATTAACTGGAACATTTAATTGTGGATTAATGCCAACATTTACTAGATCAGCTTTACCTAAAACTTTATCTCAATTTTTAAAAGAGCATCCAAAAGTTGATATAAAGATTACTGAAGCTTATTCTGGTGTTCTTGAAGAAATGGTTAGATCAAATAAATTAGAATTTGCAATAGTTCCATCAGTAAAAAATCCTACAGGGTTAAATGTAGAATTTGTTTCAAGTGATATAAATTTATTAGTAACAAGTAAAAACTCTAAATTTAAACATTTAGAACCAGTAAATCTTTCCAAAATAGAGAATATAAAGATAATATTACCTGGACCGGACAATTCAAGAAGGATTTCACAGAACCAATATTTTGCAACTCATAATATTGATATTTTTAAAATGTTAGAAATGGATGGGATGATAGGCACATTAGAGTTGGTGGCAACAAGTGACTGGTGTGCTATATTACCAGCAGCGTTGTGTGATTTGGATTTATCTGGAGATTTTAGAACATTATCTCCCTTAATGTCTCCACCTCTCACAACAGATTATGTAA
>ERZ802821.596-NODE-596-length-20169-cov-18.3102_pt1 | contig 20169 bp, 19 predicted proteins | sample MGYA00345648_ERZ802821 | MGnify/ENA primary metagenome ERZ802821 (study PRJEB30503, sample SAMEA104212357) | marine metagenome | biome: Westerlies Biome; feature: [SRF] surface water layer (ENVO:00010504) within the epipelagic zone...; material: water... | reverse complement strand
TTTGCACTCGGTTCATGTCTTGCTTATTCCGCTTTCAACAATAGTCTAAAACCGTTTTCTCGCAGCGATTTGGCACCCAAATACGGGTTCGTGCGACACGATTTTTTCTGTTGATCATAGAGCTTTACAAAGCGAAGCTTGCCTCAAATCAGAATCGAAATAAACCCCAAAAAAAAATCACCGCGCCGGCGGCGCCAGAAACCACATGCCGGCAACACCGCTATGGTGCATTGACGAAACAGTCGAACACGGGCAAATTGCGGCGCATCACACCACCGTTACATCATGTGACGCTTTTAATTGTGCCGCGGCCACCGGAGACACACATGCCAAACCCATCTGATAAACAACGCATGTCAAATGCCATACGGGCTTTGACAATGGACGCGGTGCAAGCGGCAAATTCAGGGCATCCGGGCATGCCGATGGGCATGGCCGACGCCGCCACCGCATTATTTTGCGATCATTTGAAATTTTGCGCCGACACGCCAAACTGGCCTGACCGCGACCGATTTGTGCTGTCCGCCGGGCATGGGTCAATGCTGCTCTATGCGCTGTTGTATCTGACCGGCTATGCCGATATGACGCTGGATGAAATCCGCAATTTCAGACAGCTTGGCGCGCGCACCGCCGGGCATCCCGAATTTGGCCATGCCAGCGGCATTGAAACAACCACCGGCCCGCTTGGTCAGGGCATTGCCAATGCGGTTGGCATGGCCATGGCCGAACGGCATTTGGCGGCCAAATTTGGCGATGATCTGGTTGACCATCACACTTATGTGATTGCTGGTGACGGCTGTCTGATGGAAGGCATCAGCCACGAGGCCGCATCAATGGCCGGCCATATGCAGCTTGGCCGGTTGATTGTGCTGTTTGACGATAATGGCATCTCCATTGATGGCACCACCGATTTAACTGTTTCCGACGATATTTCCGCGCGGTTTGCTGCCTATAACTGGCAGGTGCTGGCATGCGACGGGCATGATATGGATGCGGTGTCTGCCGCCATTACCGCGGCAAAGGCGGATGATCGCCCCAGCCTGATTCGCTGTAAAACAGTGATCGGCTTTGGCGCGCCAGCCAAGCAAGGCACCTCTGGTGTGCATGGCGCCCCACTTGGCGACACCGAAATTGCCGCTGCCCGTGCGGCGCTTGACTGGCCGTTTGATGCCTTTGACATTCCGGCTGATCTGTTGGACAGCTGGCGTGCTGTCGGCAGCCAGGGCAACAGCGCACGCAGCAGCTGGCAAAAACGGCATGCTGCGCGGGCTGATGCAGACGCGTTTGATGCGGCGATGCGCGGCGATCTGCCATCTGCATTTGCACCGGCGGTTCTGGCGTGGAAAACAAAACTGGCGGCGGAACCGCAAAATCTGGCGACCCGCGTTGCCAGCCAGAAAACCCTTGAAGCCATCTTGCCAGCCTGCCCAACGCTGTTTGGCGGCTCGGCTGATTTAACCGGATCAAACAATACCCGGGTCGGTGATCACAGTATTTTTGACCGCAATAATTATGCCGGCACCTATATCCATTATGGTGTGCGTGAGCATGGTATGGCGGCGGCGATGAATGGTATCGCATTGCATGGTGGTGCGATCCCTTATGGTGGCACCTTTATGGTATTTACCGATTATTGCCGACCATCAATCCGCTTATCCGCCTTGATGCAGCAGCGCGCCATTTATGTGATGACACATGACTCAATCGGCTTGGGTGAAGATGGCCCTACGCACCAACCGGTTGAACATCTGGCAGCTTTGCGGGTGATTCCGAATTTGCTGGTGTTTCGGCCGGGCGATGCGGTGGAAACCGCCGAAGCCTGGCAATGTGCGATTGAAGCCAAGACATCCCCCTCGATTCTGGCGTTAAGCCGGCAAGGCATGGCACAGTTCCGGCATGGTGATATGGGCGAAAACAAAACCGCCAAAGGCGGCTATATCATCGCCGGGGACGAAGCGTCGCGGCAGGTGACGCTTGTTGCCACCGGATCGGAAGTTGGCATTGCGCTGGCCGCACGTGATACACTCGCCAAAAACGGTATCGCGGCCAGCGTTGTGTCGATGCCTTGTATGGAACTATTCCGCGCGCAGGAGCCGGACTATCAACAGGCTGTTCTGGGCAGCACCCCGCGCGTTGTCATTGAGGCCGCGATGCAGCAATCATGGGACTGGATGCTTGCGCCAAGTGACAGCTTTATCGGCATGGACGGCTTTGGTGCGTCGGCGCCGATCAAAGATTTGTATGCGCATTTTGGCATCACCGAAGATGCGGTCGTCGCAGCCGTGCGCCAACGTCTGGCCTGAACAGCACGCGCAATTTGCAAAACTGCAGACAAGCAAAAGGAGCAAATTAAATGACTTTGAGATTGGCAATTAGCGGATTTGGCCGGATCGGGCGCATGACCCTGCGGGCGCTTCAGGAAATGAATCGTGATGATATGGAAGTGGTGCTGATCAACAGCCCGGGGCCGGTTGAAACATCCGCCCACCTCTATGAATTCGATTCGGTTCATGGCCGTGCTGGCGGACAGATAAGTATCGGCGAAGACTGGATGGATATCGGCCGTGGCAAGATCAAGATGAGCCGTGAACGCGACCCGGCACAGATCCCGCATGCCGCGCACAAGATCGATATTGTGCTGGAATGTTCCGGCAAATTTAACAGCCGTGACCAATCTGCCGCGCATCTGACGGCGGGTGCAAAAAAAGTGCTGGTGTCAGCGCCCTGCAAAAATGCCGATATGACAGTTGTGTATGGGGTCAATCATGACCAGTTGAATGCTGGCGTCGATATTGTTTCCAACGCCTCTTGCACGACAAATTGTCTGGCACCTGTTGCCAAAGTGCTGGCCGATACCGTCGGTATTGAAGCGGGATATATGACCACAATTCACGCCTATACCGGAGACCAGCCAACACTTGATTCCAGCCATAAGGATTTGCGCCGGGCACGCGCTGCGGCCATGTCAATGATCCCGACATCAACCGGCGCCACATCCGCGGTTGGCGAAGTTTTGCCGACACTTATTGGCAAGATGAACGGTTCCGCGATACGTGTCCCGACGGCAAATGTGTCGGTGGTTGACCTTGTCGTGACGACAAGCCGTGACACCAGCCTTGACGAGATAAATCAGGCATTTCGTGACGCTGCAAACGGCCCGATGCGCGGCGTTTTGGGCATTAATGAACGTCCGCTGGTGTCGATCGATTTTAACCATGACCCGCATTCATCTGTTGCCGACCTGACGCAGACCAATGTCGCCAACAAGCGGTTTGTGCGGGTGCTGGCCTGGTATGATAACGAGTGGGGATTTTCCTGCCGCATGCTGGATACAGCGGCGGCTATGGCCAAATATCTATAGAAATGACGGGCCTGTTAGCGGCATCAACAGCCGCTACCGGTCAATGATAAACGAGGAGTTGTGCAATGAAACTCAATGGTAATGCTGTCAAACCCGGCAATGTGATTGAACATAATGGGCGGTTATGGACGGCGGTAAAAGTATCGCATGTCAAACCCGGCAAAGGCGGCGCTTTTGCGCAGATTGAACTGCGTGATATCCGTGATGGCACCAAGCTCAATGAACGCTTCCGCTCATCCGAAACCGTTGAACGCGTCATTCTGGATGAAAATGAATGCACATTTTTATATGAAGATGGTGACCAGCTGGTGTTCATGCATGCCGAAAGTTTTGAACAAATCACCATCAATGTGGATATGGTCGGCGATCGTGCGGCCTTTTTGCAAGATGGCATGATCATCACCCTGTCAAGCTATGAGGGTGATCCTATTTCGATTGCGCTTCCCGATACCGTGGTGATGGAAGTGGTCGAGGCTGACGCTGTGGTCAAAGGCCAGACAGCATCTTCATCATACAAGCCAGCGGTGCTGGAAAATGGCATCCGTGTTATGGTGCCGCCGCATATCGAAACCGGCACCCGTATCGTTGTACGGCCGGAAGATGCAAGCTATGTCGAGCGTGCAAAAAATTAATTTTACCCCCGTTATTTAGGACTTCTCATGGCCAGCCGTTCCGCCCTTATAAATGTGATGCATAAAGCCGCCACCGCTGCCAGCCGTGGCATGCTGCGCGATTTTGGCGAAGTCGAAAATTTGCAGGTGAGCCGGAAAGGCCCGGCAGATTTTGTATCACGCGCCGACACCAATGCCGAACGTGTGATAAAGGCCGAATTGCAAAAGGCACGGCCCGACTGGGGCTTTGTTATGGAAGAGGGCGGCGTTATTGCCGGCGCCGATGCGGATGCGCCTGTATGGATTATTGACCCGCTTGATGGCACCTCAAATTTTTTGCATGGGATTCCGCATTTTGCCATATCGATTGCGGTCAAAGATAAAGGCAAAATCACCGCCGCTTTGGTATTTGACCCGCTGCGTCATGAATATTTCTTTGCCGAGGCTGGTCAGGGCGCCTTTATCAATGACCGCCGTCTGCGCGTTTCCGGACGCCGGCGCATGGCCGAATCATTATTCGCCACCGGCATTCCGTTTCTTGGCCGCGGCGACGCTGCGGCGCATGAAAAATTTGGCAAAGAATTACAAAAAGTGATGGCTATCAGTGCGGGTGTCCGCCGATTTGGTTCGGCGGCGCTTGATCTGGCCTATGTTGCGGCTGGCCGTTATGATGGGTTTTGGGAACGCGGCCTCAGTTCATGGGATATCGCCGCCGGCATTTTGCTGGTGCGCGAGGCTGGCGGTTTTGTGTCCGACTTCGCCTCACGTGACCGCGCCCTCGATAGCGGCGATGTTGTCGCCGCCAACCCGGCGATCCATGCCGAATTACTAAAAACCCTCAACGCGGCAAATAACGACACCGCCTGATCAGCCCGCTTTTGCATTTGGCGGCGCGGCAAATGCTGTGATCCGGCACAGCAAGGGCTTGTCAATCGCCATAATCCTGCCATTGTTATACATAAGAACTGACGCAACGAGGCCGCCAGATAGCCGCGCTGGGCTATCAGGCGCAGAATCCGGAGAGTCGATAATGCGCACTGATCCAAAACGTTTCCTGTTCCGTATGATGCTGTTTTTGGTGGTCGTTGGCGTTATTTGCGCGGCTTTATTCGGCCCTTTAAAAACTGCCTTTCTTGGCAATCCGGCGCTCAATAGTGTGATTCTGGCAACACTTGGTCTTGGTATCCTCTATGTGATCAGGCAAACCCTGCGCCTGACCCCCGAGCGCAAATGGCTGCTATCGGTTCAAAAGACCGGATCACTGGACACGCCTGAAAAGCGGCCTGTCTTGCTGGCGACTGTTTATGCCATGCTGGCTGATTCCCGGCATGATGCGCAATTATCCGCATTGTCACTGCGCTCGGTGCTTGATGGCGTTGCCGGGCGGCTTGATGAGGGGCGTGAAATTTCACGCTATATGATCGGGCTGCTGGTGTTTTTAGGCCTTTTGGGAACGTTTTGGGGATTGTTACAGACGATTGGTGCGGTCAGTCTGGTGATCAATTCACTGGATGCCGACAGCGCCAATTTTCAGGCAATGATGACGCAATTGCGATCCGGTCTAGACGCGCCGCTATCTGGCATGGCGACGGCCTTCTCATCATCGCTTTTTGGCCTTGGCGGATCGCTCATTCTGGGCTTTCTGGATCTGCAACTGGGTCAGGCGATGGGCCGCTTCTTTAACGAGTTGGAAGACTGGCTATCGGCATTTGCCCGGTTTAACGACAGCAGCACCGCCGGCGGAACACATGGCGCCCTTGCAGGCGGCATGAGTGAAGAAGCCGCGCGGGCCTTGTTATCCTTGTCGCAATCAATCGCAGAGGGCGAGACCAACCGCACAAAAATTGTCGAACAAATGGCCAGCCTAAACGGCACATTGGCCGCCTTGAACGAGGCAACCGCAGATGACCGCCGGATTCGTGAACAGCTGGCACAGCTCAACGCCAATTTGCAACAGCTTGCCGATACCATGCGCACCGACCGGCAGCATCAGACTGAAATTTTAACATCTGAACTGCGTGGGTTATCGGCATCTGTCGCGGCATTAATTGGCAACGCCTCTATCGCCAAACGAGGTAAATAACGATGGCGCTTTCGCGGCTTGGCAATACCCGCCGTAGCGAGAATTTTACCTGGCCTGGCTTTGTCGATGCGCTGGCCAGCTTGCTGATGGTGATCATTTTTGTGCTGATGGTTTTTGTGCTGATTCAGGCGAATCTGGTCTATCGCGTCTCGGGTCAGGATGCGACCCTTGGTGAGATGCGCCAGCAATTGGCCTCGTTGAGCGAATTACTGAACATTGAACGGCGCGCCAGTGCCGATCTGGCGGCGGATCTGGCACAGCTTCAAATCCAGCTCGACAGCAGCGAAACAGAACGCGGCGCACTTACCGAGCAATTGGCACTGGTACAGGCGGCGCTCGGCACCCGCACCAGCGAATTAACCGCCCTCACCACGAAACAAGCCGAAACCGAAGCCGCGCTGAACGCCGCCCGCGACGCGCTTGATGAGCGTTTGCGGGCGTTGCAAATGGTTGAAGGGCAATTGGCTCTCACCGAAGCACGCAACCGTACCCAGCAGCAAAAAATGCAAGATCTGGAGGCGCAGACAACCGCATCAAAGGCCGAAGTCGCCCAGATGACGCTGGTTCTGGCTGGTTTGCGGCAGCGTATTGAAGAATTGTCGGCGTTGCTGGCTGAAAAAGACCAGCAAGCCAAAGATGATCAGATCGCCATTGCCAATCTTGGCAAGTCGCTGAACAATGCGCTGGCAAGCCGGGTTCAGGAATTGCAACAGTTCCGGTCGGAATTTTTTGGCAGGCTGCGTGATGTCTTAAAAGGCCGCGATGATGTGCAGATTGTCGGCGACCGGTTTGTGTTTCAGTCCGAAGTTCTGTTTGCCCCGGGTCAAGCCGATATTGGTGCCACCGGTCAACAGCAGCTTTCGCAATTGGCCGTCGCACTTGCCGATATCGCGGCAAAAATTCCAGATGATATCAATTGGGTACTGCAAGTTGATGGCCATACCGATAATCTGCCGGTACGGGCGGGCCGCTATGCTGATAACTGGGATTTATCGACCGAACGCGCCCTTTCGGTTGTGCGGTTTCTGGTATCGCAAGGCGTGCCAGCAGCACGTCTGGCGGCAACCGGTTATGGCGAATTTCAACCGCTAACCAGCGGCGACACCGCCGAAGACAGGCGCCTGAACCGTCGGATCGAGCTGAAAATCACCCAGCGTGTTGCTGCCAAATAAATCCATATAGTTTCCAGCTCGTTACCAGCGGCTTGCGCATGCGCCGTTGCCAGCGGCTGATCTCCAACATACACTAAATGATACTTTTGCATCATTCAAAAGGATCAGAGGCTGTCATGGGTTCTGACGGGTCCGCGCAAAGCATGTGCCAGATGTATCGCTGCTCGGTGGTGATCATCGCCCTGACGGCTTGCGTTCCCCTCCATGAAACAATGGATTACCGGCGCGCATCGTTGCAGACAGAATATGAAAGCCTGATCGCCGCCATGCAAAATTTCCATGGGCAGAAGCGCATAATCCGGGGCCGGTAACTGCGGTTCAATTCGCGCCGACCACACCCCCGGCACATCTGCCCGAGCGCAGCATTTTAGATAAGAGTGACGGATTGATTCGCATGCGCATTGACCTGCCATCCGACCAGTCATCCAGCCAGTCATTAGATCAGTTTTTCGCGCGGCCACTTGACGTCTGGCATGGGCCCTTATCACCCGCCGCGCTTGCAAATATAACGCCGTCTGATGCCGCCGCTGATATCAAGACCAAACTGGCTTTCGATCTGCGATTAAGCGACAAGCTGATCGAAATTGTCACCCCTGCCGCGTATTTTATCTGGCCGGAAAGCGGTGCCTTTGTGCAGCCTGTCGCCATCCAGTTCATTTATAATTGTGGCTTGAATTGTTCGCCATCTGCCTATTCTGGTGACGGGCTGTTGCATATGGATATAGAAACCGGGCAGGCCTCGCTCCGCGCCATGCAACTGACCAGTCTTCGTGACCAGCGGTTTTCCGGCCGGTTAGATTTCAGCCTGAACCACCGCCAGCAAAACAGATTTATTGATCAGGATGCACAGCTTGTGTTCCGCTTTAATGACGGCCAGCAAAATATCTGGCGCGCAAAAGTCACCGGCGCGGCCAGCATCCAATCAAAGCCAGAGGTTATTGGCGGATTTGGCGCCGCTGATACAGATCGTGCTAATGCGCTTCTTGGGCATTTTTCGACTGAGTGACTGGTGCCGCCTGCGGCGCGGAAAACTGCAGCTCGGCCAGTGTGCGATACAGGGCCGAACCGGCCATCAGGCTTTCATGTGTGCCGATCGCCTGAATGCGCCCCCGATCCATCAACAAAATGCGGTCTGCTTGTACGACCGTTGCCAGACGATGCGCGATCACCAGACTGGTACGGTTTTTCATCAGATTTTCAAGCGCATGTTGGACAGCCGCTTCGGATTGCGCATCAAGTGCGCTGGTCGCCTCGTCAAGCAGTAACAGCCGCGGATTCCGTAAAATCGCCCGGGCAATGGCAATGCGTTGACGCTGCCCGCCGGACAGCCGCACGCCTTTTTCACCAACCAACGCCGCATAGCCGCCATCAAGTGCTGAAATAAATTCATCTGCCTGCGCTTTTTGCGCCGCATCAATAATCATCGCCTCGGTGGCGTCAGGCCGGCCAAAGGCAATATTTTCGCGCACGGTTGATGAAAATAACGCCGCGTCCTGTGGAACCAGACCGATATGGCCACGCAGTTCATCAATTGCCACATCACGCAGATCCGCACCCGCAATTGATATGCGGCCGGCCAACGGGTCATAAAACCGCAACAACAGATGAAATATTGTTGATTTACCGGCACCGCTCGGCCCCACAATGGCGACGCGCTCACCTGCCGCAATGGTAAAATCCAGATCAGCAACAGCCGGCCGGTGCCGCGCCGATGGATAGGCAAAATTCACATTTTCAAACTGGCAGGCGACCGGATTGTGCAGATCAAATCGCCGCGGCGTTGCTGTTTGCGGCATGATGTCGGTTGTTGCGAGCACCTGTGCAATACGCTCGGCGGCACCGGCGGCCCGCTGCAAATCCCCGGCAAGCTCGGATAAAAAGCCGGTCGAACTCGCCACTAAAAACGCATAAAAAATAAATGAGGACAAATCCCCCGGGCTGATCCGACCCGCCATCAGATCCTGCCCGCCGATCCACAAAATAACGCTGATGCCACTAAACACCAAAAAGATCAGAATGCCGCTTAACACGCCGCGCAATTTCACCCGTGCCAGACCCGCATCAAGACTGCGCGTCACCGCCTGATTAAATTTGTCACGCATATGCGATTCACGGCCAAACGCCTGCACCGTATGGATCGCGTTGACCGTTTCTTCGGCCTCAACAGCGACATCGGCCAGCCGGTCCTGCGCCAACCGCGATGAGTCGCGCAGCCGGCGTCCCAAAATAATCAATGGCAACACCACCAGTGGCACAACCACCATCACCACCAACGACATTTTGGCGCTCGACAGAACCACCATCACCACGCCGCCGATCAACAACAATAGATTGCGCGCCGCCATGGACAGGGTTGAGGTCATCACTGTCTGCACAACAGTTGTATCGGTTGTGATGCGTGCCAGCACATCACCCGTGCGGTTATTTTCAAACCAGTTTGTCGACAGCGTCATCACATGGCCGAACACAGCACGGCGGATATCGGCCAGCACCAATTCACCTATTTTATTGACCATGGTGGTGCGTAAAAAACTGCCAAATGCCAGCACCACGGCAATAAGCGCGGTTGCCAGCACCGCCCGATTAAGCAATGCCGGATCACCCTTGCCCAGCCCTTCGTCAACAAGATAGGCCAAGCCCCGCCCCATACATAACAGCGCAACCGCGACCAATGTCAGCGCCAGAATAGCGACGATGATGCGGCCTTTATGCGGACGCAAATAGGGCCAGAAGGCCTGCAAAAGCTCGCGGCTTGTATAGCCACGCGCTCGCATTGTGGCAGGCATCGTGCCATCTGGCGTCTGGTCGTTACCGCGCATAAACTGTCCTAAACCTCAAAACAGCCCCGCATGAGGCTGGCATATTTTCCTGACGGGGGGCTTGCTAAACATCGCCAGAGAGGATATACCACCAGCGCTGTCGTATGGCGAGACAGATTCCGCCGCACAGCACACCGATGACATTACGCGCAACCACAGATGGTTAAGCGAGCCTAACCGGAGACTGGCATGAAAAAAGATACGCACCCAGAATATCATGAAATCACCTTGGTGATGACCGATGGCAGCGAGCGCAAGACACGCTCTACATGGGGCAAGCCCGGTGACGTGCTGAAGCTCGATATCGATCCGAAAACGCATCCGGCATGGACCGGCCAACACCGTATCGTTGATTCGGGCGGCCAGGTGGCACGCTTTAACAAGCGCTTTGGTGGGCTGGGCGTAAAGTAACCAGTCGGTTGTTATTGCACCACCAAAAGCCGGATGTTTAGCCGGCTTTTTGTATGGCGTAACGGTACGATCAACTAGCGTGAATTTTTGATCGCAGCCTGCGCCGCGGCTAACCGCGCGGCCGGCACCCGAAATGGCGAGCAGGACACATAATCCAGACCAACCTCTTCGAAAAAGCTGATCGAGTCGGCATCGCCACCATGTTCACCACAAATACCAAGTTTGATATCCGGTCTGGTCGCGCGGCCACGCGTGACCCCCATCTCGACAAGAAAACCGACGCCCGCACGGTCAATCGAGACAAACGGATCGACCGGATAAATTTCAGCGTCAGCGTAATGATGCAGGAATGAACCGGCATCATCGCGGCTGATACCCAAAGCTGTTTGCGTCAGATCATTCGTACCAAACGAGAAAAATTCCGCCTCTTCAGCCAATTCCGCAGCGCAAATTGACGAACGCGGCAATTCAACCATGGTGCCAACCAAATAAGACAGAGTGACGCCTGTTTCGGCCATCACCGCCGCCGCTGCGGCATCGATTTCCTGTTTACACAGGGCAATCTCGCGTGCCGTTGCGGCCAATGGCACCATAATTTCCGGGCTGGGCGCCGCGCCCGTGTTTTGCGCCACATTACAGGCCGCCTCAAAAATTGCACGGGCCTGCATCCGGCATATTTCCGGATAGGTTATTGCCAACCGGCAGCCACGATGACCCAGCATTGGATTCGATTCGGACAGTTTGACAGCACGCTGACGCGCCGTTTCAACAGTGACGCCCGACACTTTTGCCACCTCCGCCAGCTCATCTGCCGAATGTGGTAAAAACTCGTGCAAAGGCGGGTCAAGCAAACGGATAGTCACCGGCCGGCCAGCCATAATGGTAAATAGCGATTCAAAATCCCGCCGCTGCATCGGCAAGAGTTTGGCCAGCGCCGCTTCGCGGCCTTCGGTGTCACTGGCCATGATCATCTGTCGCATAGCAATGATACGATCCGCATCAAAAAACATGTGTTCTGTGCGGCTGAGGCCAATGCCCTCGGCGCCGAAATCAAGTGCCACCTGCGCATCGGCCGAGGTTTCCGCATTCGCCCGCACACCAAGCCGCCGGCGCGCGTCGGCCCATTGCATAATGGTTCCGAACGCCGCTGACATTTTCGGCGGAATGGTGTCGACAGCGCCGGCATAAACATCACCACTGGCCCCATCAATGGTGATGAGATCACCTTCCATCAGCTCGTGATCATGGATAAGAACCTTGCCACTCACCTCGTCAAACCGCACATCACCGGCGCCGCAGACGCAGGCGCGCCCCATGCCACGGGCGACAACAGCCGCATGGCTGGTCATGCCACCACGCGCTGTTAGAATGCCGGCCGCCGCATGCATGCCATGAATATCCTCCGGGCTTGTCTCAAGCCGAACCAGAATGACTGTTTCGCCACTTGCCGCCATTTCCTCGGCGCGGTCTGCGCTCAGCACAATTTTACCACAGGCCGCACCCGGCGATGCCGGCAGGCCGCGGGTCAAACAGATTTTTTCGGCTTTCGGATCGAGCGTTGGATGCAGCAATTGATCAAGCGCATTCGCATCAATCCGGCACAGCGCTTCATCCCGGCTGATCAGGTTTTCTTCTGCCATTTCAACCGCCATGCGCAGCGCTGCCTCGGCGGTGCGTTTGCCATTGCGGGTCTGCAGCATATAAAGCTGGCCTTGCTGGACAGTAAATTCCAGATCCTGCATGTCGCGGTAATGCGATTCAAGCCGGCGACGCACATCATCAAGCTGGGCAAATACATCGGGCATGGCTTCTTGCATTGAGGCGGCACTGCCAGCCGATTTTTCGCGCGCTTCTTTGGTCAGCGGTAATGGCGTACGGATGCCGGCGACAACATCTTCGCCCTGTGCATTAATTAAAAATTCGCCATAAAAACTATTCTCGCCGGTCGAGGGATCACGGGTAAAGGCAACACCCGTGGCACAATCATCTCCCATATTGCCAAACACCATCGCTTGCACATTCACCGCGGTGCCCCAGGCTGCCGGAATATTGTTCAACCGGCGATAGGTGGCAGCCCGCGTATTCGTCCAGCTGGCAAACACCGCGCCGACAGCACCCCATAATTGTTCCCATGGGTCTTGCGGAAACGGCATGTCCATCTCATCCAGCACAATATCTTTATAGATATCGACAAGCGCTTTCATATCGTCGCCAGTCAGTTCGGTGTCGTCAATCAGACCACGCGCATGTTTCATATCTTCGAGCGCGTCCTCGAAAAGACCATAATCGACATCCATCACGACATCGCCATACATCTGGATAAACCGGCGATAGCTGTCATAGGCAAAGCGGCTGTCATTCGCATGTGCGGCCAAACCAGCCGCAGTGACGTCGTTTAAGCCCAAATTCAACACCGTATCCATCATTCCCGGCATGGATGCCCGCGCGCCCGACCGCACCGAGACAAGCAGCGGATTTTTTGGGTCGGCAAACCCACTGCCGGTTTCACTCTCGATTTTGGCAATGGCCGCCCGCACCTCTGCATCAAGCGTGTCCGGATAGTTGCGGCCATTATCGTAAAAGTAAGTGCATACGTCAGTGCTGATGGTAAAGCCGGGCGGCACCGGCAGGCCAATGCCACTCATTTCAGCCAAATTCGCGCCCTTGCCGCCTAAAAGATTGCGCATCGATGTATCGCCATCGGTGCCTGACTTGCCAAAATTATACACCCATTTTGTCATGTCGTTGCTAGCCTTCTATTTTGGTAAAATCCGCCACGAGCTGCATTTTTTCACGTATCATGGCCAACAGCCCAAGACGATTTAAACGTACCGCCGGGTCATCATCATTGACCACAATACCATCGAAAAACCTATTAATTAGCGCCCGCAGATCGCCAAGTGCCGCCAATTGTGCGGCAAAGCCGGCATCGCTATCGGGCAGCCCGGTCAAAGCGCTATGCAGCGCATGCTCGATATCATTAAACAATGCCGGGTCTGTGGTTGCGGCAAATGCGTGTTTGGCCTTTTTTTCCTCAGCCGCCAGCATACTGCTGACGCGGCGCCACCCGGCAATCAGACCAAGGCCATCGCCATTTTCCAAAAATCCGGCAAGCGATCTTGTCTCATCGGCCATCCGGCGCAGATCATCACCGCCCGCATCGGCCAATACCGCGGCAACAATATCATGCCGCATATTCTGATCGCGCAGATATACCCGCAGCCGATCACGGATAAATGGCAAAACATCATCATCAACAGCCGCAAAACCGTAATTTTCTGCTGCCTTATCTAACAGCTTTTGCAGTGGCACCGACAATTTGCCATCAAGGATAATACGGATGACACCAAGCGCCGCACGCCGCAGGGCAAAAGGGTCTTTCGACCCGGTTGGTTTCGCACCAATGCCAAAAAACCCGACCAGCGTATCAATCTTATCGGCAAGCGCCACCGCTTTCGCCGTCGGGGTGTGCGGCACATCATCGGCCGGGCCCTGTGGGCGGTAATGCGCGGCAATGGCGGTGGCAATGCTATCTGGCTCGCCGTCATGGCGTGCATAATAGCCACCGATGATACCCTGTAATTCGGGAAACTCACCGACCATGCCGGTCACCAAATCAGCCTTGGCAAGATAGCCGGCTCGCGCAGCATCCGCGCCATCACAGCCATCGATATAGGGGGCCAATGCGCTGGACAGCTTTTCAAGCCGCACCGCTTTAGCCTGCAAATCGCCAAGCCCCTCATAAAATGTCACCGCTTTTAATTGCGGCACATAAGCATCAAGTCTGGTTTTTTTGTCCTGCTGCCAGAAAAATTCGGCATCGGCAAGCCGCGCCCGCAATACCCGCTGATTGCCTGCCATAATGACCTGATCACGCGCCGGGTCGGATTGCCGGTTTGATATCACAATGAAATAAGGCGAAAAGGCACCGGATTGATCCTGCAAGGTGATATATTTCTGGTGCGTGGCAATGGTCGCCTGCAACAGCTCTGGCGGCAGTTGCATAAACCGGTCTTCGATCTGGCCAAGAAGGGCTGTGGGCGATTCAACAAGCCCGGCAATGTCCTGAATATAGGTGCCAAGCTGGGTTTCATCGACCGTGCATCCCACATCTTTGGCCAGCGCCTTTGCGCCATCAATGATCGCGGTGCGACGGTCTGACTGGTCGATTATCACATGCGCGCTGGCCAGCCGGCGTTTGAATTCATCCAGCGAGTCGACACCAACAAGGCTGATGTCATCCGGCGCTTCAAAATAATGCCCACAGCTTGTTGCCCCAAATGCCATAGGCTGGGTATCGCCAAGATCAAAACTGCCAGCCAGCGGTTGCCCGTCAAAGACGACATTAATGCGGTGCAATGGCCGCACCCAACGGAAACTGCCGCGGCCCCATCGTTGACTTTTCGGCCAGGGAAACTGTGTCAGAATATCGGCGACAACATCGCCAAGCAGCGCGGTTGTATCGGCACCAGCGACATGGCTGCGGGCAAAGAAAAACCGCCCTTTCGGGGTATCTTCTTCGGTCAGCGCCTCTCGCGGCAGACCGGTTGATGTCACAAAACCAGCGATGGCGGCGTCTGGCGCATCGACACGCGGGCCACGTTTCTCGATCACCCGATCCGGCTGTGCGACAGCGATGCCAGTCGCATAAATTGCCAGATGCCGCGGCCCACACAGGCCGTTGATCGTCGCCTCACCCGTCCAAACCCCTAAACCATCAAGCGCGGCTTGCACCGCATTGGCAAAATGCTGTGCCGCCATTGTCTGCATGCGGGCGGGGATTTCTTCGCCAACCAGTTCAACCAGCAAATCAGCCATGCGACACCGCCTTATCTGCGCCAATCCAGGCCTCGCAACAACCGCGCGCCAAAGCCCGCACACGGCCGATATAGGCAGCGCGTTCGGTAACCGAAATCACCCCGCGCGCGTCGAGCATGTTAAAAAAATGGCTGGCTTTCATACATTGGTCATAGGCTGGCAATGCCAAAGCTTTGTCCAGCCCCAAGAGGCGACCGCATTCGGCCTCGGCATCACGAAAATGCTGCAACAGCATGTCAGTGTCGGCATGTTCAAAATTCCATCCGGAAAACTCAATTTCCGCACGTTTGAAAATATCGCCATAGATTTTTCCACCATCGCTGGCAGGCACCCCGTCCCAATCCAGATCATAGACATTATCAACACCCTGAATAAACATCGCCAGCCGTTCCAGACCATAGGTTAGTTCAAGCGGCACAGGGTGGCATTCAATGCCGCCAACTTGTTGAAAATACGTAAATTGTGACACTTCCATACCGTCACACCACACTTCCCAGCCCAGCCCCCAGGCACCAAGCGTCGGTGATTCCCAATCATCTTCGACAAAGCGGATATCATGCGCATCGGGATCAAGACCAATGGCTTTGAGCGACCCCAGATATAATGCCTGTGATTCGGCTGGCGAGGGTTTAAAGATGACCTGAAACTGGTAGTAATGCTGCAACCGGTTCGGGTTGTCACCATAGCGGCCATCCGCCGGGCGCCGCGATGGCTGAACATAGGCAGCGCGCCATACATCATCCGGCCCCAGCGCCCGCAAGGTTGTCGCCGGGTGAAACGTACCGGCCCCCACCTCCATGTCATAGGGCTGCAGGATGACCGCCCCCTGCTGGGCCCAATAGCTTTGTAAATTCAGTATGATAGATTGAAAATCAGTGCGTATCATCTTTATCTGACCAGTGACAGTTTCCCGCCACCTTATCTAGAGATATATTGGGGCAACAGCCTGGCGGCAAACTAGCCGCAAATGCCCCCGAAAAGCAAGCTGAACCAGTGTCAATAGGGACAGTTTTCCCGCCCGCAATTTTCCCCACTGACCCAGGCTGAACAAATTTTACATTCGCGCAACTCAACCGAACCGCTGTCATCTGATGCGCCCGACGCCGGGTCGCTGTCGGCTGGCGTATGATCCTTGTTTTGATCATCAGCCTGTGCGCGGATCGCTGCCTGACGTGTTTCATAGATGCGGAACGCGGTCCACACCACCCAGATAATGGCAATCAACCCAAGCAGTTTTGGAAGTGACGGTATCATGAACGCTTAATCTTTCTCTTTCACATTCTGGCCAGCAAGCAATATAGTTACATGCATAGGCTACAGACCATAGCGCGCAAAATACGCACGCTCAACAGCGCGTTCAGCCACATCGCCGACAATCGAGCTGTTGATATGGGCAGACACACCGCCACCGCCAAGCGATAATAGCTTGCGCTTTGGCTCGATCATCAAAAATTCGGTCTGCGCGCCAAATCGGTCGGCGATCACCTGTCGATAGTCACCAATGCCGTCAACAAGGCCAAGATCCAGCGCCCTCTGCCCGGTCCAGAACGCACCGCTGAACAGGTCTTTGCGATCCCCTTTCAGGCGTGATCCGCGGCGCGCCTCAATATGCGCGATAAACTGCTCATGGATATCGACCTGCAGTGATTTCAGCCGCGCCACATCCTCTTCACGTTCAGGTTGAAACGGGTCAAGCGTCACTTTGGCTTCACCGGCAGTATAAACCCGCCGATCAACACCAATCCGGTCGAGCAGTTTGTCAAAGCCAAAGCCGGCCCACAGAACGCCGATAGAGCCGACAACCGATGCCGGGTTGGCAAATATTTCATCAGCCGCCGCCGCCAGCCAATAGCCGCCACTTGCCGCAACATCCTCGCAAAATGCAATCACCGGTATGTCGCTCTGCCCGGCCAGCTGGCGGATACGATTGCCAATCAGCGATGATTGCACGGGCGAACCACCCGGCGAATTAATCAGCAGCACAACAGCTTTTGCCCGCTTCATCGAAAATGCCTTTTTCAATTGCGGCTCAACAGCTTCTAGCGACAACCCGCGACGCGCCAACGATTGCTGCGCCGCGATAACCCCGCTAAGACGCACCACCGGCACAATCGGGGCTTTACGCCGCCAGAATAGTAAAGACGAGAAGACACCCATAATTCACCTTTCCCTGCCATCACGGCAATTGCGCAGGCTATTTTGCCCGCGCCGGATGCACCAGATACAGCGCACCACCTTTCATAATATGCCGCGCCGCTTCGGTAAAGTTGCCATCGTCATTATGCACAACAAGCCCGGGCAGCACAGCACCAGGGCCAACCACAGCTTTGCGCAGCTGGATAATCACCCGGCTTGCCGGACTCATCGGCCGCGACCACAAGGGAAACAGCACGGTTTCGCCGGCCCCGGCGGCATCAAACATGGTGATGAGTTCGGCGGCGCGATCGGCCCGGCAAATAAAGCTGATCCGGCCGCGTGGCTTGGCTGCCCAGACCGCCGCTTTGACCCAGTCGCGCAAATCTGTATCGGCGCCCATATGCGCCATCGCCCGCGCCGCATGACGCGGCCGGGTGCCGGCTTTGTGATGATAGGGCGGGTTGCTGACCACATGGTCAAAACTGCCAGCCATCACCGCTGGCATTGCGGTAATATCGGCCTCGACAACACGGATCCGCTGATGCAGGCCATTCACCGCCGCATTATAGCGGGCAAGTGCCGCGGCTGTCGGGTCAATTTCAACGGCAGTGATCTGCAGCGATTGAAGACGATGGGCGATACACAGGCTGATCCCGCCAACACCGGCGCCAAGGTCAAGCACGCGCCCCCGCCGTGCTGTCAGGCTGGCGGCTGCCAGCACCGCATCACTGCCAACCCGGTAGCCGGTTTTCGGCTGGGTGATCTGCACCTGTTTATCGAGCAGATGATCATGCGTCACCGCAACATCATCGGGCAGCGATGGCATAGCGGGCTGTTGCGGGTCAGTCATCATAGAATTCGCCTGCATCAGTCAAAATCGTTTTTGCCGCCAGCCAGCGCGCCCGGTCAACCATCAGCCGACGTGGAAAGGCACCAATGCCCGCTTCCAACGCCGAAATATTGGCATCAAACACCTCGACGTGAACGCCGGCATCGCGCAGCAACGCCTGCACAAAAGACAAGCGCACAGGATTGGTTGTATGTAATAACGTTACCATTGCGCTAAATTATGCCGCAGGCGCGCCTATTCACCAAGAGTTTATCCGGCCCGGTGCCAAAATAACGCATGCGGAAAATGCGGGTTTTACTTGCTGGATATGCCGCTGACAGGTACATCTCGCAGCATAGACATATCGCAAAAACGATTGAGCAGAAAGTTTTGCAGATGAACAAGGCGCCGACCATCGCGCATGACAACGCACCATCGCTGACCCCGCTTGTGACATTGCTGGCCGATGATATGGAACAGGTGAATGCGCAGATTGTGGCGCGGATGGCGAGTGACGTACCGCTGGTGCCGGAACTGGCAGGGCATTTGATTGCCGCTGGTGGCAAGCGGTTGCGGCCGTTGTTAACGCTGGCCGGGGCGCGTTTAGCTGGCGGCAGCCCGCATGCCATTGGCCTTGCCACCGCCGTTGAATTTATTCATTCAGCCACATTGCTGCATGATGATGTGATTGACGAATCGAAATTGCGCCGCGGCCACGACACCGCCAACGCCCTGTGGGGCAATGACGCGTCAGTATTGGTGGGGGATTTCCTGTTTGCGCGGGCCTTTGAGCTGATGGTCGAAACCGACAGCCTGTCCGTTTTGGGCCGGCTTAGTAACGCCTCTGCACGCATTACCGAGGGCGAGATCAAACAGATGACAATCGCCGGCGTTGCCGACACACCGGCGGCGGATTATCTTGATGTGATCCGCAACAAAACCGCTATTTTATTTGCCGCTGCCATTGCTGCGGGTGCCGAAGTGGCCGGCGCCGACAAGGCGGTGATTGAGGCGACCCATGATTATGGATTGCAGCTTGGCATGGCATTTCAGATCATGGATGATGCGATGGATTACAGCCAGTCATCGGCGGCGATGGGGAAAAATAGCGGGGATGATTTTCTTGACCAGAAAATTACCTTGCCCATGATTTTGGCCTATGGCGATGGCGATGACGCCGAACGTAATTTCTGGCATAAAACCATGCGTGACGGCGATTTTGCCGATGGCGATTTTGACAAAGCCCACAGCATTTTACAGCGGCATAATGCGATTGAACGCAGCATCGCCGAAGCGGTTACATATGCCAGCGCGGCCGAAGCCACCATGCAACGCATCGCCGAACAGAGCAAGGCTGACCCGGCGCTGCTTGAGGCCCTGTGCGAAGCCGCCAGATTTGCCGCCCACCGCCAGACCTAGCCGCGCAATAAACCGGCAATTTCAGCAGCCCGCGCCGGCAATTGCCGCGCCCATTTGCTGTCCAGCGCCTCGGCCGCGGCCAGCCGCCAGTCATCCGCCGCAATGGCGGCGCGCATGTTATGAAATTTGCCAAGACGCGGCGCCCCTAAATTAAACGCCATCGACAGCAACGCCGCCTGTCTGGTCGGGGCGATGCTATCAAAATTGACAAATAGCTGCTGGCATATCTGTCTGGACAGCTGCATATCATTCAGAAACAGCAGCGATATTTCATCATCAGACAGGCCGCGATTGGCAAGGTTGCGGCCAATGCCAATGCTGATTTTACCAACGCTGTCATAATAGGGAAAGGCGCGGCGGCCCTCGTGATGTTCGATGAGCGCCAGCGCCATTTTTGAAAATTCAGACAGCGTCATGGGCGTGGGTCGCGATCTGCGATGCCGGTCATTTTTGGCGCTATTTTCTCAACGCTGCGCCCCACCACATAGCCGCCAAGCTCAATTTGATCTG
>ERZ802821.587-NODE-587-length-20369-cov-10.741_pt1 | contig 20369 bp, 24 predicted proteins | sample MGYA00345648_ERZ802821 | MGnify/ENA primary metagenome ERZ802821 (study PRJEB30503, sample SAMEA104212357) | marine metagenome | biome: Westerlies Biome; feature: [SRF] surface water layer (ENVO:00010504) within the epipelagic zone...; material: water... | reverse complement strand
AGCACACATACTGCTAAAAAGCATTTTTTTAGCAATCTACCTTCATTGGCAAATATTATAGTCCTTCTATCTATAATCGACGCTATCAATTCATTCATAGACTTATGTTACATTAGATTCATTCTAGTTTAGAATGATTATTATTATTATTTTAAATTAGTAGCAAAGAAAAGTATAAAAACTAGTTTTTTCGGTTAGCAATTATGTTTATGAGCTCATATACGATTGTTGCCGCCGCGGTCGTGGTCAATTCTGCATGATCATAGGCTGGTGCTACTTCAACCACATCGGCAGAGACTAAATTCATCCCTGATAAGCCTCTTAAAACATTAAGCATTTCTCTGCTGCTCATACCAGCAATTTCAGGCGTACCAGTACCAGGGGCGTGGGCGGGATCTAACACGTCAATATCGATTGATAAATACAATGGATTGTCACCCACTCGATCTTTAATTCTTTGAACAATCTGCTCAATACTTTGAGTCTGAAAATCATCACAATGAATCACTTTAAATCCTAGATCTTCATCATCTTTCAAATCATCTCTGCTGTATAATGGTCCCCGAATACCAACATGCATTGAAGCATCATCCAAGAATAAACCTTCTTCACGCGCCCGTCTAAATGGAGTGCCATGCGTATATGGAGCACCAAAATAAGTATCCCAAGTATCTAAATGGGCATCAAAGTGGACAAGTGCGACTGGTTGACCACATTTTTTATTGATGGCACGCAATAGTGGTAATGCAATGGTATGATCACCACCAATTGTTAAAATGCTACCAACCTTATTTAATAGTTCAGTAGCACCATCTTCAATTTGTTTTATCGCCTCATCAATATTAAACGGATTACAAGCTATATCGCCTGCATCTGCAACTTGTTGAACTTTAAAGGGCTCAACGTCATAATTTGGATGATAATTTGTTCGTAATTGTCTTGAGGCTTGGCGAACAGCTTGTGGTCCAAATCTTGCACCAGGTCTATAACTGGTTCCAGCGTCAAATGGTACTCCAACAATTGCAACATCACACTCTTCAACATCTCTTAACTCAGGTATTCGAGCAAATGTGGATGGACCAGCATATCTTGGTACAATTTTACCACTGACAGGTTGAATAGGTTCTTTTTTGTTATCATCCATAATCAAAGAGATCGTATTGTTTTATAATTATGGTAGCAACAATAAATTAAAACTTTACAGCTAAAATCTAAAAGTTTTTGTGTTTATTTCTTGAAATATCTATAGGGAGCGTAGACACAAAACATACAGAATAGACCTATAGGTATTAGGAAAATTATATTTAAAGGCGGGTTAGGTAAGTAAGAAAGCAAAGAAGTTGCCTCTGGTATTGTATTTAAGTACCAGTAATTTGCTTCACTACCCAAAATAAAATTTAATATATAAATAAAAGGTAAGAAAGCTAGGGTTATCGATACAACCCTAACTACAGACTTGAAATTAATATTATGATTTAGACAAAATAAAGTAAAGATTATTGCAAAAAGAAGCATGAAGTGACCGAAATAGTACGTGAAATATACCCAATCAAAAAAGATATTCAAATCTGGTGTTAAGATTGCCATGACATTACCTGTCAAACCCCAGAAATATCCAATCTCAAAAAAAATATGTTTCTTTGTAAAAAAAAATAATCCCATAGATACTGAGGCTAGATGACACATGTGTAGAGGAATAATGTCAATCAGTGGGTCGTTATAAAACTGGTATCGATAAAATGGCTTTATTAATTCATGGATAATAAGTATTGAGCCAATGATATATGAAATATGTATATTTATACGTAGACTGAATATATTTTTACAAATAACTGGAATAAAAATTGATAAACTTACAACAATAGCAATTGTTACAAGATGCATAAAACTGAATAGTTGAAATGTATCCATGTTCCTATTGCTAGATTGTACTACTAATTATTAACTCTAATTTCATTTCAGTTTATTATATTAGTAATAAGTCTTTATATGTAGTTAAAGTTTTGTTAATAAATATCATGCTAAAATTTGATAGAGAATATCTTATAGTCATAATTCCAATCATACTGATGATTATTGGGTCATGGGTTTATCTTAATTCCATGTATATGCAGCCAATGAACATGAACACAATGAATATGGGTACGATGACCGAGGAATCGATGGATATGGATTCGATGGCTATGGACAAAGAAGATATGAAAAGTATGCAAGATAGTGACATGAGCATGCAAAACACTTTCAATATTTTAGCAATGCCGATGAATAGTGATTGGAATTTAAATGACCTTATAGTGATGGCATTAATGTGGATCGTAATGATGTTTGCAATGATGATGCCTACTACTTTTAATTTTTTATATCTATTTCATCAAATGCGTACAAATATGGCATCAACGCATAATCAAAAAACTGAGCTCGTTATACTAGCCAGTACATATTTCTTGTTATGGATTTTATTTTCATTGCTAGCGGTGACGTTGCAGTACTTATTACATAATGCCAACATTGTAGACATGATGGGTGTGATTAAAAATAATGATATAGCTGGCATTTTGATAATTGGTGCTGGGGTCTATCAATTTACAAGTCTGAAAAATATTTGCCTTGAGAAATGTCGTAACCCGTTATCTTATATTATGGGAACTAAAATTGATGGCATGGGCTCTATTGTTAAGATTGGCTTGTCTAATGGTATTTTTTGTATTGGTTGTTGTTGGATTTTAATGCTGTTGTTATTCGTTAATGGCGTCATGAACTTATTATGGGTGCTAATTATTACGATTGCCGTATTAGCTGAAAAAGTTTTTCCTTATGGCAATATACTCAGTAAATTATTTGGTGTGGGCTTGTTATCTTGGGGATGCCTACTAATTTATTTTTGAACAATAGTAGAACCAGTTTTAACTAAATCATTATTTTCTTTTAATCTGGCTTGCATGGCTTTGATAATATCAACTGGTACGGTTACACCTTTTTGACATCCTGGACGTTCAGCAATTTGTCCTCGCCAGCGCTTAAGATTATCTAAACCATCAACATTTATACCAGACCAAGCATAGGTTCGAACCCAACACCAGTTTGCAATATCAGCAATACTAAAGTCTCCTGCTAAATATTCATGATCTTTAAGTTGACCATCTAATACTTCAAATAAACGACGACCTTCATTCTGATAGCGATCAATCGCAGGTTGAATTTTTTCTGGCCAGTATCTAAAAAATACATTGGCCTGCCCCATCATAGGACCAATACCACCCATTTGAAACATTAGCCACTGAATCACTAAAGATCTCCCCTTAGTATCTGTTGGCAAAAGCTTCCCTGCCTTTTCAGCTAAATAAATTAGTTGTGCACCTGACTCAATGATCGTTAGATCTACTTCAGTATCGACAATAACTGGTATTCTTCCATTGGGATTTAGTTTTAAAAACTCGGGAGTTTTTTGATCACCTTTTTGTAAATCAATTGCATGCACATTATAGGGAATTTCAAGTTCCTCTAAAGCGACTGAGGTTTTGTATCCATTGGGTGTTGGTGATGTATATAATTCTATCATTGATTATTTATAAATTAAGCCGTCTTGTTCTAATGCAGATATTAAATGATGAAATCGATCCTGACCAAAGAAAAATTTGTCTTTATAGACTGTCAGCGGTACACCATGATGGCCAGCTTCTAATTGCTGCTTCTGGTTAAGTAAAATCTCATCTTTAAGTTTATCATCATTTTGCTGCCTGCTCTGTTCAATATCATTAAAATTAAGACCTAATTTAGCAGTAACTGCTGATATCGACTCATCCATGTGCCAATCTTGAAACCCTCCAAAGATAAGATTGGAAACCTCCAAAGCAAAATCGAGTTGTTTAGATTTTTCTATAGCTTGGCAAAAGTGACATAACTTAAATATATAAGGTTGATGTTTAGAAATTTTACCAGTGAGCATATTTTGATTGATTGGATCTGGTTTTGGTGCAACAAATTTCATACCATTTAACTTTGCGTGTTTTTTATAATCTATTGATCTGATATAAAAATAGGTAAGTAAATTTTTACCCTTAAAAAATTCTGGCTCTCTTATGGCCAAAGGATAAACTAATTTAAAGTTTACATTAACATTATGCTTATCCCGTAGATTTACCATTCGCGGTAAAATTAAATAAGAATAAGGACTGCGAAATGAAAAATATAGATCTACTTGCATTACTTGTTTTCTAGACTTTCTCTTCTTGCTTTTTTGCCACCAGAAAAAGCTCCTTGATTAATATATAAATCTCGTTGTACCACGATAGTCTCATCGGCATCGCAATGATAGTATTTATTTCTAACGCGTTTTATAGGTTGCTTTAAACGTACATCAAAAAACTTCAACCAATCATGAAGTGCTAAAAATTCCTTAACCAATTTTTTATTATTTTCACTTAATTGATCATATTCATGAAGAATTTTTTGCCGAAGCCACGCCACATGTATTTCTGCAGGTCTAAGGCCTACATATTGACCTAGTTTAAATTCAATTTTACCACTCATACGTCTGAATAGTTGATTCCTATCTGATACCAAGTTCATGTACTCATCCGTTTTTTTAATTACTGCTTTTGTTTTTGGGCCTTGGCTCTTAAATATAATATCCAAAACTGGAATTAATGTTTCTGGTATTATATCATGAGGCATAAAATCAGTGTCAGTTCTATCAGGTTGGTTCATTCGTAAAACCCATTCAGAAACTTTCGGTGCTACTTTTTTCATTAATTTTTTAGGATAAGCATCTCTTCCTAAGTGGGCATAAAGTGGACCCATTAACGCGCAGTCGGCAATGGATGGCTTGTCACCAAATAAATAATGGTGATGTAAAAAATGGTTATTTAATTTTTCTAAAAAATCTAAATACCACTGCTCAATTTCTGGTAAAAAGTCTTCATCTAGTCCACCCATTTTTCGATAAGCCATTTCAATTCTTGGTGTGATATTAATAGCTATGAAGGGACGCAAAAAAAATAAATAATCAGGCACAGCAAGTTTGGCAAATTCGTAATAACAAATTCGCCAGTTCGTTCTTTTGAAATTCCAGCGATAATGCATTGCTGGCAAGATCATAAAATCATTTGCAAATTCTTGAATTATTTTTGCCAACATGAGTTGGATTGGCGTCTGTGGTATCATAGATTTTTCTGGATATTTAGACTCAAGGTAATCACATATAATTGTAGAGTCCTGAATTACTTCACCATCAGGTGTTTCAATTTGTGGCAGTTGCACACTTCCACTTTTTTCAAAAAATCTTGAAAATATTTTTCCGCCATATGTTGTTTCTTTAAATGGAATGCATTTGTAGCGAAGCATTGGTCTCACAATGGCTGAATAATAAGATGCCTCTTGAGCAAAAAATTTTATTTTATTCATACATTTATCTTTCCAAGACCTACGAATTTATTATAATCAAATCTGTATCTTGATTAATAAAAAAATTAAATATCAAAAAAAGTATGGAATTATTAACAATAGTCTTCACCAGCTTTCCAATCATAGCAATTCTCGCTGTTATCGCATTATTGCTACCATATTTTATGCGAGCACTTGGTTTTCATCCTGATTATGACGGTGAAAAATTTGATTTTAATGGCAAAAAGGCTTTAATTGTCACAACGAGTCATAACACCTTAAATAAGCCAGGTGAAACTAAAGGCAAAAAAACTGGCGTCGCCAGTTCTGAACTTACAGTTCCCTATTACGAGTTTTTAGATAATGGTGTTGAAGTTGATCTTGCAAGTATAAAGGGTGGTGAAATACCAATTGATCCACAAACGATGCTTTATTTTATTAAATCGAAACTAGACAAACGTTTTCATAAAGATGGCAATGCATTAGAAAAATTAAAAAATTCCCAATGTATCGATGATGTTGATTTTACCAATTATGACTTGATATTAGTTGCTGGTGGTTGGGGTGCGGCTTATGACTTAGGATATTCTGAAACTCTAGGTTTAAAAATATCCGAAGCATACCATGCTAGAAGTATTATCGGTGGTGTTTGTCATGGACCACTTGGATTTATTAATGCTAAAGATAAAGATGGTAAATTACTCATTGCTGGTAGAAAAATGACTGCAGTGACTAATAAACAAGTGAAAGAACTTGGTATATCCATGACACCACAACATCCTGAGACTGAACTAAAAAAAGCTGGCGTTATATTTAATAGCAAATCAAAAATGATAGACTTGTTTGCTAATTTAACCGTTGTCGATGATGAAGAACGATTTGTTACTGGTCAAAATCAAAATGCTGGCCATGAAACTGCTCAAAAAATGATGTCAATTTTGGCTTCAAGAGAAATTAACTAGCCAAATAATTCCATTTCTTATTGGTATAAAGTTATTATACTTTCAGCAAGTAATTCAGGTTGATCCTCTTGAATAAAATGAGCTGCTTCAACTATTTGATGGTTCATATTCGATGTGCCGGGAATTTTACTTTGAAAAAATTTTTCGGCACCAAGCATGACTCGATCTTTTGATCCAAAAATTGTTAATACCGGTTTGTCAAAAGTCTTTAATATCTCCCATGCCGCAATATTCTCTTTGACACTGGGATCATCTGGATTCATCGGTACTAAAGTTGGAAATTGTCTCGCACATGCTAAATAAGTATCATCTGGAAACGGTGCGTTATACGCATGAATTTCACCATCAGTTAATTTTTTTAATGAAGCATTTTGTACTATTTTACCACTGTCAAATACTTCAACTTCTTGGCTATACTTTTTCCAGGCTTCAAAGCCTTCACTTGTGCCCTTACCAATGGGCAAGGATGTGTTTGCTAAAACCATGCCTTTGAATAACTCTGGTTGATTGGCTACCAACCTTAGTCCGATCAGACCTCCCCAGTCTTGACCAAATAAGGTGATATTATCTAAATTTAATATTTTTATAATATTATGCGTCCACTCAACATGTCTTTCATAAGTATACTGTTCTCTCTTAGGTAACTTATCTGACTTACCAAAACCAATGAGATCAGGTGCAATAACACGTTTGCCCGCTTTAACCAATATAGGGATCATGTGTCTGTAGAGATATGACCAGGTAGGCTCTCCATGCAATAATAAAACAATATCATCACTATCTTTATTTTCATCGAGATAATGCATCCTCAATAATGGACTATTATCTTCATCATTGAGTAGAGTTTTGAATTCAATATAATTTTCATCAAAAGAGTAATCTTTTAATTGTTCAAAATTTTTACTTGGTGTTCTTAGAATTTCCATAAAAAAAATTAAGTGTTTGAAACGACTAAAATAAATATAATTCAAAAAATAAATAAAAAAAACCCCCGCACTTAAATTAATACGAGGGTTTTATTTTTTTTTATCAAAAAAGAACTAGAGAAATACTCCAACTTTCATTTTTAATCGATTGTAGACATAGGCATTGCCTATGAAGACTAAAGCTGTTGCTATTAGTGGGCCATATATAACATCTCCCTCAGCATTTGCATATAAGTCAATCATTCTTATTAGGGATATAAATGACCCCAGAACCATAAAGCGTATGAACACCGTTGATTGTTCTGCGGGCGCTATTAATACCATCATGTACCCAAGGCCCATTGCTAAATAAATCCACCCAACATTACCCATCATATTGATAGTAGTAGCAGAAGCTTCTTGACCAGATCTTTCAAGAAAGCTGTTGGCAAAAGGATCCAATACAAACATGAAGCCATAGAAAGTACTTATAAGTAGCAATAAACTAATTATAGTAACTGATACGTTGTCTTGTATTTTTATCATAATTTTCTCCCTAAAATTTATCTTGTAGTCTAAAAAAGACTGTAAGATTAATAATACAATTGACCATTAAAAAACCTGCAAGAAGCATATTTGGTTCAGTACCAGGTGCTGTTGCAGCTAGATTATTAAAAATCATAGCAATCATTATTGCTGACCAAAACGCCCCCATAGAGAGCAGCACTCCCTGAACACCACAACGCCACTGATAAGCAAGCGCAAAGAGTATTGCAATAGGCGTCAGAACAAATATTCCTAAAGCATAGTGTTGTCCTTGAGCAGTAACTTCTAACCCTGCTGTATCTCTGAGTACCGCCGATGGATCGACAAAGTACATTACAATACCGATGACAGTTAAGAGTGCACCTAAATATAACAAGTTAGCAGACACCTTATCGTCAGTTCCCCAAGCAGTAGCTGCTTTTGGATAAGAGAATTTATATCCTGCTCTTTGACGCACCACAAAAAGAATTATTAGAGCAATAATTTGTGAAACCATGCCCGTGTAGTTGTCGCCCCCAGATGCAGACATTGCCATATAGATCCAAATTATATTTCCTACGATAAGAGGGATCATAAAAACAAAGAAACCTTGTTGAAGTCCTTTGTATCCCATGTAGTAAATACCCGCTAAGAATGCCAATGTATTTATTCCAGTCCAGGTTATAAAAAATGAATTTGTTTGATCAGCATTTATAGTTGGATACCTAGAAAAGAAAAATTCCAGATTAAAAGTCATCATTCCGCCGTACATTAATAGCATTAATCCAATTAGGAACATGCCAATGCGAATGACATTGTCTTGAGTATTAAACATAGTTAACCCCCTTAGTTAATTAATAGTGTGTAATGATAATGATTCGTACTAATTTTTAAACATATAAAATGTTAAATTATTTTTTAGTATTAAATTCAAGAAATAAAAAAAGCTTAATTTTTAACAATTTTTAATTATTTTTAATTATTTTTTATAAATAACTGAATTCTATTAGCTAGCTTTTTTTTCTTTTTCAACTGTCACTGCAGGATCAAAAATACCAGTATGCATCTTTATCCAAATCTCAACATATTTTAGATCTTCTTCATTAACTCTTATATCTTGTACTCTTTTATCCATTTTAGATTGAACTTTAATAAAAAATGAATTCTTAAGTCCCACGTTAAGTATGTTTTGTATCGTAGCTCTCGAACCAAAACTTTTTGGAACTAGATTGCAAAGCTTTTCAAAGCTAGTGGTATTTCCAAGGTACTGAGATTTAGCAAGCTCTAAGCAGATACAAAAGCTAAGTCTAGTGCTGTACATAAATTTTTGAAAGGGGGCGGCACTCTCTAGAGTGTAATAAAGATCTAAAAAATCTGAAATTTTTTTTCCATAATCCAAAGACATAAACTTCTCCTAATTTTATACCTCCCCTATGTTTTATGGTATCAACAATACGATATATTAAAAGAGATAAATCCAATAATTACACTAGATATTTAAGCTTAAATATGTATCCTAGTCGGATGCTAAAAACTCGAATTACTGAACTTTTTGATATTAAGCACCCAATTATTCAAGGTGGTATGCATTACGTAGGTTTTGCGGAAATGGCGGCTCCAGTTTCAAATGCAGGTGGATTAGGCATAATTACCGGTCTTACTCAAAAGACACCTAAAGATTTAGGCAATGAAATTGCTAAATGCCATAAGTTAACTGACAAGCCATTTGGGGTAAATTTGACTTTTTTGCCAATGTTTGTGGAGCCTGATTATCCTGGTTATATAGACGCGGTTATTGATGGTGGTGTTAGAATTGTAGAAACTGCTGGAAGAAGCCCAGAGAAGTATATGGAAAAACTTAAAGGAGCTGGTATTAAAGTTATACATAAATGTACTTCAGTTCGACATTCTCTAAAGGCAGAAAAAATTGGATGTGATGCTGCAAGTGTAGATGGATTTGAGTGTGGCGGTCATCCTGGTGAAGATGACATTCCTAATATGATTTTACTTCCTCGAGCGGCCGCAGAGTTAAAAATACCTTTTGTAGCATCCGGCGGTATTGGTAATGGGCAACAATTAGTCGCAGCTCTTGCATTAGGAGCAGATGGTATAAATATGGGTACACGTTTTATTGCAACTAAAGAAGCACCTGTTCACCAAAATGTAAAAGATGCTATTATTGAAGCCAGTGAATTAGACACTAAGCTCATTATGAGGCCACTTAGAAATACTGAGCGTGTTCTTAATAACTCTGCTGTAGATAAAATTTTACAAAAAGAAAAAGATTTGGGTGAAAATATAAAAATTCAAGATATCATGGATGAAGTTGCAGGTGTTTATCCTAAAATTATGCAAGAAGGTACTATGGACTCTGGAGCATGGAGTTGTGGGATGGTTGCAGGCTTGATTAATGATATCCCGACTTGTGAAGAACTAATAAATCAAATAATGAATGATGCGATGGAAATCATTAATGATCGATTTAAAGCACTATCTGCATAAATTTTATTAACTTATTGAATTAATTCACTTTTATATAATTTTAGATTATTAAACTAAATTAGCTATAATTAAATATGGCAGGTGTATTAGTAAAATCACTCTCACAAAGAGAATGCTTCACAATAGAGGGTTCTGCAACAGTCTTAGATGCAGCAAATAAATTGACTAAACATAATATCGGAGCAATGCCTGTTTTAGATAGCAAAGCTAATGTAATTGGAATCATTTCTGAACGAGATATTTCCAGATATTTATCTAGCAAAAGTATTAAGTTAGATAGCTCAATAACAAGCATCATGAGTACAAATATTATTTCATGCAATTTAAAAATTTCAGTTTCTGAGTTAATGGAAACTATGACAAACAAAAAAATTAGGCATATGCCAATAATTGATAAAAATAAACTTTTAGGCATTGTATCCATTGGTGATGTTGTAAATCATATAATTCATAAGTATGAAGCTGAAAATGATGCTTTAAGAAATTACATTAATGGCTTTTCTTGACTTCAATCCATCTCACAAGTAAATAACAATAAATATACTATTATGGCTATGGATTTAATCAATTTTATTAAAGAACACAAAGAATTAGAGCAGGCACAAGTTGTTCAAGGATTGTTTGGTAATGCATCTCGAGATCAAAATAGTCTTTACCAAAAATGTCTACCTGTGACTGATTTTCATGCGCCCTTAATAAAAGATTTTTTAGAAATAATGTATAAAACAATGGTCGCTGAACATGGTATTGGTATAGCAGCCAATCAACTAGGTATTAACTTACAAATATTTATTATTGAGTCAAACCATGAAGACTCTGAAGCAAGATATAAAGATTTATTAAATGTTAAAAAACAAATTTTTATTAATCCAAAAATTAAATCGGCTTCAAAAAAACTAACTAATTTTTGGCATGGTTGTCTAAGTGCCAAAGGTCAATGCCGTGGTCAAGTTGCAACATATAAAACAATTACATATGAGGCCCTTGATGAAAAATTAAATAAAATTTCTGGAAAACTTGATGGCATGGCTGCTGTTATATTCCAGCACGAATTTAGACACCTATTAGGAAAAACATACGTTGACTTTGCACATAAACTTTTGGATGCTGAAGAGCTTAATATTGAAATAGAAAATGGTAATTACGATGATCTTGACGATTGCGATACTTCAATTCCACATCTCTTATCTGATTATAAAATAGGTTCGTCTATTTAACTGCCGTAAATCTAGCTCCAGGCACAGGTGGTTGCTCAGGTGGTCCAGCAAAGCATTGAGCTATCGACATCCACTCTTTAGCAATTTTTCCATTAACTTTTAGATTTACATCAGCGATATTTCTAACTTGAGTAACAACCTGACAAAATTCATCAGCACTTCCCTCAATTAGCTCTTCATTTGACTTATCATTAAATTCCCACAGTTCTCCAGAAGGAGAAATTAATCTTAAGTGCGGCACAGTTGAAGGAATTGTTTTTCCGTGAACTGTATAGCACCACTTAAATGTATTATTTCCTAAGACTGCAATATTCTTAATGTGATCTTTATTTTTTCTAACAATACCCAGAACATCATATATGGCCTGACCATGAGCCCAAGTTTCCATCAAGCGGGCTGTTATTGAAGATCTAACACTCATATCCGGGCCTACCCATTTTACTCTTTTCTTTGGCTCAGCTGATTTAAATCGTTCAGACATCTCAGGATAAAAACCCTGCCAGAGTTTAATTAAATCAAGTCCTTTACGACCCTCAAGAAATGCCTCTTCAAAATCACGCATTTTCTGTCGCTTACTATACTCTTTACTAAATAAAGACACATAGTTTGCAAACTCTTCATCGCTAGTCAAACTTCTATCTGCAGCTATGTTCCATGTATGAAGATGACCAATTATATTATTAATAGTCCATTCTTTGAAGCCAGTTTTTTGGTTGAGATCTTCATCAGTTAAAGTTTTAATAATCTGAAATAAATCATCACTTTCAGTTTTAAAATCGATTGCTTGTTCTAACATTTTTTATTCCGACCACTTTGGTTTTCTTTTTTCAACAAAGGCTGCAATCCCTTCATTGCCTTCATCACTCATCATAGCTTTTGCAAACCCTTTTGCTGCAAATTTTCTTAGTTCATCTCCTTCTAGCTTTCTAGTGGCTAAGACTATTTCTTTAGTTATAGAATTAGCACCGGGTGCACATTTATAAATATTTTTTTTAATTTCGCTTTCAACATTTCTTAACTCATTAGAATTATCTGTCACAAAATCTGCAATCCCATATTCGCCCGCTTCTTTGCCATGGAATCTTGAAGCAGTAAGCATTAATCTTCGAGCTTTAGATAAGCCAACCCGACTTACAATTAAAGGAGCAATTTGAGCCGGCACAATTCCTAAAGTAGTTTCTGTGAGTGCAAATTTACAGTCTGATGTAACAACAACAATATCAGCGGCACATAACATTCCTAGACCCCCAGCCATAGCAGCGCCTTCTGCCAACATAATAGTGGGCTTAGGAAAACTATTAATCAATTCAAAAAACTCACCAGTTTTTTCACTCATCCGTTCAACATCAGATAAGTCTTTATCTCCACCCTGCAATCCAAACTTAAAGCTTTTCAAGTCACCGCCTGAACAAAATACACCACCCTCGCCTCTAAATGTAATGCCTCTAATTGAAGACTCATTCCTTACTGACTCAAGTGACAAAATAATTTCATCAGTGAGTTGCTGCGATAGTGAATTTCTAGTCTCTGGATGATTAAAGGAAATTGTAAGCCAATTATTTGATAACTCTAGAATTATTCTCTCTGTTTTAGGCAATCCAACCATAAAATATTTATATATTAGTAGTCTTATTAAAACTATAGTTTTTTAGTTCCCGTTCAACCTGAACATGAGCATCATATTCCCATATATAATTAGTTCTGCTAGAGATAACATTAGTTTTCTTCATTATTATATTTCGTAATGATGCAAGATAATAATTTTCGATATGATTCAACCTGGCTTGTTGTAAGGACATTCTTGCAATCTTATTATTTCTTACGACTCTTAGTTTACTATAAATTTTTTGTGCCATTGGAATATTCATGTCTAACTTATTTAAAAGGAGAGCAAATGTATACGAGTCCTCAATAGCCATACAGCCCCCTTGGCCTAAAAACGGAACTATGGGATGAGCAGCATCGCCAAATAAAGTCATATTCTCACAATATATTTCTTTTAAAAAAGGTCTTACGAATATTCCCCATTTAAAAATTTTTTGATTATCATCGATTATTGGCTCTAAATATTCCCTTTGATTTTTGAAAACATCTAAAAATTCTTCCAGTGTACTTTCTTGTTTCCAAGACTCATTATGCCAAGTTTTATTCTTAATTATCGCGACAACACTCTGATTTAAATTATCATCAATAGGATAATTAATAATATGAGATTTAGAGTCTAAATGAAAATTGATGTTTTTATTTTTATTTTTACCTAAGAATCTCCAGGCATTAAATCCACTATAAGTAATATTCGTAGTTCCTGAAAATGATATTTTTCTAATATTTGATTTTATTCCATCACATGCTGCAACATGCTTAATAACATATGATTTGAGATCCTTGAATTCAATTGTTTTACCATCATTTAATATATTAGAAACTTCATGATTAAAAAAAATTTCTCCACCTAATTTAATATATTCATCATAGAGTACCCTTATTAAATTTTGCCTACTTGCTGTAAAAGTATCAATAGAAATTTCATAAAATTTATTTTTCCTATAATGCCATACTGCTTTATCAGGTTGATATGAACTACTCTTAATATTCTCAAGCATATTTAAACGATCGAATATCTGTAGAGCATTTTTGGATAATGATATACCGGCACCATATTCATTTAATTCCGCGTTTCTCTCAAATATGACTGTCTCAATATTAAATTTTCTTAGAGCGCAAGCTAAAGTCAGACCCGCAATGCCACATCCAATAATAGCTATGTGATTAGTGAATTTCATTCTATTAAATTTCCACAAACACAAAGATATTTTCTGACGAATTAATCATAAATTGGTTTTCGAGAGCAATATTGCTAATGCCCAAGCTATCTGGAGTAAGTTTGTCTTTTGTCAGATTAAATTTTAGTCCTTCAGTTGTAATATTGTTAACTATTTTCAATGGTAATAGTGATATTGTCTGTTTTGGTTTACATGGATATATATTTTTGCCTTTATTAATAAATATCTTAAAATAATTTGATAACATAACAATACTCAAATATTTTGAGTACTTATCTAAAATAAGAAGGCTAGCTAAATTTTGATCATCTCTTAAACCATTAGCTCCAATGATTGTTAAATTTTCACCGGGGTATTTTTTTAAGAAAAATGCAATAGCTTTTTCTAAATCATTATTATGTTGATCTAAATTCTCTACTTTTACTTCACTTGAAAAATTATTTTTATTTTGAATTGAATCAAAATCTCCAATTATAAAGTCTGGTATTTTATTTATTTTTGATAATTTATTGGCGCTTCCATCGGTACAAATGATTATCGATGCATTTTGTAGTACTTTAATTACGTAACTATTATTGGGAAATTCACCATCTGCTAATATGACCTTATCCCCTATACTCATAACCAATAACTTTCATTTTTTTAATCAATCAGCTTTGCGGGAATTGGTATTGTTTGATCTAATAATATTTGTGCATAAGCTTTACCCTGAGGATCATTTCTTAGACTTGCGGGCCCTCCTCCTCCCAAGACATCATTTAAAATAAAGTTTAGCGAATTTGATCCAGGTAAAAAATATCGTTCAACTGATCCCTCTAGAAAATTAGAAAAACAATCTTTGACTACTTTTTCATCAAGAAAATTACATATTGCTGGATAAAATTTGGGGTCTCGAGCAATAATGCCTATGTTAGCTTTATTGCCCTTATCTCCACTTCGTCCATAAGCAACTCTAATAAGAGGTACATCGGTAAGTTTTTCTGTCGCATCTTCAAAATTAGGAGCTGATGGTTTTTTTATGCTGTTCAAATTAAATTCTTTTGATGAGGAGTTTTTTATTTCATACTGAGAAGTACCGTTATCTATGGTCACTTTTATCTGATCTTTGTCTATTAGAAATGAAAACAATCTTACTATTGGTGAAGGTTTAGGTCTGCCACCAACAAATCCTGATAGACCTGGAGGAGTTGCAAGACCCAATCCAACAGATTCCTTTAACATAATTCCAACGGCTCTAATATCCTGATGTTTAGCAGCAAATTTCAATACAACTTCCCTATTATTTATATTTGAAGATTTATTGCTGTATTGACTATTGTCTCCAATGATTTCTATACTTGTCTCATCAAAATCCGCAATATTCATCATACGCATAATCATTTTAGAACGCTCAAATATAGTTTCACCAAAAGCACGTGCTTTTTTTGCCGCATCAATACCTACAAAGGAACAGACATGTCCTGCTCTAAAACCATCTGCATATGTTGCACACACCTTATACTGGTTTGGAGGTGGATACCCTCTAGCTCCTGAAACTTTAACCGTGTCTTTTGCTATTTCTTCGATTACAACGTTCGAAAAGTCGCAAATAACATCTGGTAAAATATATGCTTGAGGGTCTCCTATTTCATATAGCATCTGTTCAGCTACTGTTCCAAAACTTACTATCCCGGTTGTATCTTTTGACTTTGTACATTCAAAGCTACCATTATCAGTTACCTCAACTATCGGATAACCAATTTCGTGAAGATTTTTAGAAACTAATTCCCAATCAGTGAAATTACCTCCTGTGCTTTGCGTTCCACATTCAATAATATGACCTGCTAAACTCCCTGCAGCAAGTTTATCGTAATCATTTTCATTCCATCCAAATGTATATATGCATGCTCCTAGGGTGACAGCACTATCAACACTTCTGCCTGTTATAACTATATCAGCCCCCTCACTTAAAGCTTTTGCTATTGGAAATGCACCAAGATAAGCATTTATACTTGCTATTTTCTCCTCTTTAGGAAATAAGTCATTTGAATACATTTCCTTAATATGCAATTTGGAAAATTGCTCTTTTTTATCAATCAAGTCATCTCCCAAAACAACTGAAACGTTTAGATCTAGATTTAGTTCCTTAACAAGTTCTCTAATTGCTGCCGCACAAGCCACTGGATTTACCCCTCCAGCATTGCTTAAAATTTTTATTTTTTGTTTAGCAATTTGCTTTAAATTTAATTTTAATACGCTTGATACAAAATCTACTGCGTAACCTTTTGTAGAATCTTTTGCTCGAGCTCGAGCCATAATAGACATAGTTATTTCTGCTAAATAATCATAGACAATAAAATCTAGTTTATTTCCATTTAATAATTGAGGTGTAGCAATTACAGAGTCACCCCAAAATCCACTTGCACCACCAATTTTTATTGATTTATTCATAGAATTAGAAGTATATATTAAATTTTATGATATTATATTATCAATAAAATATTACTTAAATTATTCCAAAGTTACTATGTTTATTGAAGCTATTAAAAGAGGTTTTGCAAACTGCTTTGATTTTCAATCAAGAGCGACCAGATCTGAATTGTGGTATTACTACTTATTTGCTGAGCTTTTGACGCTGGGTGCTATTATGATTGATGGATTGCTAGGTTTAAGTGTTCGATCTTTCTCAATTTTAATAGATAGTCAGACTATTGAATTTAATATTGGGCCAATACTTATAATTTCTTTTTTTCTAACTGTCATACCATTGACTGCTCTTAGAATCAGAAGATTACATGACACTAATCGTTCTGGATATTGGTACTTGGCTTTTATTTTTGTTTATATAATTAGTTTTTTTTATGACAGACTCTCTTTAATTGTTTTTTTTGGGTATATAAACTTAGTTATATTTTGGTGTATCAAAAGCGATAAAGGTCAGAATAAATATGGGCCTGAAAGCAGTTTAATTCGGTAGACTTTTATTTAATCTCGCGATATTTGCTTCTGTAATAAATGAGGGGGTCTTTTTCTTTATTAATTGATAAGTCTTCTACCTTTCCGATTACAAGAACATGATCAGCAATATCGATTTGTTGGTAAACACTTAATTCTAAATGACCAAGGGTATCATTAAGTATTGCCATATCTTTTTCATTTTTATAATGAGAAACTTTTGACAATTTATCAGTATCTTTTGAGGCAAATAAATTTGATACGTCTTGCTGATCAGATGCAAGGAAATTAATTATAAAACGGTTTAGACTTAAAAAACTAATATGATCAGTTTCGGTTTTATAAATATTAAATATCATTAGTGGAGGCTCAAGACTAAGAGATGAAAATGAATTCACAGTAAAACCACCAGAATGTGATGTAGCAACACAAACGCCGGTAGCAAACGAACCAAATGATTTTTTAAGAGTGTCTTTATCAAAAATTTTTGTCATATAAAATCGCACATTATCATTATTCAATGCAATTTATACAAATTAATTTTCAAAAAAGAACAAAAAAAAGGCCTGATTTATCAGGCCTTTTTTTCGTAATTAAGCTTTAGTTTTTTTATCTTGCAAATCGTCTAAGACCATCTGGAGAATAAAAGTTCATTCCCATATTAATATCATCATACGTATCAACAAGAGTATCATGTCCTGGACCAATTGTATTTTGGATTACAAATGAACGAGTAGCAAAATCAATTGTTTGCTCACCATTGTATTGACAATTTCCTGATCGAGGATTGTAAGCACGAGAACCTATTTGATGTTTTGCAAGATTGCCTTGACCGTCGTAGTGATCTCTTATCATAATACCATTATGCTCATCGGTACTTACATACATCATTTGTTTAGGAAAGATGTGACGAGAACCTTCTTTTAGAGTTGCTTCAACAACCGCTACTTCACGCTCTTCATATCTGTACAAACTTGGGTCAATAAAGTATCTACTGGATGTAATGACATCAGCAGCACCTACTTCAGATATTTTTGTATTTTCGTGAGGAATTAGCATTGTTTTAAGACCAACTAGGTTCCAATCAAAACGATCTTGAGCGCCAGAAAACATATTATATGAATCAATAGTTGCTAAACCACCAGTTTGGTCAACAAATGAGTCATAGTTTACATCTGGAGCTCTTCGTACACGTCTTGTTGCAGGACTGTATTGCCATGCTTTACGAGGCTGAACTGCTGCATCATAAAAATCATGAAGCATAGTTAATGTTCCTGCGATTCTAGCTGGTGACATGTTTTTAACCATATAAAGAACATATAAATTAGGATCTACATTACCTCTTAGAGGTGAGTTTAATGCATTAGGTGCTTCAATATAGTTGTCACCTTGTCCAACAGTGAAAGATCCATCAGATTTAACAATGTAAGCTGTTAAAGTTCTATGAAGACTTCCGTTATAATGTGGTGCAGTTCTATGATTCCAAATATAATGCTGAGCTTCAGTTGGATTAGGGAAAGGTTTAGCTCCCACGGTATAACCCTCAAGTCCTTCATTACTATTTATCATTGTCGCATTGTTTGTACTAGCTGCCCTTACGGCATCAGTTAATTTACATTCAGCACTTGATTCATAAACATCGATTCTATAATCAGAATAACTTTCAAAAGCCTTTATTTGACCTTCTGTAAGTTTATCCGCATGCTGCATATAATTCGAACTATCCACAGTGTATTTTGGTGACTCAGCCAAAGATATTCCACTAAATAGTTGCAATGATACGGCGGCAATCACTGCTGATTTTAATATATTTGTAAAGCTCATTTACTTTCCCCCTAATTATTTTTATTGAATGGATTAACTCCATTAATTCCTTAAATATTTATTAAGAAAACTAAGAAAAATTTAACTAGTTTTGATTATTATAAAACACTGAAAATTATATATAAAAATTAGATGTAAATTGCTTATATTCTTCAATTAACTAAATTATTTTGTATAAGCTTATTTTACTTTTTGTTTTCAGTGTGGATTAAATAAACTGACCCAATTACCAGGAATCCACCTATTAATTGCTGAGTTGTAATAACTTCGTCAAACATCAGGTAGGTTAAAATAATTCCAAAAATAGGAAAAAGTGAATAAAACGGTAAAACCATATTTACCGGATAAAACCTATATAAGTAAAACATGCCTGCATGCCCGATCACCGAAACAATGAGTGAGGCATGTAAGATAACTAATATCGTGGACAAATTTAGTTCTGTTATTATAGATAATGTATTTCCATCAAGAAAGATTGAGCCAATAAGTAATGGAAAAAAAGCAAAGAAATTGCACCAGCCGTTTAAAACGGATGTATCAATTTCGTTTAAATATCTAGCCATCATATTTGCAGTGGCATAGAAAAAAGCCATTAATATACAAAAGATAAGTGCGATCCTCTCGTCAATGAACGCAGGATCATAGGCAATTACAACAATGCCAATAAATGAAGTTAAAATCAAAATCAATTTAAAGAATGATACTTTTTCATTTAAAAAAATTAAACTTAAGATCAAACCAAAGGGAATTGCAAGCTGTGCTCCAATTACTATAGGTGCGACAAGAGATGTAAAGCTCAAAGCATAATACATAAATGCATAGGTACAAACACCCATTGATAATGAGAAACCTAGTAATGGTAAAAATAAACGTGATGGAGGTAGTTTGAATTGAAAAAATGGAAGAAAGAATAAAAATACGCACAATACTCTCATAGCGGCTAAGAACATAGGAGGCGCATCAAGAGTTCCAATTTTACCAACTGGATAAGCACTTCCATAGAGAACCATTACTAATAATACAAGGGCTAGATGTTTGGGCTGCATAAGATTAATAGATAAAAGATTTATTATAGCACTTAAATAAAATACTAAATACCCAAGAAACTTTTACTTTTTAAAGATACTTTCTGCTAACTCACGGTCTTTTTGCTTACTTTCAATATATTTTTTACACTTTAAAATTTCTGCTTTAAGTGTTTCGATATATTCTTCAAGCTCAGAGATGCTTATTGTATCAAAATCAATTGATTTAGATTTAAGGATTGGCTCAAGTTCATCAGTATCCATTACTGTTGATTATCAATTTAATCTTTTCAAAAATCAAATTAATTTT